>Ga0208789_1001068_pt1 | contig 17733 bp, 15 predicted proteins | sample Methanotroph_Enr_FD_187368 | JGI IMG/M metagenome (GOLD analysis project Ga0208789, IMG submission 187368) | Enriched soil microbial communities from Old Woman Creek wetland in Ohio, USA - Methanotroph_Enrichment_5 (SPAdes) (version 2) | ecosystem: Environmental > Terrestrial > Soil > Wetlands...
CCCGACGCTTGCGTAAGCGCGGAGGGCGAGGGAGAAGGGGCGAGCACGGTGTGCGAGACCCCGTCCCCGCCGGACCCATACCCTTGCCGCCCCGACTGGGCTTCTCGCGGTCTTCTTATTCAGCGGCGCCAGAGCCGGGTTGTGGTGCGGGCGCGGATCTCTTTCAGGATCAGCTGCGCGGCGGCGAGCTCTTCTTCGGTGCGGGGCTGGCCGGCGTAGCGTTCGAGATAATGCTGCTCGGCCAGCTCGACGATGCCCGCAAGGTCCGGGCGCTTGGCGGCCACGCGGGCCGCGTATTCGCGCGGCGTCCAGCCGGGCTCCCGCCTGAGGCCCGCGCTCTCCAAAGCCGATTGAGCCCTGGAGAAAATATCCTGGGCCGCCAGGCGCGGCCGGCGGCTGGGCCAGGCCAGGAACGCCGCCCGCAGGATGAATACCGCAGCCGCCGCAGCCGCCAGCCACGCCAGCGTCCGCGCTATGTTCCACCGGGAGACCGCCACGCCCAGGCGGTGGAAAGTATTGCGCTGCGCGTAAGAGTCATAGCCGATCACATGGCGGTACCAGCGGACGTTGCCCGCCTCCAGCCAGCGCGCCATCCTTCCCATGAAGCGCCTGCCCCAGGCGGACTCCGAGGACAACGACGGAGTCGGGTCCAGGCGGACCCAGCCGCGGCCGCCGATATAGGCCTCCACCCAGGCGTGCGCCTGGTTCTGGCGCACGTCGTAAAACCCCCCGTACTCGTTGAACTCGGAAGCCAGGAAGCCGCTCACCAGCCGCGTAGGAACCCCGGCGTGGCGGAGCAGCACGGCCGCGGCCGAGGCGAAATATTCGCAATTCCCCTTGCGCGTCACGAAGAGAAAATCGGACAGCCCGCTCCCCTCCCCCTTCGAAAACAGCGAATAAGCGTAGGTCGTGCTCAGGTATTTCTCCACCGCCCGCGCTTTGTCCAGGTCGCCGGAGCGGTCCCGGACGATGCTCCGCGCCAGGGCCGCTATCCGCGGGTCCTCTTTCGCCGGCACGCGCAGGTGGAGCCGCAGCAGTTGCCGAACGTCCCCGACCAGCGCCTGGACCCCCTCGCCCAGTTCCCCGGGATGCCCGTGGATGAGATAGCTCGCGCCGGTCAGGTACGGCGCCGCGAAATACGCGCTGTCGGTATAGTCGAAGAAAGCCAGGCCCCTCTCCTGCTCCAGCGAGATGATCGGGTAGGCGGAGAAGATGACGGCTAGATTCATGGGATAGACGGTATACTCCGTCGAGACGGAAGGCCCGGCGCGGGATATGCCGGGAAAAAAGAGCAGCCTCCCTTTGCGCAGCATCGGCCCGCCGCCGTCCCTGCTCCAGTACACCCGGCCGTTCAGGCGGTAGCGCAGGTTGCGCCCTCCCTTGCTCCAGTGCAGGCCGTCAAACGTGTCGAAAGCTATGCCCCGCACATAGAGCGGCGGCGGGTAAGCGCCGGGCGACGCCAGCGGCCTGACGCGCATCACGCGGGCGCTGGACCGCCGGAGCTCTCCGAAGTAGCCGAGGGAAACGTTCTGCGTGAACCCCATCACCGCCGAGGACCGGGCGCGCAGCTTGTCCAGCCCCAGGGAGGCGACGATCGGGTTGTTCCGGCTGAGAGGCTCCATGCGCGGGATGACGGCGAAGATCGCCGAGCCGAGCACGAGCAAAGCCGCCATAACGGCCCCCAGGACCCGGGCCCAGCCCCGCCCCGGCCGCAGGCCGGCGCCCCACTCCGCCGCGAGCCAGGCGGAGGTAAAAACCACGAAAGCGATGTACGCCGGGAAATACCAGAGGCTGATGGTCTGCCCCGAAACCAGGAAGAACCCCAGGTAAAAGACGATAAAGGCGCGCCGGCGCGCCGGCCGGTCCGCGGGATTCAAAGCGAAGTAGACCAGCATGTAGGCGACCAGCCAGGTATTCGCCACCATGATCCCGGCCTGGCGCCAGTGGAGGAACACGGCGTTCAGAAGCACCGCCAGGGTGGCCGCGTCCCACACCCGCTTCGGGAGCCGGGGCTTGCCGCGCTCCTGGACTATAATGCCGGCGGCCAGCGGCGCCGCGAGCAGGACCGCGGCGTAAGTCCGGAATTCCTCCACCAGGAAAAGGCAGAGATAGACAAGCCAGCAGCCCGCCAGCACCAGGCGCCGCCAGAGAACCTCGTCCTGTGTTTCTCCGGAGGGAGCCGGGTCGGGATGGACCGACGGCCGGGGGACCGCGCCGTCCCCGGCCAGGGCGAGCGCGCGCAGCAGCCGGTCGAGGTGAAGCAGCCCGCGGCCGTAGTCTATGTCGCCGTCCGCGGTTACCAGCCGCACCTCCGCCCCGGAGTCGATGAAGAACCTGCAGGCGCCGGCCGCTTCCTCCACCCGCATTTCTCCGTCGGGGCCTGAAGCCCGGCCCTCGAGCCGCACCGTCACGCGCGTCCCCTCGGGCTCGGCGTACTCCACGGTCATGAGGCGGCCGGTCTTGGCCGAAAGTTTCCAGTTGACCGCTTTCACGTCCTCGTCCGGGCGCATCTCCCGCACGCCCCAGAGGTCGCCGGACCGGCCGCGCCGGGAGGAGGCGGCGATGAGAACTTCCACCCCGGCCCCGAGTTCGGACGCGGAGCGGACCTCGCGCGTGCGCGGCAGGGCCGTCAGTTCGCGCGCCTCCAGCGGCCGGCCGTGGCGCAGCAGCCCGAAGGGGAAATCGCTCTCGAGCCGGAGGTCCTCGACGCTGTTGAGCCCGCGGTAGGGCAGCGCGTAGCGCAGCTCCAGTTCGGCCGACCCGCCCGCGGCCAGGCGCTCTACGTCCAGCCGCTGGCCGCGGCAGGCCAGGCGCAGCCCGAGAGCAGGCAGCCGGCCGTTGTTCGCGAGGTCCACCCGCAGGGAGAACTCGCAGCCCCGGAAGATCTGGCCGGGGTCGGAAAGGCCGGCGGTGACGGCGCGCAGATTCGCCCGCCCCGCGGCCCAGGAAAGCAGGAACGCCGCCAGGATGGTCGCGAAGAGGAGATAGAGGAGATTATTGCCGCTTGCCGCCGCGGCCAGGAAGGTGACGAAAGCCGCAGCCAGGGCGCCCCAGCCGAGCTCCGTGACGCTCGCGGATCTATTTTTTTTCAGACGCGTTTCTGCCATTTAAGTGACGCCGCGATATTTTTTCGGATTCGCCGCTGAGGCGGAGGCCGCCGGGAGGAACCGCGATCGGCCGCAAAAAAGCACGAACTGAGGGATCCCCGGGGTTCAGGGGCTGGGGACGGTCTGCAGGAGCTCCTCCACCGCGTATTCGGCTTCTTCTATCCGGGCCAGGCCGTAGAGGTTCGAGTCCGAGAGCAGCCTGTGGCTCATCACCGGGACGGCCACCCGCTTTATATCGTCGGGGACGCAGTAGTTCCGCCCGGAGACCAGGGCGAGCGCTTTGGCCGCGGTGGAGAGGGCCAGCGAACCCCGCGGGCTCAGGCCCAGCTTTATGTTCTTGGCCGCGCGCGTCGCGCCGGCGATGGCCACGATATAATCCAGCAGGACGTCGTCCAGCTTCACCCGGTCCGCCTCCTCCTGGAGCGCCAGCACCTGCTCGATGGAGAGCACCGGCTTCAGGTCCTTGAGCCGCTGGGCCAGGTCGCCTTCCTGCAGTATCCGCTTCTCATAGCCGGCGTCGGGATAGCCTATACGTATCCGCAGCAGGAAGCGGTCCAGCTGGGCCTCCGGCAGCGGGAAAGTTCCGTGATACTCGACGGGGTTCTGCGTGGCGATGACCATGAAGGGCACGTGCAGGACGTGGGTGCGGCCGTCCACGGTCACCTGCAGGTCGTTCATCGCCTCGAGCATGGCCGACTGGGTCTTGGGGGTGGCGCGGTTAACCTCGTCGGTAAGCACGATATGGCTGAAGATGGGGCCGGGCTTGAACTCGAAAGAGGAGTCCTGCTGGTTCACCAAAGTGATGCCCAGGATGTCGGAAGGGAGGAGGTCGTTGGTGAACTGGATGCGCCTGAAGCTGGCGTCCACGGACTTGGCCAGGGCCTGGCCCAGCAGGGTCTTGCCGATGCCCGGCACGTCCTCGATAAGGAGGTGGCCGCGGGCCAGCAGCGAAACGATGCACCAGAGCACCGCGTCCGGCTTCCCGACGAACACCTTCTGGATATTCTCCTGCAGGAGTTTCAGTTTTTCGCTGGTCTCGCTCATAAGCGCGCCCTTCCCCTTCCCGAAGTTTGCCTCGCTACCGCTATAATACTTTTATGTTATTATAAACTCAAGAGCCCGCGAAGCGGCCGCTTTCAGGAACATGACAGAGAAACTAATAAAATTTTTTTGCGCCTGGGCGGGCCTGCAGTTCCTGCTCGCGGGCTTCGTATTTTTAGCGGATAAAAAAGACCCGGTCACGCACGCCACCCTGGGCATGGGCCTGGGGATCTACCTGTTCTGGATCCTCCCCGCGGCTTACCTTACGCTGAAATTCCGCGAGCCGGTGAAGGACTTCGTCCAGGGGATCGGGCTGGATTGGCGGCTCAAGTTCGTCCTGTTCGCCACCCTGCTGGTCCTGCTGGAAGAAGCGGTGACGACCTCCATGACGAATACCGCCCCGCTGTACGGGGTCTCCATGGCCGTCGCCCACGCCACCGCCTCCGCCAATTACCTCGACGTGGTCCTCACGCACAGCGTCGTCCTGCTGGTTCCGATGTTCTGCGTCTGGGCGTGGCTGCTCTCCAGGTATGACTTCCCGGCGAAGCAGGTCTTTCTGCTCTGGGGCTTGTCCGGCGGGTTCATGGAAGTCCTCTACGGCGGGCTCCAGGGCATAGGCCTGACCGGCTTCTGGGTACTGGTCTACGGGCTCATGATCTATCTGCCGGCGTACTGCGTGCCCGCCGGCAGGCCGGTGAGGAAGCCGGGCGCGTGGCTTTATGCCGCCGTTATTATAGGCGTGGTGATCGCCGGGGTCATTCCCGGCGGCATTGCCGCGACCGTCATCAAACAGCTCCGCCCCCCGCATTATTTTCCCGGCGTTAAATAGGCCGCAAAGCGAAAAGCCGGGACGGCCCGGCTTTTTTGCTGCGCGCCCGCATCACGGCGCGCTTTCAGTTCCGCTGCTTCATCGCTTCCATTATTTTTCCGCGCAGGACGTAGCCCATCGCCAGCGCCTGGACCAGGGGCCCGGCCAGGTTCGCCGCCAGGCCGAGCTCCGGGTTCGGATAAGGCACGAAAACCGGCAGGAACCTGGTCATCTTCGTCGGCCCCAGCATTATGGCGGGCAGGACGTAGACCAGCGCCAGGTAGGCCAGCGCCATCATCTCCGGCTTTCGGCTGGCCGAGAAGCGGCACCACTGCAGGAACATCAGGTCCCTCAGCAGGAAAAGCGGCAGGATAAGGTAGAAGCGGCTGTAGGCGGTCACGGCGTCGGGCGCCCCTATGCCGTAAGCCAGGTAGAGGACCGCCGCTATGGCCGCCAGGGAGAGCCCGCCTTTCAGCCAGGCCGGGGCGTCGTCCAGCCGGCGCGCCCGGTCTTCCCCGGCCAGCCAGCGCCGCCAGTATTCCCGCCGTTCGCTGGAAAGGAAGGAGGCGATATAGACGGTGATCACCGGCAGGATAAGCGCCTGGAGCGGGAGAGCGCCGGCGGCCGCGGAAACATGCTCGAAGCCCGCCACGTACCACGCCAGGAAAACGAGAAAAGCCGGCAGCCGCCAGGCGCGGCGTCTTTCGAGCAGGTCGCGCCCGATGCGGTACCTGGCGCCGAGGAAGGCGCAGGCCGCGAAGGCGAGGAAGCTGGCCGCGAGGAACAGGAGGCTTGAAACCGGCCCGAGCTTCAGCCAGTAAAAAGTGACCAGCTCCTGGAAGGGCTGCCCCAGGGTCTTCGAGTACCTGAAAGAGGCGTTAAGGAAAGCGGCGCCGAAAAGGCCGATGATAGGGCCCGAGAGGTGCCCCATCCCGCTGCCGCCGGTCTCGTCGTACGCCGAAGCCAGCAGCCCGACCGCGGTCGCAAGCAGCGCCACCGACAGCCCCAGCGAGTACCTGCTGAAGAAAGAGGTGAAGATCTCAGGCGAAGCGATCAGCGCGAGCAAAGCCGCGGGCAGCAGGCAGGCGAACAGGAACCAGGGGAAAACCGGGGCGCCCAGGAATTTTCCCGCCCCTATCTCGAACGAGGAGCGCGGCGTCAGGCGCTGGAAGTCCCAGGTGCGCTCGGCCCTTTCCTGCGTAACGGACCTGGCGGTGCAGACCGCCCCGTAGAAGACCAGCATATTGAACTGCATGAAGGTCACGGCGGACAGGTAATCCGCCCAGGAACGCGTGGTCTTGAAGACGGCGTAGCCGGTGGCGGCGCTGAGCGCCAGGGCCGCGGCCAGGCCGGAGATCAGCCTGACCCGGCCGGCCTCCTGCGCGCGGTAGCGGAATATTTCCGGGAACTTATCCATGAGGCTCATATTTTTTTCTCCAGCGAGGCGAGGTAGGTATCCTGGATGCCTCCGCCCTCTTCGCCGAAATGCAGCACCTTGACGCCGCCGTCCAGCAGGCGCTTAAGGATGTTCGATAATTTTTCGTCGTCGCCCGAGAAATCGAAGAACACGCTGCCGGCCTCCGCGTACGCGCCCTCCTGGCCGGCCGCGAGCAGCAGCGCCAGCGCCGCCGCGGTCCCGCCGGCGGCCCGCACGCGCACCCTGCGCTTCTTGACTATCGTGGACCGCACCTCGGCGAGGCTGCCGCAGGCGACCAAAGTTCCCTCCCGCAGGATGGCCACGTGGGTGCAGTAATCCTCCAGCTCGGTCAGGATATGCGAAGAGACGATGAGGGTCTTGCCGGCCTGCGCCATGCGCGTGAAAAGTTTCTGCAGGTCGTGCCGGGACTCCGGGTCCAGGCCCGAGGCCGGCTCGTCGAGGAGCAGCAGGGGCGGCTCATGCAGCAAAGTGCGGCCGATGGCGAGGCGCTGCCGCATGCCGCGCGAGAGCGCCTGCACCCGCGCGCCGGCCTTGCCCGCCAGGTCCACGTCGGCCAGGGTCCTGGAGATCACGTTCTCCCTGCGGCCGCGGGGGACGCCGTAAGCCCTGGCGAAATATTCCAGGTATTCCCCCACGGTCAGCTCCTCGTAAAGGCCGAAGAAATCGGGCAGGAAACCGACCGAGGCGTGCACGCCCCGCGGGTTCACGTTTATGTCCACGCCGTTTACCACCGCGGTGCCGCGGGTGGGCTCCAGCACGGCGGAGAGCATCTTGAGCAGCGTGCTCTTGCCCGCGCCGTTGGGCCCGACCAGCGCCATCACGGCTCCCTTCGGCACGGAAAGGTCCATATCCTTCACGGCCACCAGTTCCCCGTATTCGCGCCGGAGGGCGGAGGTGCGCACCATTTCGTCTTTCATTTCTTCCTTTAAAATCTTTCTTCTCCGAGATTTAAATATACCAAATTATCCTGTTTTTTGTCCGAAGGGCCTTTGGTATAATTTAACTTCGGGAAATGGAATTCCGGGAGGGTTAATGAGCAGCTCACAGAACGCGCCTTCGATCATTTTCGCCGAGCCTACGCCCCTGGGGCTGATAGGCCTGGCGGTGGGCTGCGCCGCCCTGGCGCCGGTGGCGCTGGGCGTGACCCTGACCCCGGCCGCGCTCAGAACGGCGGCCATGATCTGCCTGCTGTTCGGCGGCGGCTGCCAGTTCCTGGCCGGCGTGATGAGCCTGGCCAACAAGAACCTCTACGGCGGGACCCTGTTCACGGCCTTCGCTTTCAACTGGGGCATGAACTGGTGGCTGCTCAACGCGATGGCCGGCGGCCTGATGCCCGACCACGCCGTCCTGCTCTCCGTGGACCTCTGCTTCTTCCTGGTTTTCGCGGCCATGACCTACGGCTTCGGCTTTTTCAGCGGCCTGCTTTTCTTCTTCCTGCTGGTGATAGACCTGATGTACGCGCTCAAGATCATAGCGGGCTTCACCGGAACCTTCGCGCTGGCCCTGCCCATAGCCGCGCTGACCATCCTCCTGGGGCTGACGGCGCTGTGGATAGCGTTCGCGCTGCTGCTCAACCCCGTCACGGGCCGCCGCCTTTTCTGGTTCCCCGGCCCGGTATTCAAAGCCGCTCTCCCTGAAGTCAAATAACCGCCCGGCCGGCGGGCCCAGGCCGCGGGGGGCCGGAAAATCTCCCCGGCCTGGGCCTTTAGCCTTTTTAAAAAACCTCCGCCAAGGCTACAATATAGAAGCGGCTTTCAGGAGGACTAATGGTTAAGAACTTCTTCGGCGGTTTTTTGATAGCGGCTTCGCTCGCGGTCCCCTCTTCTTCCTACGCGTTGGAACTTACCTCCCTGGCCGGCAATGAACTGCCGGCGGTTTCGGCCGTCCCCGCTCCTTCCGCGCCCGTAAAAACCTCCCCGCGCGGCTGCCGCCCTTTTCTGATGTCGATCTCGGTAGGCGGAGTTAACGAAACCGTGGTGATAGAACGCGCCTGCACCGCGGAGAACGAGCAGGTCTGGGTGCTGATGGTGGAGCTCCGCGGTAAGACCGGCATAGCCGCGAGAGTTTCTTCGGATAAATATCCGGACGAGCGGGCCTTTCTCGAAAAACGCGTTAAAAGCATGCTGCTGGACGGGATCGACCAGGCCGACGCCGATTTCATCGTGATGAAGACCGGCCCCGCGCTGGAACTGGCCGCCAAGGCCGCTCCCGCCGAAAAAGAAAAGATCCTCGCCGAAGCCGTCGAAGCGCTTAAAAACCAGCTGGCCAGACCTTAGGCCGTGAACCGCTTTAACCTGAAAGTTGCAGCTGCAACTTTCCGCCCGCATAGCGGGCGCCCTTCGGGAGGAATACACCTCGTCGGGCCGGGGCGCATAGCGCTGGGCCCTCCGCCCGCTTCGCGGGGAATCCTGCAGATTAATTCTGTTTCCTGATTTTCTCAATGAGAACTACACTGAACTGCAGGATTCAGGTTAACATCCGGGCAGCCACGCCCGGATGTTTGTTTTTGGGCATGAATAAAAGATAACCTATACCTATAGACCCCGGAATAAACACCATGAACGAGATCTCCAGAAGGCGTACCTTCGCCATCATTTCCCATCCCGACGCGGGCAAGACCACGCTGACGGAGAAGCTGCTGCTTTACGGCGGCGCCCTGCACCTGGCCGGCACCGTGACGGCCCGCAAGAACCAGCGCGCCACCGCCTCCGACTGGATGGAGCTGGAAAAGAAGCGCGGCATCTCCATCAGCTCCACCGTGCTCCAGTTCGACTACGCCGGCTACCGCATCAACCTGCTGGATACCCCCGGCCACCGCGATTTCTCCGAGGACACCTACCGCGTGCTCACCGCCGTGGACGCCGCCGTCATGGTGATAGACGCCGGCAAAGGCATAGAGGCGCAGACGCTGAAGCTGTTCGAGGTCTGCCGCCGCCGCCACATCCCTATCTTCACGTTCATGAACAAGATGGACCGCCCCGCGCGCGAGCCGCTGGAGCTCATCGACGAGCTGGAGAAGGTGCTGGGCCTGAAGCCCTTCCCGGTGAACTGGCCGATGGGCAACGGCAAGGATTTCAAGGGCGTATACGACCGCATGACGCGCCAGGCCCACCTGTTCGAGCGCACGCCCGGCGGCGCTTTCAAGGCGGGCGAAGAGATCGCCGGCCTCTCCGACCCGCTGATCAAGGAAAAACTGGACGCGGTCAGCTACGCGAATTTCATAGAAGAAGTGGGGATGCTGGAGCTGGCGGGCACCGCCTACGACCAGGAGGCCGTGCTGGCCGGCGAGGTCACGCCCGTGTTCTTCGGCAGCGCGGTCAATAATTTCGGCATCCAGCAGATGCTCGACGGTTTCGTCGAGCATTCGGCCCCGCCCGGCCCGCGCGACGCCTCCATCGGGTCGGTAAGCCCGGAGACGCCGGCTTTCTCCGGCTTCATCTTCAAGATCCAGGGCAACATGAACCCGCGCCACCGCGACAAGGTGGCCTTCGTGCGCGTCTGCTCCGGCAAGTTCACGCGCGACATGAGCGTGCACCACATGGGCGACGGCCGCATGGTGCGGCTGTCCAACTCCAACAAGCTTTTCGGCCAGGACCGCGAGACGGTGGACGAGGCCTGGCCCGGGGACATCGTAGGCCTGGTGGGCCACCAGAACTACAAGATAGGCGACACGCTGACCGAGAACCCGGCCATAGTTTTCGACGAGATCCCGCGCTTCCCGCCGGAATGCTTCACCTACCTGACGAACCCGGTGCCGTCCAAGTTCAAGCCTTTCAAGAACGGGCTGGAGCAGCTGATCCTGGAGGGCGTGGTGCAGCAGTTCCAGGTAAAGGACGCGCCCACCTCTTCACCGCTGCTCGCGGCCGTCGGCCCGCTCCAGTTCGAGGTGACGCAGTACAGGCTGGAAGAGGAATACGGGGTGAAGTCCGTGATAGAACCGGCCCCCTGGCAGTTCGTCCGCTGGCTGGACGCCGACGGCGCCGCGCAGCTGGCCTCCGGCATGATCCACCTGGGGGACAACGTGCGCCTGGGCTCGGACTCGTCCGGCAACCCGGTGATATTTTTCCCCACCCCCTGGGCGCTGAAATACTTCACCGACACCAATAAGAAGATAAAGCTGTTCGAACTGCTGCAGCGCGCCGCCTAGGCGCGGCAGGCATAAAAGATCAGCGGCCCGCGGTTCCGTAAGGAGCCGCGGGCCGCTGATTTTGCCGCGCCTAGATCAGCTTCTTGTCTATCTCGGTCCAGGCGTTCTTCAGTTCCACGGTCATATGGCGCAGTTCGGCCGCGCTGATGGTCTCGACCTTAGCGTAGCGGTCGGCCACTTTGTCCACCAGCCGCAGGTAAGTATCCCTGTCGATTTTCTTCATGGACTCGATCTTCTCAAGCACCTCGCCTTTCATCTTGAGCATCCAGCCCTTTACTACGTCGCGGTTTTTGGCGCCGCGCTGTCCCCCCAGGAAATAGGCTCCGGCCGCGGCCAGCGCCGCCAGCCCGATACCGCCGATTATCTTTTCGCTTTTTTTCATGTTCGCTCCAGTGTTCCCGGCTTAGACATTATTTCAGCCCGGGATAAATGTTAGCACTAAACCGCTGGCGGCGCAAATCCCGGCCCTTCGCTAAAACACATACGCCAGGCCCGGAGCTAACGTCGCGTCGCGCAGGACCACGGGATGGAACTTCAGGGCGGAGCGGGCGTCCTGCTGAGGAGAGCCGTCCCTTTTCACTTTCCTCTTCCCGTGGGCGGCCACCAGTTTCCCGACCGGGTAACCGATGGCGATGGCCAGCGGGTAATCGCTGGCCCAATGCACGCCGTTATTGACCATCTGGAAACCCAGGACGCCGATGAGCGAATAGCCCACCGGCTTTATATATTTTTTCTCGGGGTAATTGTCCGCCATTACGGTCACGGCCATCAGCGCGTTGGCCACGTGCCCCGACGGGAAAGCGTCGTAGCGGGTCTGGTGCGCGAAGTAAGCCCCTTCGTTCGGGAAAAACCGCCAGACGCCCCTCGGCTTGGTGGCCGCGGAAGGCGTCTCCCTGCCCGTAACGCGCTTCAGGGCCTGCGTGGTGACGCCGGCCAGGAGCATTCCTTCCAGCAGGTCATGCGCCGTCCTGACGGCGCGCCAGTCGTCTTTAAGGCTCCCGTAAATTTCGAACGACGAGATAAGGCCCACGGTCACCCAGCCGTCGCCTATGAAATACATGGCCGACCCCAGGTCGGTGGGGCCGCGGAAGATAGGCAGCTTCCCTAACTTAATGAACGCTTTGGTCTTGTCCTGCCGGGCTATATTAAGTTTTTTTCCGGCCCGTACGGTATTGTTATAGATCTTCTGGTCGTAGACTATCAGCAGCGCGGTGGAACCCGCCACGGCCGCCAGCCACGGCAGGTTCTTCCGCGAAAAACCGTTCTTTAAAAAAGTTCCGTAATCATGCGGGCTGCCTTTCAGTTGTCCCCGGAAGTCCGGCTTTGAAACTTCCAGGTCGGTATCGGGCGAAATGCGGTACAGACGCACCTGGGGCGCCGCCGGGACGGCCCCCGCCGTTCCGGCGGGAACCTGCGCCCGCAGCGGGACCTGGCCGAGCCCCAGCAAAAGAACGGAAATCGTTCCGCGCAAAAAAATGGCGAACCTGTTTTCAGGAAACATATCCCGGTCCATCCCCCCCTGCCGAAAATCCCCAAAATGCGCCCCGCCCCCCCATAATACAAAAAGCCGGAGGATATTTCATTCGCTTTCAAAAAGCGACAGCCCGGCGGTTGCCGGGCTGTCGGAGGCCACTCAAGGAGAAGCCGGTCAGACGCGTTTTACAGGTTTGTATTCTTTGAGGAAGTCCACCGGCTGCACGTAGGGGCCGGTCCACGTTCTGTTGAAGATATCCTCCAGCACTTCGGCGCCGGCCGCGCCTTTTATCGTCACGGCCGCGCCGCGGGAGGTGAGGAAGTAGCCGGGGCCCCAGTTGGAGGTGGTGACGAAGCCGGTCTCGCCGTCTATCACCAGGTACTTGAGGTGCTCCACGCGCGAGAACGGGATGAAGCCGGAACTGTGTTCGGGCATGACCGAGATCTTCACTTCGATATTCTCGGTCTTCGAAAGCGCCTTGATATCCCGGTCGGCCTTGCCGCCCATGGCCCAGTCGGCGAAGACCAGTTCCACTTTGACGCCGCGCGCGGCCGCCTTCCTGAAAGCCGTGTCCAGGTCCGCCCAGCGCTTGGAGCCGTGCTCCTCCAGGGCGTAGGTCATCACCTGGCCGCGGATGGTCTTTTTCGCGGCGTTCAGGATCTTGATCAGCTCTATTATTTCGGTGTCCGCGCCTTTGGGGACGAAATTCACGGGGCTGTAAGAAAGGCTGTAGGAGACTTCCTTCCCGTTGAGGACCGCTTTTTCGGGCTTCGCGGCGGTGATCTCCACCTTGCCCTTTTTGGCGAACATCTGCTTCGCCTCGGCGCCGCCCGCCAGCGCCCAGTCGCCTTCGAAGAGCCTGGAGAAGTCCGCGGCGGCTTTCGCGCTGTTTATCCGCAGGCCCAGTTCGTGGATGTGCTTGAGCGAGCGCCAGTCGAAATTCTGGCTGCCGACGTAAACCTGCGCCTTGTCCACGACGAAGAACTTGGCGTGCTGCACGCCGCCGCCGGCTTTCTTGAAATCTATCACGCGGGCGTCCACGCCTGCCTCTTTCAGCGCCGGCAGCGCCTTCGCGCTTTCCGTCATCATCACTTTGTCCACTATCAGCCGGACCTTCACCCCGCGCTTGACGGCGGCTTTCACGGCCTCCAGCACCGGGGAGAGGACTTCGCCCGGCTGGTCGGCGATATAGAACTGTTCGATGTCCAGCGTCTTGGCCGCCGAGCCTATCATCTCGAGCCAGACCGCCTGGGGCCGGGCCGACATCGTGGAGCCGTAGACGGTCCCGTCGGGCACGCTCTCCACGAACTGCAGCTCCGCCGCTTTCAGCGGCAGGGCCAGCGCGAACATGAACGCTAAAAGTAGTTTTTTCATAGTCTCCTTTTACACCGGCAGCACTTCTTTCCTTAAGGCGCGCCTGAAGTCGAATTTGGACAACTCCCCTATTATCATGCCCGAAACTATCAGCAGCCCGCCGGCCGCTTTCATCCCCACGAATTCCTCCCCGCCCCAGGTCCAGGCGAAGATAGCGGCGAACACGGGCTCCAATGTGAAAATTATACCAACCTTGAAGGGCTCGGAGTGCTTCTGCGCCAGCATCTGGATGAAAAAAGCCGTCAGCGTGGGGAAGACCGCCAGGAAAAGTATCACGCCCCAGCCGTTAATGCCGGCCACCGCCAGCGACGAGCCGCGGAAGAGCGCGATGGCGAAGGAAATGGCGGAGACCATCCAGAACTGGTGGAAGACCAGCAGCACCGTGTCGGCTTCGGCCTTCACGTATTTGTCCGTGACTATCAGGTGCACGGAATAGGCCGCGGCCGCCACCAGCGTAAGCGCGTCCCCGATATTGAAGCCGCTCATCCCGCCGGTAAGCAGCCACATCCCGGCGATGGCCAGGACGGCCGAGACTCCCTGCAGCCTGGTGGGCTTTTCGCGCCGGAACAGGTACATGAAGACCGGGATGAAAATTATGAACAGCCCCGTGATGAAGCCGGAATTGGAAGCCGAGGTATAGAGAAGCCCCGTGGTCTGGGTAAGGTAGAGCGTCGACAGGAAAAGAGAGAGGAAGAAACCCTCGCGCATATGCGCGCTTTTGTTCTTCCGCTTGAGCACCCAGGGCAGGAGCAGGGCGGCGGAGACGAGGAAGCGGATGCCCACCATCACCACCGGGTCCACCGAGTCCAGCGCGCCCTTGGTGACGATGAAGGTGGAGCCCCAGATGGCCGCGCAGTAGAACAGGCCGATATCCGACCAGCGCTTGGCGCGAACCGAGGGCTTTTCCATAGGTTAAATTATACCTTATGCCCCGTTCTCCCCGGCGGGCGCGGCCCCTAATTTTGTATAAATACTTTGTCATGAAACCTCTCCGCGTATTTTCACCCCCGGCGCTCGCGCTCGCCGCCCTGCTCTGCCTGGCCCCGGCCATTGGCCGCGCCCCCTCGCTCGTCCCGGGCGCGGCGGCTTACTCCGTCAACTCGTGGGATATCGAGGAAGGCCCCGAAGAGAACGCCGTCGCGCGCCTCCTCAGGGACCACGGCAGGACTATCTTCACCGGCGTGGCCGTGGCGCTTTTCGTCGTCTTCGGTCTTATGATCGGCCCGGTAGGCCGGGTTCCGCGGGGCCGCTTCGGCGGCTTCGGCGGAGGCGGAGGTTTCAACAGCTTCGGCGGCAGCACCAGCCTCAGGAACCCCTGGGAATAGCCCCGCCGGAGAGAATTTAGGTATACTTTTTCTATTCAGGACAACAGGAGCTCAAATGAAAGACAAGATACTTGAAAAGATCGGATCCTACGAAAATTACGCGATAGAACTGCAGCGCGGTCTCACCGCCATCCCCGCCCTGGCCCCGTCGAGCGGCGGCACCGGCGAGTACGACAAGGCCAAATGGCTGGAAGGCGAGCTGAAGAAACTTAAATTTGATTCCATCGAATGGATAAACGCCCCCCAGCCCGAAGCGAAGAACGGCATCCGCCCCAACATCATCGCCCGCTACAAGGGCAAAAGCTCCGCCAAGACCATCTGGTTCATGGCGCACCTAGACGTAGTTCCCCCCGGCGAAGCCAAGCTCTGGAAGACCGACCCCTACAAGATGGAAGTTCAGGGCCGCAACCTGGTCGGCCGCGGCGTGGAAGACAACCAGCAGGCCATAGCTTCCAGCCTCATGGTGGTTAAAGCCATGATGGAGCTGGACTTCCGCCCCGAGTACGATATCGCCCTGCTCTTCTGCGCGGACGAAGAGACCGGCTCCGGCTTCGGCGCCGATTACATCTCCGAGAAGCGGCCAGAGGTCTTCGGCAAAGACGACATGTTCTTCGTGCCCGACTCCGGCAGCGAAGACGGCTCCCTGATAGAAGTGGCCGAGAAATCCATAATGTGGATGAAGGTCATAACCCACGGCAAGCAGTGCCACGCCAGCCGCCCCGGCCTGGGCATCAACGCCTTCAAGGCCGCCAGCGAGCTCATCACCAAGTACCAGAAACTCTACAAGAAGTTCCCCAAGAAGGACAGGCTCTACGAGCCCCCGATCAGCACCTTCGAGCCCACCAAGAAAGAGAACAACGTGCCCAACGTGAACACCCTGCCCGGCGAGGACGTGTTCTATATGGACTGCCGCGTGATGCCCGTCTACCAGCTCTCCGAGGTGAAGGCCGAGATGCGCGCGATGGCCGACGAGGTGGAGAAGAAATTCGGCGTCACCATCTCTTTCGAGCCGCAGCAGGAAGCGCAGGCCGCGCCCCCCACCGATCCCAAAGCCGCGATAGTGCTGGCCCTTAAGAAGGCCATCAAGGAAGTCCTGGGCGTGAAGGCGAAGGCCTACGGCATCGGCGGCGGCACGGTGGCCGCTTTCTTCCGGCGCCTGAACCTGCCCGTGGTGGTGTACGCCAGGCTCAACGAGACCGCGCATATGCCCAACGAGTCCTGCGTGATAGACCACATGATGGGCGACGCTAAAGTGTTCGCCGTCACCACGCTGCTGCTCTGCAAGCAGAAGTAACCCGGGGGACGAATAAAAAGCGGCGTCCGCGCAGAACGGACGCCGTTTTTATTTATACCGGCCGGACAGGATCAGCGCCGCGCGCTCCGCGGCTCACGACAGGAACGACATGGCCTCATTATAATATGACAGGGCTTCCTTCTTCAGCGCCGAAGCCCGGCCTTCGGACGGAGTTTCTTTCGCGCTCGCGGCCGAAATGCTGCATCTTATAATGGCCCTCAGCCCCTGGTAGAGCGGCAGCAGGGCGGCGAAGTCGTCTTTGTCGGAACCGGTCCCGCGGAGGTAGTCGTCGGCCACGACTCCGGCCAGCCCCGGCAGGCCGTGGTGGCGGAGGTCCATCAGGAGGAAAGCCAGGTCGTAGAAAGGATCGATCTGGGTGAACGCGTCGTTGAACTCCACGGCGTCGAAGACGCAGGGGCTCCCCTCGAAAAGGCAGATATTCCCCAGGTGCAGGTCGCCGTGGCATTCCTTTACCGAACCGCCGCGCTTTTCCAGGACGTCTTGGCAGCCGCTATAGGCGGTCAGCAATTTCAGCTCCGCCGCCCCCCGCAGGTCCGCGGGCAGCACTCCGCTGGAAGAGTCCAGGAACTGCCCGACGCTTATCTTCACGGCGTTCAGGAAATTCGCGGAATAGCCGCCCATGCCGGCGGCGCGCGCCGAGCCGTGCATCTCCGCGACCTTCCCCGCCAGGGCGCGGGCCAGCTCTTCCGTAAGAGCGCCCTTCTCCGCCAGCCTGTTCAAAAGCAGCTCCTCGTCGAACCTGTTCATTTCCAGCAGGTACTCGACCGTGGAACCGCGCGGGCCCAGCGTCAGCGGGCCGCCGTTCTCCCTGCGGACCGCGACCACCGCGTTATAGATGCCAGGGGCGTTCCTTTTGTTCAGCCGGAGCTCCTTCAGGCAGAAGTCCTTCCTCTTTTCCAGCGACGAATAGTCCACGAAATCGTTCTTCATCTCGCGCTTGAGCTTATAAGCCAGGGGGCCCGCCAGGAAGACCACGGACAGCGCCGTGTCTATCCTCCTGCCGGGGGACAGTATTTTTTCTATTTCGGTGATAACTTCGGCCTGGTTCGCCATACTGAGGGGAGTTATTCCCCGCGGGATCCGTCCAGGCCCGGACCTTCGGCCTGCCTGCCGCCGGAGGCGGCCAGGTGCAGGTCCTGGCGGTACTGGGCCACCGAGCGGCGGGAAAGGTCCACGCCGTGGCGGGACTTCAGCTCCGCGCGGAGGCCTTCGTCGCTGAGCTCCGGCTTCTCGGAGGCTATAAAGTAAAGCCGCTCGAGGTTCACGGCCTTGGAACTCGGCAGCAGCACGCTTATGGGCGCTTCCATGCCCCAGGGCATCTGCAGGGATTTATTGGAGACTAGCCGGTTGATGACGCTGGCGTCCACTTCGAGGTTCTTGGCCAGGGTCTTCTGGGAAAGCGGGCGGCGCCGGCCGGGCTCGCCGGTGGTCAGGTATTCGGCCTGGACGCTTATTAAAATTTCCAGGGCGCGGTAGAGCGTGGTCTTCCGCTTGTCGGCGAATTCCACTTTCTTGAGGAGCTTTTCCACGCGGTTCCTCTCGGCCTGGTCGAGGCCCGGAAGCAGCTGCGCAAGTTTATCGGGGTCCACTTTGTAGCGGCCTTTCCAGATCTCGCGGTTGAAGAAAGCCAGCAGCGGCTCCCCGTCCTTCACTTCGATGCCGGCCACCGCGCTGAACACTTTCGCCGCCGGCGCTTCCGCCGCG
>Ga0208789_1001069_pt1 | contig 17730 bp, 12 predicted proteins | sample Methanotroph_Enr_FD_187368 | JGI IMG/M metagenome (GOLD analysis project Ga0208789, IMG submission 187368) | Enriched soil microbial communities from Old Woman Creek wetland in Ohio, USA - Methanotroph_Enrichment_5 (SPAdes) (version 2) | ecosystem: Environmental > Terrestrial > Soil > Wetlands...
GATTGGCGGTAAACTGTTAGGTGGCGACAGCACCAAACTGCGGGCTCAAAACTCCAAAAAGAACAATTTCAACGAAGCAAAAATTGAACGCCACATTGCCTATATCGATGCCCGTTTGGAAGAATACCGCAAGATACTGGCAGCAGAAGATAAGGATGAGGTCAGCGAACCTGAAAAGACGGAGATAAAGGAGAAAATCAAGAAACACAAAGAGCGCAAGAACGTGTATCAGGATCTGCGCCAGCAATTGGAGCAAAGCGGCGAAACCCAGATTTCAACCTCCGACCCCGAAAGCCGCCAGCTTATTACGCGCAACAATATTACCGAAGTAGGCTACAGCGTGCAAACCACCGTAGATGCAGAACACAACATTCCTATTGATTTAAAGGTGACCAACCAGAACGACAACAAAGCCATGGGCGCCATGGTTCGCAGGGCCAAAACCATACTACAAAACAACGATTTTACGGTACTTTACGACAAAGGCTACCACACCGGCGGGGAGTTTGATTATGTGGAAAAGCAAGGCGTAGAAGTATTGGTAGCCATTCCCGATCCTGGCTCACATGCACCCGATCCGGCCTTTGATATTGAACATTTCGTTTATCACAAGCAAACAGATACATACACCTGCCCTGCCGGAACGACACTCAGCAGCAATGGGAACCAGTACGATAGAAACAGTTCAAAATCCAATTATAAAGTAAAGCACTACAAAACAAATGAATGCCATAAGTGTCCGTTTGTAAAGCAATGTACCAGGAACAAAAATGGCCGCATACTTGAGCGCTCGGAATATGCCGACTTGATACATGCTAACAAAATCCGGCTGGATATGAACAAGAAACTTTATCTTCGACGGCAAGCCATCGTGGAACACCCATACGGAATTATCAAGCGGCAATGGGGCTATTCCTATATCATGACCAAGAAATCAATAAAACGAGCCTCGGCCGAAGTAGGACTGATCTTTGTTGCTTACAACCTTCGCCGAATTATGAATATTCTTGGCCCGGATAAGCTGAAAGTGTATCTGAAAGCTTTGTCTTCGGTTTTTTACTCAATATTGGCTCATTTTAATGCTGTATGCCGAAGTCTCTTTTATGTTATGGGAAAACTAAAGAAAATTAAGACCAGGCGTATATCAATCCTTTTGCCTAATTTTAATCCCATATTTAGTCCGAAAATCGCCGTTGGAGGAGGTTGTTAGACGGACTGCCGTTGGCAGTAATGCAAAGACCCGAAAACGTAACATTTCCAAATGATAAGCAAAGAAATATTACTGAAGATTAAGAACGATAAAATTTGGTTTAATGATACAGATTTTATTGATATTAAACAGACGGACATTCCTATTGAATATCTATCATTTCATTCACATAGAGATATTTTTTGGAAGGTTCAAATGAAAGAATTTGATAAGACTTCAAACAAATTATGTGTTGAGATTATCAATTATAATTACAACGACCTTGCGATATTTTTGAGCCAAAAACCTAAACAAGAAATTAAATACTTGGAATTTGGTAAATTTAATTGGGCATGCCTTGAACCAGTTTTATCAAGTTATCAGCGGATTAAATTTATCAACCAACTTACAAACATTAATGACAGACATTATGATTATAAACCAATACACGAAAATGCAGTAAAAAATACAGATGTAATAGAGTTTAGCGAAAATGCAAATTTGCAAGTTGAAAATTTTGAGAATAAGAGTGAATCAATTGTTGCGAAATTTGAAGTAGAATTTGCTATTCATTTTAATGAAAGTGTGTTTATGTTAGGTTATGTAAGGTTCTCAAAATATATCAAAAAACTCAACCAAACTTTAGACTTCAAAATAACTAACGAGAACATCCTGACAGAATTTGATAATATTAAATATTGGTTTTCAAAAAAATTGAAGACAAAAAAAATTAGAGTAAAAGCAACTTTTATCTTAATAGACAACCAACTTAATGAATTCTCTGCAACATCAAAGGACATAGACAATATTGACCAGAACCTTATTGAAGGTGTTAAAGTTCAAAGAACATTGGAAATTACGAAATCAATTCGGCCAAAAGAAGTTGACAAAGCACTTTTCACATCAGACGATATATACAGTTTAGATAATGCAAATGACTTGGAAGGCAATGTATTTAAACAGACTGAAAAAGATATTTTGGATATGCTAATTGCTAAGTGCAACGTAAGAAACAAAAGAGAATTAACATACTTATCAGGTAGCAAACAATCCTTGAATTATAGAATTCGGTTTACAAACCATCCAAATTTTGGTTTCATTTTTCTTGCAGAAGGCGAATTAAACAACCATTTTATTTGGGAATTACTTAATTCACACGCTACTTACATTTGGACAATTGAAAAAGGGGAAAAAGAAATTGAATTGCAATACAAAAGAATTGAAGCCACTATAAATACAATTTTAGACTGTGGAAGAGAAAAATACAAAAGGGCTTATAGGACAACAAACCAAGACAATGATTTAATTTTTAATGTAGTATATCATAAGGACAAAGGCTCACAATTTATTGACGAATTTCCAAAATGGAAACACCGGATAAATGAACTGATAACCTAAAATGCACTACTGCCAATAACTAAGGCTTCGTGTGGTCGCTTTTCGCGACCTAACCCCGAAATATGATCCCAAATGCAGGGTTACGATAGGACAAGGCTTGATAGAAATCCCTGCTACTGTGAGAGGCGGCAAGGATTTTTGTTTCAGGTCAAAGGTAAATTGGAGGTAGATTAAAATGGTATGCACTGCTAATTTGCGCAAGTGAGTGTAGGTAGTCTATCAAATCCCTAACCCCTCCTATACGGATGCGCCTCCGTATTAAATATCACTTTATGGAAATTCAGTTTGCCTGACTCGTCGAAAAGCAAGAATGCATATTTAAGCGTTTCGGCAAAAAAGAAGCTTTCCATATAATCCTGTTTTTCCTTTGTAGTCACATCTTTCAATGCAGCGTAGGCATCGTCGGTACGGCAGTATTTTACCAGGTTATCGAACATGCTTTTACCCATTTCGAGGTAACGTTCGTCCTGAGTATATTGATAAAGATAATAAGCTCCTTCAAAATTTTCGGGACGGAGAATATATGATCCGTTTTCCACAGTCATGGTTTTATAATTCATCATCTCAGGTTCTATCCCTTTCAGCATCCACATACGGTAATTTGAATTTTGTAGCGCAACAGCTCTTCCCATATCACTATTCATGGCCAGTGTTCCGGCAAAAAAAGCATCCAAAGCACCATAACTGGTCCCGGTGCGCTCACCTGTATACATATCCGAACGACCATACCACAGCCCATCGGGAGAGTTATCAGAAAGATATCTGTTAACTGCATCAATCGTGGGAATCCACATGGCACTCAGCTGACTGTCGTTAAAAAGCAGTGATCCCTTAAGCATATATTCAAGATACGAATCTATACAACCTGAGATATGACTAACCGGATTAGTAACCGTACCTGTTTCGATATTAATTCCTTCGGCAGTAAGGTTTTTGGGCGAACGCAGGGCATAAAGTGCTGTCATCGCCTTCATGGCAGTGTTGTAATACACAGGGTTCCCGGTATGTTTGCTGAGTGTTCCGTATTCGATAAGGTAAGTACCAATTTCTGCCGGATTGGAAACAGCTCCGGAAGTTTTGCCTGTTTTGAGGTTTACATAACGGTAAGGCATGCCTGTTGGCGAATCGAAAGCTTTCATAAGCCTTTGGGCCAGATCCTCGGCAAGCGAAAGAAACCGCCTGTCGCCATCGAGTTCGTAAGCCGAGAGCAATCCGCCGAAAATCCGTATCGATACCTCAAAATTCTGAACATCCATATCCACATCAAAGTCAAGATCCTTAAAAATAAGTTCTTTGGCTTCGTTGGCCTCATCCGTCAGATCCATCAGAATCATAGTGTCGAAAGCATCGACCGGTGTCATGAGCAGCGATTTTTTATACCAGTTGTGGGGCTTTTTACTCAGAGGTTGCAAAGCATCGTATCCCCAGGCATATTTCCTATACCCGTTCCAGGCATGAAGAAATTCGGCTTTCACTTTGTCAGCCATTACTTTCTTATCAATCTGCTGCACTTTAGGGGCGACTCCTGCGGGTGCAATCATAACCTGAGCCTTGCCGGCATATACAAATGCAAGTATAAACAGAACAGAAGACAGTAGTTTGAATATTAATTTCATAAAATGTTTATTTTGACATTGCGAAGATATCAAAGAATGAAAGGGTAACAAATTATTTTCATTCGTCCGTTTCCGGATGTTTGAAACGGGATCACTTTTTATTCTATCTTTGTTGATGTTATCTAAAACACAGAAAAAAATGTTAATTAAAACCAATACAAATTTTAATAATAATCCGGTCACGGGTTAGGAAAGCTGTATTGTGTTTGAAAAATCATAGAAGGCTTTCCTCATCGGGAAGCCTTTTTTTATTGGTTGACGGAAACCGGAGTACAAATTAAAATTAAAAGTTATGTGTGGAATTATAGGAGTTTTTGAATTAAAAATGGCATCGCAGGATTTACGGACACAGGTACTCGAAATGTCAAAAAAAATCCGCCACCGCGGACCGGACTGGTCAGGTATTTATTGCGGAGAAAAAGCTATACTGGCTCATGAGCGGCTTTCAATTGTAGATCCTCAATCGGGTGGACAACCACTGAAAAGCAGCGACGGAAAACTTATTTTATCAGTAAACGGCGAGATTTATAACCATATGGATCTTCGCAAAAACCTGGCCAGGAATTATGATTTCCTTACCCATTCCGATTGCGAGGTTATTCTCGCTTTGTATAACGAAAAAGGCATTCATTTTCTGGAAGATCTGAGTGGGATTTTTGCTTTTGCCCTCTATGATACCGAAAATGACTGTTACCTCATCGCCCGCGACCATATGGGTATTATCCCTCTTTATATGGGATGGGATAAATTCGGAAATTTCTATGTAGCCTCTGAACTCAAAGCACTTGAAGGAGTATGTAACCGCATTGAAGAATTCCTGCCGGGGCATTATCTTTTCAGTAAGGACGGCGAAATGCGAAGATGGTACAACCGCGACTGGTCAGATTATTCAGCAGTAAAAGACAACACCAGCAGTATTCACGATCTGCGTTCAGCACTCGAAGAGGCCGTACACAGGCAGCTTATGTCCGATGTTCCCTATGGAGTTTTGTTATCCGGAGGACTCGACTCCTCGGTTATTTCGGCTATCGCTAAAAAATATGCTGCACGCCGCATTGAGTCGCACGATCTGCAGGAAGCCTGGTGGCCTCAGCTTCATTCATTTGCTGTCGGGCTCAAAGGCTCACCCGATCTGGCAGCTGCAAGGCTTGTAGCAGGGCATATCGGCTCGGTTCATCATGAAATTGAGTTCACCATTCAGGAAGGGCTCGACGCCTTACGCGACGTAATTTATCACCTCGAAACCTATGATGTTACCACCATCAGGGCATCAACACCCATGTACCTGATGGCCCGGGTTATTAAGTCGATGGGGATAAAAATGGTTCTTTCGGGTGAAGGAGCCGATGAGGTTTTCGGCGGATACCTGTATTTTCATAAAGCACCTGATGCCAGGTCGTTTCATGAGGAAACGGTGCGAAAACTATCGAAACTGCACCTGTACGACTGTCTGAGAGCGAATAAATCACTGGCAGCCTGGGGTGTTGAAGGCCGGGTTCCTTTCCTGGATAAAGAATTTCTTGATATAGCCATGCGGCTTAACCCGGCAGATAAAATGGCCAAAGAAGGTAAAATGGAGAAATGGATTCTGCGTAAAGCTTTCGAGGACTATCTTCCGGAAAGCGTAGCATGGAGACAGAAGGAACAGTTTTCTGACGGGGTTGGTTATAGCTGGATCGATACTCTGAAAGAACTTACAGCCTCGAAAGTTACCGACGAACAACTGGCGAACGCTGAATACCGGTTCCCCGTAAATCCTCCAAGAGTAAAAGAAGAGTACTACTACCGTTCGATTTTCGCCGATTTTTTTCCTTCGGATACTGCCGCCAGGTGTGTGCCTTCAGTGCCCTCGGTTGCCTGCAGCACACCCGAAGCTTTAGCCTGGGATGCTTCGTTCCGCAACATGAACGATCCGTCAGGCCGGGCAGTGAAAAGTGTGCATAACGAAGGCTACAAATAGCTATGCCCCTATTAGAATAAGCCGGTTATACGCAGCCCAAACTGATTTAATTTGGCATCGGCATTGTCGATAGGGATTGTGAACATTGGTACAAGGAACCTCTGGTAATTTACCGAAAGATCTACCTCGGAGAAGAATCCCATTTTTAGTCCGACTCCTACACCTACCATAAAATAAGGCAGAACTGAATTATATGCACAACCTCTCATATGATTCTCCTGGCCTTTGCTTACCACAGTGAATGCTGATCCGATTCCGGCAAGACCGTATGGAAGAGTGCGTGTATCGTCATCAAAATCCGAAAACCTTCCGGCTATCGAAAAATCAACAAACTGTCCGTTCATCTGATCGTTTTCAGCAGGACTTTTTCTGCTGGTATTCAGTGTTTTAAACGAATACATAGCTGTTCCCCTCAGCGAAAACATATAGTTAATATATTTATCGGCAGTAACACCAAAAGCAGGGCATAAGCCGCCGTTGAGTGATACATTTTTGCCTTCCACTGAATAAGCAGCATAACCAAGGTCGAGTACGGGACCAAATTTGAACTGGGCAGATGTTGTGAATGCACATCCCAGAATGATTGAAGCAAGTAAAAGTCTAAATTTCATGGCTTTGAATATTAGTCAACAAAAATCCAGTTAACATTATAAATACGGTGCGGCTGGTTGTTGCCCCAGGCAACCCCTACATCACGCCAGGCTCTAATTCTTTGTCGTTCGAGGCTCACATTGTCATCCCATACTTTGAGCATAAAATTCCAGTCACGTTTTTCATCTTTTCTGATTTTTGTACGGATCTCCGAAACCAGATTCTGTGCATCGCCGTAACAGGCAGCATCAGGGCGTATTTCAGCCAGGTTGGCCGCAACAAAGTTAGCTCCGTCCGAATTGGGGTTAGCGATCCAATATGCTTTAGCCGTTGCAAGATTAATATCGCAGATATGATCAACCAGTTTCTGGTATATGGGTGGCACGGCATCCATGGCATCCTCATAGCATGTTTTGGCCACATCAGGGATCGACATGAGGTTGTAAATTGCTTCCTCATACCTGTCGCTTTGAGCCATAGTAAGTGCTTCCTTAATAATAATATCGCATTTTGAATTATAGTACTCAACTATTTTCTGCATTCCTTTTTCAATAAATGATTTCAGCTGGGGAGAATTCACATTTATTGTATTTATCCCACTGATATAGGCCTTATTTTCGTTGGTACCAACCCCTTTGGCAGGAATATTTACTGTGCTGAAAACTACTTTTGTAAAAGCATCGGCAATATAGAGAGTCATATCCATATTGTATGCATGCATAGGCGGAGGACCTGGTAAAATATCCTTTGTCCCCAAAGTGAGTTTAGCAGTAATAATGAACCGGCTGTTGTAATCAATCCCTCCCAGGCCATTCGATGTGGCAATCTGCTGCAGCTTATTACTCAAGGCTTCAGCTGCTATTTCGGGCAATCCGTCAGGCTGCTCAGGTATTACGGGCGTGAGCGAGATACGGGCAATATCATCGGATTTGCCCAGGTTGTTCTGTGCTGAAACCATTACCGGGAAACACAGGATAAACAACCATATAAATTTATATTTTTTCATGTTTCAGGATGTTAGATTATTTTTCTCCGATTACAAGGGTAGCTCTTCCAAGTCCCTGAGTCATCACTTTACAGGTAAGTGAAAATGGCGGACCATTGAGGAATTTCTTAAGTTCGGTAACAAATTGCCTTGTGTCCATTGCTTTGCCATTGTCAGTATACAAAGGAATACGAACCTGCTCAAACAAAATGAAATTTTCACTTCCATCGCTGTTTGAGTAGCGGCCCTGCACGGTTTGCCTCGACATCCAGTCGTCAATAATTTCAGCCAGTTCCTTGCCGTTGTATTCCTCTTCCAGGTTTACCGGTGAGCTGTCCCAAACCCTGATTCTGACAGTCACTTCCCTGCCATTTGCAAGTAAGTCGTCGAAATGACTCTGAAGCTGAGCGTTGAAGTTATCAATATGAGCCAGAACAGCTTCTTCGAGAAGTATAGGCAGATCGGCTGAAATGGAAGGTGTACCGCTACCCTGCGCTCCGGCAATCTGCTTGTCGGAATAGGCATCGAGGCCCTGAAGTATAAAAGTGATGTACTTACGGGCACCCTGAGTGTTTACGGTGTAAGTCAACTGCATGATAATATCGGCTTTCGCAGTTCTTTTCAGAATGTCAAGCGGGCTTTCGGCAAAAGAGGCACCCGATGATTTACTCGAAGTCATATTGTCTTCAGCCCTCATCTGTTCAATGTCCTTGATAACCGTTTCGAGGTTTTTGAGAGGGAATCCCCTTTCCGACATAAGTGTATTGATTTTCGAAATTACCAGCAGCAGATTTCCGTCGGTTTGCATGGCTTTTTTATAATCCGGAATCCGTACTTCAGTACCCTGATTATCATAGGTTGTCATGTAGTTATTCTGCGTGCACCACACATCGCTGGGTACAATCATGATAGTGGGTTTTTTTGCCTGGCCGAATACCGAACTCAGGCTGAAAAGAATTGCTGCTGTAAGAAGAAATTTTTTCATAGAGATTGTTTATTTTAATGGTCACATGCGATAACCCAGATTGTTCAAAATATCAACAAAATATGGTTCTTTCGCAAATCATGGCTATTTCACCACTGAATATGTTAGTCTTCAGAATCCGGTTCCCAATGCTTTTACTATTCCGGCAGCTTCCAGTTCCTTGCGTAGTGCAGAATGTGAGACTGATACCAAAACACCTACTTTATACTGTTTACCCACCTTCAGCCGGTCTTTGGGATCAACACTACCATCATTGCTCACACTTACGAAACTCAGGTATTTTCCTTTTTCCTTGAAAAAGGCATTAAAATAATCCTGGTGTGTTTGTTCGGCTCCGGGTTCGGTGATGAGAGGCCTCATCATGCATCCGGGTTTACCATTTAAAATTCCTTTGAACATTACCGCCTGAACTGCACTTTTCTTCGCATTTTCGACTGCATCATTCGGCTTTTTACCATACCCCCAAACTTTTATAAGCTGGGTTCCATCCATCCCGGTGCCCATGCACTCAACTTCATAATTATAAAAGGCGGCGGGATTGTTCTTTTTCTGGCTGTAACCCGATAAACTGAAGAGTACCAATCCTGCCAGCAGCAGAGTGAGTTTTAATGTTTTCATAACTGCAATTTGTTTTGGTGAGTTTATTAATGTTAAAATTCGAGCCGAAGACCAAATGTATGTGTAAGACCTCCCCTGCCGAAAGCATCTCCCCATCCGTCAGCGCCATTCACTGTTCTTACTGTATTATCTTTATCAGTGATAGTTCCGAAAGCACTGTATGTGCCGGCAGCATAAGTAAGCTGAAGATTGTGACGGATATTGATGCCGAATAAAGCTCCGCCACGGCCATAAAGAGTGGAAAGTGTGTTTTCGGGAGTGTCTTGTTCAGAAATTGTTTCGAGTCCTATTCCTACAAAAGGCTGGAATTTAAAATAGTGCGCAAAACAAAATTCTTTCGCCAGTCCTCCTCCGAAACGCATAAAATCAGAATAAGTACGTGTCGTTTCTTCAAAGTCAAGAATCAGTTCTTCCTCGATGGGATCATAACCTCCTTCCACATAAAGTTTTATCATAGACGGCATTTTTGAGCCAAACAACCGGGTAAGGTTTATGTCGAGCCTGCCATCAAATCCACCGACACCACCTGTGGATGCTCCGAGTGTGAGAGCAAGTCCCACGTCATTGCGTTGTTGCAGAAGCATTCCGTCGTCGAGACGTCCGCCTGCCACCTGGTAAAAGCGGGATGTCCCTGACTTACCGGTTGATACCACCCTGTTATCGGTTATGTGTTTGGTAGCCCTTATTACTCCTTTTCTTTTTGCAGCAACTTTACCGGTTTCATCCTGCTCCATTTCGTATACAAAATAGCGATGATCAGTTTTCAGTCCTTCCTTTTTCCCAATTTTCGATTCGAGAGGGTGTGTACTGAACAATGAAGCTTTCACCCTGAAGTCTTCCATGGAACTCTCAATGGAAGCTAAATTATTGCTGATACCACTCTGAAGTAACTTTACCAGCATTTGTTCGGCTGTTGCCTGAACTTTTGGAGCCAGGGCCTGACCCGGATTATATTGTGCCGCTTCAACCTGTGCGCTGGCCCGTGCATAATAGGAAATTGGGAAATTATATGCATCAAATTTCGCTTTCCGCTGCACCAGGTCTGCATCAGTTGAACTGGCCCAGAGTTGATTCCAGAAAATGCTGTTTATTGTATCGTTGAAGTTTATTCTGTATATGTAAACACCTATTTTTGCTTTAAAACCGTTCTGTGTGCGGCTGATAGTAGTTTTGCTGTTTTTCTGCTGGCGGTTGTATGATTCCTCCATATCGATAAGGTCATTCACATCAAAAACTACGATGAAACTGTTATTCAATAAACCTTCGCCTGCATCCATCAATTTGGCAATACCAAGTTTACTGGCATTGGCGGCTGCCACATCTGCGTCGGTAGCATTATAAAGCCCGCGCTGCTGTAACAGTTCCACACCGAATGACCCATCCTCCTTTCGTGAAAACCATTTACCTATAACAGCATTGGCAACATGATTTGTTACCAGTGCATCTTTAATTTTATTGGAAACATTGTCGGGAGTACGCAGATTAAAAACGAATGAATTAACCGTTTCCTCACGTGTTACAGGTGAGGGCAAGATAGGTTGCGATATTGTATTATCATCGAATTTATCATCTACTTTTACCTGAGGGAACGACTGTTTCAGCATACTGTAATAATTCCCTGTGCCCAGGTCGAGTAGCATATAAGTCAAAGAAAGCCGATCATAATGATCTGAAGGTTCGCTGCTTTTAACTTTTTTGCCTGCTTCGGAAGCATCCTGGGCAAAGGTTACTTGTATTAACACAAAAAAGACTGAAAAAAGAAGTATGTGTTTCATAAGCCAAAAGGTAATGATGATGTATAAAAGTGACTGATAATAATACTTTTCGATGTAGCATATGACTGGCTCAAATATATGAAATCAATCTGTAGAAAAACAAATTTATTATGAATTTACCGGAAATAAATTCAGCTCTGCCAGTTTGTATGTAGCTGAATTTCAGTATTTAATTACCTTATTACAGAATAACAAGGCACTTTGCTCATAAAATCAGCACTAAGGCATATGTGGGTTTAAAATCATGAAAACCATGGTATCAAAAACGCATACAGAGTATTCAAATCTGAAAATATCCTGTAGTAATATTGTAGGTTATTCGAGGTGTTGCAAATATGCTTAATCCAACATATTGCTGAGAGGATGGAATTTCCTATGAATTTTTAGACTGATATTTGTATAAGCTGTAATTATATTCCCAACATCCGGAAATTTTCAAAAAAATATCGTCGACATATCAAAGTGGATGTCTACAGGGAAAGATATAGTTCCATTTTTGCAAAAAACGGATACTATACAGATTAAATGCCAAAAATTATCAATCATTTCCAAAAAAAATATCTGTTGAAATGTTTACTGGCATCGGGTATGCCAATTCAAATATTATTAATACCTTCGAATTACAAAATCTGGTTTTTGTAAAATATGCAATTGACACATTATTAGTCATATGCATGTTTTTCAGATGCTTTAACGGCATCACAACAAATCAGGTAAAACAAAGATCTCAGTAAAAAGAACTCCCAGACCAGATGACATTAACTTTTCGATCTCCTTCTTTTCATTTCCTGAGAACAGGATTTAACAGGTTTTTTCTGAAGATTGCAATGGTTATTCTTATCGGTCAGCCATTTGTCGAATTGAATGCAGCCATTTCTCCCGAAAAAGCAGTGATCGACAGCCTCAAACAGGCCATCGCGACGCAAACATCCGCAGAATCAAAAATTCAGTCACTTTTTGCTCTCAGCAAAGCATATTTTAACGAGCCCAGTCTTGATGCTTCACTGGAAACTGATTTTCAGTTGCTTGAATTTATCAGCCAATACGGCACAAAAGCTGATTCGGCAAAATGTTTCAGGCATATAGGTCTTATCTATCTGCAGAAAGCATGGTACATCAAATCTCTCGAAAATCTGATGCGCGCCCAGCAGCTTTATGGCGAAATTGGTGATTCTTCCCTTCAGGCTACTTCGCTTATGAATGTCGGTATAGTACATGATTGTATGCAAAATCTCCCGATGGCAGTTTCGTATTATGAAAAAGCACTCAAATATTTCGTGAGAAAAAATGACAAGACCGGAATGGCCGGTTGTGAATTGAATATTGCCATTGTGCTTATAAAACAAAAGGAATACGCTAAAGCCTGCGAAAACCTGCTTCTGGCAGTAAAAATCTACGAAAAAACCGGAAACGATTCTTATCTGGCCGCCGCTTACCTTAACCTCGGTTTGGCGTATAAAAAAATGAAAAATTATGCCCTGGCTATTGATTACCACGAAAAAGCATATAAAATCTGGAAACAGGCGGAAGACCAATACCATATCTGTTGTTATCACCTGAATATGGGTGAGATTATGCTTGATATGGGGAAACCTGACGAGGCATACAACTACCTCACAAAAGCTGAATCGCTGGCTAAAACCAATGGTTCAGAAGATCTTCTGGCCAGGGCATATGAATTCCTGTCCGATTATAATGCCGACAAGCAAAACTATGAATCAGCCTACAAATACCTGACCAGGTCAAAACTGATTGCTGACAGTATTCTGAATGCTCAAACAGCTGAAAAGGTAAACCAGATTCAATACCAATACGAAATTGCTAAAAGGGAAGCTACGAATGAACACCTGGTTAAACAGAATTTGGATAAGGAACTTCAGATATCCAAGAAAAACCTGGTTCTCTACATACTGTCAGGAATCATAGTGTTTATAGCGGTATTGGTATTATTACTTGTAAACCAGAACCGCCTGAAACGAAAAGCAAATCAGCAGCTAGAAGAACAAAATGATCTGATCAAAGCCCAGAAAAACGAACTTATTAAACTCAATGCCTCAAAGGACAAATTTTTATCAATTCTTGCACATGACATCAAGAATCCGCTTAGTTCCATCTTTGGCATCAGTAAATTGCTTCTGAACGATTATGAAAAACTTACAGAAGACGAAAAGCGGGTTTTTACCGACGACATACATACACTTTCGGCAAATCTTTTCGAAATAATAAATACACTGCTTACCTGGTCCATATCGCAAAGCGGGATGATTGCCTACCATCCGGATAATTTTAATATTGCTGATCTCTGTCAGAAAACAATTCATAATCTTCAGGTTGTAGCAAAACAGAAGGATATAAAAATTGCGAGTTGTGCCGATGAAGGACTGTCGGTACTGGCTGATGAGAACATGATTTTACTGGTGTTGCATAATCTTATCAATAATGCCATCAAATACTCGTACACGGGCACCGAAATTCAAATAAACGCAAAACAGGCCAATGGACATGTAGAGGTTTCAGTAACTGACTCCGGAATTGGTCTTACGCGTGAAGGTCAGGCAAAGCTCTTCAGATACGACCAGCATCACAGAAGCAAAGGAACAGCCGGCGAAAAAGGAACAGGTCTGGGGCTAATACTATGCAAGGATTTTGTTGAACAGAATGGGGGCACTATCAGTGTTACCAGCGAAATAAAAAAAGGAAGCACTTTCACATTTACTCTTCCGAAAGCGTAAAGCTTTTCTCCCTCATCCTTAAATGAAGAAGCAGGCTAATAAGCCTGCTTCTTCATTTAATCAGTCATTTTAGCCTCAGCCGGAAATCAGTTTACAAATTGCTTTGCATAATATTTAGCTGTAAGCTTTTCACCAGTGGCTTTTTCTATCATTTCGTTCCAGTTATAACGGGCACCTGGTTTGAACACTTTATCTTTAAAATACTGCCCTACTTCTCTATTGCCATAAAAACTCTGACTGAAATTATCCGATTTGAGTAATGAGGAAGTAATATAGTTGTTGAATTGTGATGCCAGCAGCTCGCCCAGAAGATAATTGTGGTAGTAGCAGGGAGATGTGGCAATATGTATTTTGCTGGCCCAGTCAGGCAGGTTGCGGCCGGCAGGACGTTTGATCATCTGGTATTTCTCCACCAGGTCCCACCACAGGGTATTCAGATCCTGATCTGGATTGGCGTACAGTGCTTTTTCAAATCTGTACATTACCTGTGCCCAGCGGCTGAATGTAAGTTGCTCAAGCCTCAGAACCTTGAATGCTTCGGTAGCCACTTTGGCTGCATCGGCTGTATCGGTGAGTTTCATATCGACCAGAAATTGTGAATTGGACCCCATACGACCAAAAAACATAGCGATGGCTTCGGTTGTAAAAGTATGTGCCGGATTACGCAAAGCAAAAGGAAGCTGACCATCGATGTATTTGTCGTAATTAGCGTGCCCGAACTCATGCAACATGGTATTCATCCAGTTATAGTTTGGCTTAATGTTGCAGAGAACGCGAACATCCCCCTGGTTATCGATGTCAATACAATATGCATGCTGGTTTTTCCCCGGCTTCTCATACAAATCGCTTTTAGCAATCATATCAGTTATGTCGAGCCCAATACTGGTAAAATAATCGGTAGTAAGAGTTTCGATGTTCTGGTTTTTGTAATATTTATCAAGATCAACACTGTAAATTGCCGGTGCTTCCTGGAAAAAGCGGTTCTGATAATGCCAGGGCATGAGTTCTTCGGACTTTACTTTATTCCGGGTGGCCAGATACGAATCAATTTCACCTTTTAACCCGGTAAAGGCATCGCGGGTAAGGTTATCGAGTTCATCGAATAAACTACTGATCTCTGCCGGATCCTGTTCACTTAGTTTCAGGCTCATTTCGTGGTAGTTATTAAATCCAAGTTGTTTGGCGATTTCGTTACGCTTTTTAACCAGGTTGATGATATCCTGCGCAACCACCGGACCAATTGCCTTATGTCCTTCCCACGCCTGTTGAAGTTCGGTAGATATAACTGAAGTCTTCAGTACATCTTCCACCTCGTTGTCACTTAGCTTTTTACCATTTACATCGGCACGGAAATTCGAATATTTCTGTTCTATTTCAGTCTGTAACTTTATAACACTATTAAGCAATGCTGTATCCACCTGATTGCCCAGATAGGTGTTATACATAACGTCGAGCTGGCGTTTCAACAGTTCGTCAGTGATAGCTTCCGACTCTTTGATAGTTTTCAGAAGGGCAAAATCCTCTTTGTTTGAGAATACTTCGGTGAGCCTGATGTTCAGTTCTTCTGATTTCTTCCAATCTTCTTCCTTTCCGCTTATGGAAGCATTCCAGTAGGCTAATGACGATTCCTTGGTTAAAGGCTGTACGGTAGCGTCGAATCTGGCAATAAAGTCAAGCAGTTGTTTTTGCATGTGTGATTTGTTGTTTTTACAACCATCGAAAGCTATTGCAGATAGCAATGCCATCAGTAGGATAATCCGTGTAAAGATTTTCATATATCTGGTGTGTTTGGTTTCAGCGGTTGCATTCAGCAACGAAAAGTAAAAGGTAGAAGTGTTTACCGCAATGGGTAAAGGTAGCCGGTTAGAAACAACCTTTTAACAAGTGCCTGTACAAGAGCAGAAATCCGGTTCTGACAGATTTTCGAATCCCGGTCCGGTATAACAATTTCAATTGTATTTGCCAAAAGTAACAAGAATTCGACACTCTCCTGCGTAATTCTGAAAGGAAAATCCAAATCTTTTTATTCCACCTCCCAGGTTGCGCCGTCCTTGGTATCCTTTATACTTATTCCGGACTGTGTAAGAGCATCCCTCAGCCGGTCGCTGGTCGCCCAATCCTTGTTTGCACGAGCTTCGCGGCGTAAATCCAGTATTATATTCATCAGGCTTGTTATAACCTGATTTCCTGCCTGCGGATCGCTTTCCGGCAAAAGTCCAAGAATATCGAACACAAATGTATGAACCAGGTTACGAAGCAGATTGATATCACTTTCAGTGAGACTTTCCTTCTTATCAGCTGCTGAATTTATAATACGCACCGCATCAAAGAGGTGAGCAATGAGTATAGGACTGTTGAGATCGTCGTTCATAGCCTCATAGCACCTTGCCTGCAATCCGCTTATGTCGACCGTGGAAGCACCGGCAGGCACCAGTTTCTCAATTGTGACAATACTCTTCATAAGCCTCTGGAAGCCTTTTTCGGATGCCTGAAGTGCTTCGTTGCTGAAATCGAGTGGGCTGCGATAATGTGCCTGAAGTATAAAAAACCGCACAGTCATAGGGCTGTAGGCCTTTTCGAGGGCTGGGTGCCTTCCTTCAAAAAACTCATCAAGCTGAATAAAGTTGCCCAATGATTTACCCATTTTCTGCCCGTTGATTGTGATCATGTTGTTGTGCAACCAGTACTTCGCAGGGGTTTTATGGTTTGCTACCGTACTTTGGGCTATTTCACTCTCGTGATGCGGGAACAGCAGGTCCATACCTCCGCCATGAATATCGAACTGTTCGCCAAGATATTTTTTACTCATTGCCGAACACTCCAGGTGCCAGCCCGGGAAACCATCGCTCCAATCGGAAGGCCAGCGCATAATATGCTCAGGCTGCGCTTTTTTCCATAAAGCGAAATCAAAACTATTGCGTTTGTCGTCCTGCCCTTCGAGTTCGCGGGTATTCGATAAAAGATCCTCTATTTTCCTTCCTGAAAGAATGCCGTAATTATTCTTCTGGTTATACTTTTCCACATCGAAATACACCGAACCCTTGCTCTCATAACCCATACCGGCGTTAAGAATGCTTTTCACCAGGGCTATCTGTTCAATAATATGACCCGAGGCGCGCGGCTCAATGCTGGGTTTCAGCACATTCAGCTTATCCATGGCTGCATGGTAGCGATCGGTAAAGTACTGCACCACTTCCATAGGTTCCAACTCCTCAAGACGTGCCTTTTTTGCAATTTTATCTTCCCCTTCGTCGGCATCATTTTCCAGATGCCCGACATCAGTGATATTGCGGACATAACGGACCTTGTATCCAAGGTGGCGCAGGTAGCGGAACAAAAGATCGAATGTGATAGCCGGTCGCGAATGCCCCAGATGTGCATCGCCGTAAACGGTTGGCCCGCAGACGTACATTCCTACCAAAGGAGGATTTAAGGGAACAAATAGTTCCTTCTGTCGGGTTAAGGTATTGTAAACTGATAAATTATTTTCCATGCCTGTGAGTTAGCAGGGTGCAAAGGTAGAGAAATTAAAGAATTACCGTGAATGGAACTTATTTGGGCTACATTTTATTTTGATGTGCTGGATACAAATATCGATGTATGAGAATATGAAGAACTATAATTGCTTTCGTTAATTTCGGTTTAAATATTTTTTTCTTTTACTTTTTGCTTGACCAAAAAGTAACCAAAAGTCAAGGCTTTCGAAGAATATGTTGCGTTTCTATGCCGGAGGTATCTTCGCGCAATACAAGGCATGAAAGATGGCACAAATCACTGCTTTAGTCATTGCTGTGTATTGCTATACACATGCCATTCGCGCATACCTCCGTCAAGAACCGCTAACATATTTTTCTAAGGCCGGTCCCTTATAAGAAAGTCTT
>Ga0208789_1001070_pt1 | contig 17730 bp, 12 predicted proteins | sample Methanotroph_Enr_FD_187368 | JGI IMG/M metagenome (GOLD analysis project Ga0208789, IMG submission 187368) | Enriched soil microbial communities from Old Woman Creek wetland in Ohio, USA - Methanotroph_Enrichment_5 (SPAdes) (version 2) | ecosystem: Environmental > Terrestrial > Soil > Wetlands...
CCCGGATAAAACGGCCCTGCACTTTCTGTTTCCGCAACAGGAAATCGTGTCTTTTAAAGATACGCCTTACGGTAAACTTGTTGTAACCGAAAAAGCCGGGCAGCTCAATTTCTTCGAGAACAACACTCTCCTGTTTACAACAAATAACATAACCGTAAATGAAGAAACGGTTCATTATGCATTATTACAACGCCGGGATACAGGAAACATACTGCTGGTTGGCGGAGGAATTTCAGGAGTAGCACAGGAATGCCTGAAGTATCCGCTGAAAAGACTCGACTGTTTTGAAATCAACCCGCGTATTCGCCGGTTAGGGGAAGTATTTCATCGTTTACCCAATGATCCGCGGTTTAACATGTATTCAGGAGATCCCCGTCTGAGGATAAACAATGCACTTCGCGAAAAATCGGTGCTGCTTTCCGAGGCCATTCCAAGTAAAAGGAAAATTGACTCATTGCATTACCAGGCTATCATCCTTAACCTGCCTGAGCCAACAACACTGCAGATCAACCGGTTTTATACGCTTGAATTTTACAGAATGTGTAAAAGTCTTCTCGTTCAGCGGGGTATAATAACCTTAAGCCTGATGCCAACAGCCGATTATGTGGGAAGTGATGCATTAAAAATCCAGTCAACCATATACCAGACACTGAAAGCTGTGTTCAGAAATGTCCTGGTAATCTCCGGCGAAAAGAACTATTTGCTTGCTTCGGATGGGGAGCTTACCACTGCGGTTTCACTGCTTGGCGCAAAACGGGGAATTGTAACCGAGTATGTGAATGAATATTATCTTGATGATGCATCCTTACAGGAACATTCGGCCGACATTATGAAGCGGATATCCGTGAAAGCTCCGCTGAATCGCGATTTCGAACCGGTGGGTTGTTACCGGCAGATGCAATATTGGCTGAATTACCCAGGAAATACAGGTTTCTACTTTATACTTCTGCCGTTTATCCTGATGCTTTTCTTTGCAGGGATTAGAGCCGGAGGAATTACGATTGCCATGTTTTCGGCCGGGTTTAGTTCATTTTCATTGGAAATTATCCTGATCCTCACCTTCCAGGTGATTTATGGTTACGTTTACCTTATGTCCGGGATCTTCATCACCCTGTTTATGGCCGGGCTATTCCTTGGAGTGCAGCTAGCAAGGCGTTTCCCGAAGAGTTTCAATTATAATTCATTGATCCTGATGCAGGTAATTTCAGTAATCCCGATTCTGCTAAGTGTTGGTTTAATTTATTTATTTCAGCATATTCAGCTTTCCACAGTATTGATACATTTGCTTTTCAGCATGCTCATAGTTTTTATGGCAATGGTTACCGGAGTCCAGTTTCATATTGCGTCCATCCTGAAACCCGGTGACATACAAAAAGTTGCCGCAACCAACTATTCGGCTGACCTGATAGGTTCGGCCTGCGGGGCATTATTGGTAAATACCTTGATTGTGCCGTTTTGGGGGTTAATCGTTTCTCTTTGGATTGTGGCCGGTGTTATTGCATTGGCGATACTTTTAATGCTGGTAAAAAAACAGACCTGACTTCGCTTTTTTAACATCGTTGTCTACACTAAAGGCAGTTTCTTGCAGTAATTTTGTATTGGGTTACATTCTTTACGCGGATGGAGAGACGCAGATTTATAGCATCAGGAATTGCCGCGGCAGCGTGCCTGCTTTGCCGTAACGAAATTCTTCTGGCCGGTATAAACACGCTGACTGATCTTCCCGTTGGCTCTCCGCTCTGGAAATGGAGCCACGAGGCCTATCATTATAAAGTCACCGCACGTGGCGTTGAATGCACAAACTGTCCAAACCAATGCACACTCAAGCGCATGGAAACAAGCAAATGCCGGAACCGTATCAACGTGAAGGATAAACTCTATTCCATTGCGTATGGCAATCCATGTGCGGTGCATATCGATCCCATCGAAAAAAAGCCCTTCTTCCATTTCCTTCCTGCGACAAGTGCATTTTCTATTGCCACGGCAGGATGTAATTTTGCCTGCCTGAATTGCCAGAACTGGGAAATATCGCAGAAAAGTCCCAGAGAAACACAAAATGCGGATCTTATGCCAGCCAGTGTAGCTGAAGCCTGCATAAACAACAACTGTAAAAGCATAGCTTATACCTATGGAGAACCCACTGTTTTTTATGAGTATGTTTATGATACAGCGCGGATTGCCCGTGCAAACGGGATAAAAAACGTTTACAAATCAAACGGTTATATTAATGAGCCGCCGCTCAGGATGTTATGTAAGTACATTGACGCTGCCAATATTGACCTGAAAGGATTCACCGAGAATACGTACCTGAAACTGAATTCAGGCAAGCTTGCCCCTGTTTTACGCACGTTGCAGGTATTGAAAGAGGAAGGCGTCTGGCTCGAAATCACTAACCTGGTCATCCCATCATGGACTGACGACATGAAAACCATCCGCGACATGTGCAAATGGTTAGTCGCCAACAAACTGGATGAATGCCCGTTGCATTTCAGCCGCTTTTCGCCGCTGTACAAATTAACACAGCTGCCGGCCACCCCTTTGCTGACTTTGCAAAGAGCCCGCGATACAGCTCTGAATGCAGGCATGAAATATGTGTATGTCGGAAATCTGCCCGGCTCGAATATGGAAAATACCATTTGCCCGAAATGCAACAAAACCGTTATGGAGCGCAAGGGTTTCAGGGTGATTCAAAACAATATACTCAACGGCAAGTGTAAATTTTGCGGTGAGCGGATAGCGGGTGTCTGGAGTTAATCAGCAATGCACCCGCCTGATCCGGCTCACTTTACCGATAAATTCATGTTTTCAGTCCAACAAAACACCCCTTACATCGTTTAATATTTTCCGATCAATTGGTTGAATGATACTTTTTTAAAAACAGGAACTTATGCAAACAATATTAGGATCAGGAGGTATAATAGCCAATCATATTGCAAAATCATTACCAGCTTATACAAGCAGTATCAGACTGGTGAGCCGCAATCCCAAAGCTGTAACAGGAAAAGAAGAGCTTGTATCAGCCGATCTCACTTCAGATGACCAGGTTATGAAAGCCGTCAAAGGTTCCGAAGTCGTGTATCTTACTGCCGGCCTGCAATACAGTATTAAAGTCTGGCAGGAACAATGGCCCCGGCTAATGCAGAATGTAATTAATGCCTGCAAAGAAAACGGCTCCAGGTTGGTGTTTTTTGACAACGTTTACATGTATGGGAAAGTCGTAGGACCCATGACCGAAGAAACACCTTTTAATCCGAGCAGCCGTAAAGGCGAAGTAAGGGCCCGGATAGCAACGATGATCCTGGATGAAGTTAACAAAAGAGAATTAACAGCACTTATTGCCCGCTCCGCCGATTTTTACGGACCTGAAACGCAAAACAGTTTTCTTAACATGATGGCTTTCGAGAATCTGAAGAAAGGGAAAAGTGCCCAGCTTATGATCAGCAAAAACCTGAAACATTCATTCACCTATACTCCCGATGCCGGGAAAGCCACTGCCCTTCTCGGGAATACACCGTCGGCCTATAACCAGACATGGCATTTGCCGACGGATATGAATGTGTTAACCACGCAACAGATTGTAGAAATTGCAGCCAAAGCGCTCAATACCAAACCTAAAATCACCGTTCTGCCCAGACTGATGATACAAATGGCAGGGCTCTTTAACCCGATTATTAAAGAAAGCATTGAAATGCTCTATCAGTACGATTCAGATTACATTTTCGATTCAGGAAAATTCGATAAAGCCTTTACTTTCAACAAAGTATTATATGCGGAAGGAATACGCAATTCTTTAAAAGCTTAGTAAAAAGATAGGAGTCACAAAAAAGCACCTGGTTAAAGGTGCCAATTTCTTATTCTAAAAGTTCCGTTAGAAAACAGGTCTCCTTATTGCTCCTCGTCCCGTTGCCATTCTCCGCTTTGAACAATGGCAAATATCACGGGCTCTGATTTTTTTAGATCAGATCCTTGTCCTTCTTATACCGGATGGCCCTGAGCATATCAGAAGTCATGTTTTCAAGATTCCAGTTGGGTTTCCAACCCCATTCGGCACGCGCACAGGAATCGTCCATACTGTTGGGCCACGAATTAGCGATTCCCTGTTTTATGGGCTCAACAATGTAATCCAGCGTAAAGTCAGGTATATGTTTACGGATCTCGGCAGCAATCATTTCCGGATCAATACTCATTGCGGTAACATTAAAAGAATTGCGGTGAATGAGTTTTGCAGGATCAGCTTCCATCAGGTTAACAGCTGCTTCCAGGGCATCAGGCATATACATCATATCCAGGAATGTGCCTGCACCCAGCGGACTGGTATATTTGCCGGTTTTAACGGCCTCGTAATAAATTTCGACTGCATAATCTGTTGTACCTCCGCCTGGCAAAGTAACATTTGATATAATGCCTGGGAAACGCACCGAACGGGTATCCACCCCGAATTTTTTGTAATAATAATCGCTCAGCAGTTCACCTGTTACCTTGGTAATGCCATACATGGTTTCCGGACGCTGAATGGTATCCTGTGGCGTGTTGTTAAGCGGCGTGCTCGGGCCAAAAGAACCAATCGAACTTGGTGTAAAAAGAGCACATTTATATTCGCGGGCTACTTCGAGGCAATTCATTAATCCGCCCACACCAATCTGCCAGGCCATTAATGGTTTGGTTTCACCAACGGCCGAAAGAATAGCAGCCAGGTTATAAATGGTATCAATATTGTATTTCTTAACAAGGCCGGCAATCTGCTGAACCTGCGTTACATCCACGTATTCAGCCGGTCCGGAATTAAGCAGTTCACCTGTGGGTTCGGGACGGAAATAACCGGCTACCACACTGCTGTTTCCATAAATTTTTCTAAGTTTCATTGTAAGCTCCGATCCTATCTGGCCTACCGCTCCGATTACGAGAATATTCTTCATGCTTTGCTGTCGATTTTATTGAAATTTGATTTTCAAAAGTGCGGCAAATTTAAACAAATTTGCTTACCTCACCGCTATTTAAATACATGGGCCTGAGATTTTTATTGGCCTGATATTGAGCTGTTTAAAATTATAAAATAAGTGTATCACTTACGCCAAGATGGTTTGTTGCGAAACTGATGCATTTTGATGCTACATTTTAACGGATTTCCTTTTATACAGGTTAATAATATTTATCTTTGCCGGCAGGAAATAAATCATTTTAAAGAAGGAAATAATTAAAAATCAAGACAATATGTACACTAAATTTCAGGATTACCTTACCAAAGAACTTTCCGGGATAAAAGAAGCCGGGTTATTTAAAAACGAACGTATCCTGGTTTCACCTCAAGGTGCCGAAATTACTATCAGTTCAGGTGCAAGAGTGCTTAATTTCTGTGCCAACAATTACCTCGGACTTTCAAATAATCCGCAACTGATTGCGGCTGCCAAAGAAGCGCTCGATACGCATGGCTATGGCATGTCGTCCGTACGTTTTATTTGCGGAACCGGTGATCTGCATAAGGAACTTGAAAAGAAAATTGCCGGTTTTTTTGGAATGGAGGACACCATCCTGTATGCTGCCTGTTTCGATGCCAATGGCGGCGTCTTTGAACCGCTTCTTGGTGAAGAAGATGCCATTATCAGCGATTCGCTGAACCATGCTTCTATTATTGATGGCGTACGTTTGTGCAAGGCAGCCCGTTACCGTTACAACAATGCCGACATGGCCGACCTCGAAGTCCAATTGCAGGCCGCCCAGGCACAAAGGCACCGGCTGATTGTTACCGACGGCGTCTTTTCCATGGATGGCAATGTGGCCCCGTTGGATAAAATTTATGAATTAGCAACTAAATACGATGCCATGATCATGGTTGACGAATCACATTCGGCAGGTGTGGTAGGCAAGACCGGCCGTGGAGTCACCGAACTGTTCAACCTGAAAGGCAAAATTGAAATCATTACCGGTACGCTGGGAAAAGCTTTTGGCGGTGCCATCGGCGGATTTACAACCGGTAAAAAGGAAATTATCGATATGCTGCGTCAGCGTTCGCGCCCTTATCTTTTCAGTAATTCTATTCCTCCGCTGGTAGCCGCTGCCGGTAGCCGTATGATTGATATGATGAGCGAAACCAATGAATTGCAGGACAAACTGCATGAAAACACAGCTTATTTTGTTGAAAAAATGCTTGCTGCCGGTTTCGATATCAAACCTACGCAAAGTGCCATCTGTGCTGTTATGCTTTACGATGCAAAACTGAGCCAGGAAGTAGCTGCTAAGTTGCTTGACGAAGGCATTTATGTCATCGGGTTCTACTACCCGGTAGTTCCTAAAGACAAAGCCCGTATCCGCGTGCAGATTTCAGCCGCCCACGAACGTGAACACCTTGATAAATGTATCGCTGCCTTCACCAAGGTCGGTAAAGAACTGGGAGTTATTTAAAAGCCCAGACAGCAGAAGTGTCTGCAGATGCAATTGAGGAATTAAACTCCTACCCGATTTGATGATCAAAAGCTGCCCCAACCGGCAGCTTTTGCTGCGCAATTGCGCATAAGGGTGTTTCATAAATGAATTATAAAATCGAAATCGAAACGAATGAGTATTGCAACCCCACTTGCTTTTTCATCCGGAATTCAATGTTCTGTATTTTCAATTCCATCTTTGGCTTCGGTGTAAGTTTAATCCGTATCTTTTCCACTAAACCGCTTTGGGTATTTATCTTTGCCTTTCATGGCAAACCAAAGGATGCGGTTAAAGAGATCGTCATCGCCCGAGTCAATTCCATCGAATTGCGGTTCCATACTTTTTTGCGCATAGTAAAGGGCTTTGCCTTTTAAACCTGACATTTTCGGATTCATCTCATCGAGGGGAATCTGGTTTTCGAGCGCTTTGTATGGAATGAGATCAGCTTGCCGGGTGAAACAGTCGAACATGGGCTTGGCGGTTGCATCCATGATATTCATCGGGGGAATGCCAAGAATCTGTTCGATGGTGCGCACCATCGAAGGTTGATTGTAATTGGTATGAATCACTGTTCCTGTCTTGGTATAAGGGCTTAAAATCATCCCTACGGTACGATACGCTGATACATGATCCCAGCCTGCCTGTGAGTCGTCTTCCGTAACAAATATCACTGTATTTTTCCAGAACCGGCTTTTACTCATTGCTTCCACGATCCGCCCGAGTGCCAGGTCATTGTCAGCCACCATAGCTCGTGGAGTTGGAAGGCCTTCTCTGGTACCCCCGGTATGATCGTTTGGTAGTGCCATCACCATCAACTCGGGAAGCTGGTCCCCTTCCATCTGTTCAAATGATTTCAATTCCCGGATGAACGTCTCGGCCCTTAAAACATCCGGGATCTTGTGATCATCGTACGAAGGATAAGTTTCACTCAGTATTTTTTCAACGGGTTTTATAGTGGTTTTATTTTTGAATTCAAATTTCTCATGATTCAGGAACCCGTTGTAAATCGAAGTCCAGGTGAATTTTTCATCATACACAGGTGTTGAAGCTTCGCCATAGATCCTCACTTTTTTCCCGTGTTTCAATGCATTATCCCATAAAAAGCCCGTTGGGGCATACACGAGCGCGTCTTCCTGCACATGCGGGTAACTGCGAAACCATGCTCGCACATCTTTTTCAATATAATCCGTAACAATGGAGGCGTCGGTCCATTGATGACCTTCGGCCGAGCATTTACCGGAGGCATAAAAATTATCGAGCAGAATGAATTTATCGCAAAGATCATGGGAATTGGGAGTGATTTTTCGCCCAAAAGTGGTTAAGGCTGAATCGCCATTCCCTTTTTTCATATCCCCCAAAACCTGGTCGTAGGTTCTGTTTTCTTTTATAATATAAAGCACGTGTTTAAATACCGACGGCTCTCCTATCCTTTCGGGAACAGGAACCGGATCAAGCTGTTTCCGTGGAAGCCTGGCCGTTACGGCTATCCTGAATAGCTGTTGTGAAGCCTCAACTTTTTTCGTATACGCTTTCAACTCATTTTCTGTTGGGACCGGAATTACTGAAACAGACGCCAGCATTCTGTGTGAATTATAAGAAGGTTTTGATGAACCTTCTGATAGGGATGCGACCTGCGCTCCTTCTGCTTCAATATTGGCAACAAAAATCTGGCCATTCCCCGAGATGGCGATTGCCCCCGGATAAGCGCCGGTCGGGATGAACCCTTTGATCTCGCTGACTTTCCCTTTAGCTTTGCTGCATGATTTCTGACCTAATTCAACTAATGCCAAGGCATTATCCATTCCATTGGCGACATAAAGCAGCTTATCGTCGGGCGATATAGCCAACCCATTGGGTGAATCACCCCAGTATGGGTTTTTACCGGCATCTAATCGTACCGAAACCGTTTCGGTTACAAGGTCGGTATTTGTTGATATGGAACATATATTATCACTGTTGGCATTGGCAATATAAATAAATTTACCGTCATGGCTTGCAACCAGGTCGTTGGGGTGAAGCCCGACCTTGATTTCTTTTAGTACGGCACCTGATTTCGGATTTAAAACCGAGACACTGCCTTCGCGGGTAGCTCCGTTGATGGGATCTACTTTAGCGCTGCCCCAGGGAACCCCTGCCACATTAGGATCTTTGCTATCCGGAATTCCACCGGCCCAGTTCGTAACATATAATTTGCCGTTTGCTGCTGCAATACCAAAAGGAGCCACACCAACCGGGCTGGTCCATATTTTTTCTTTTGTAGCGAGATCCATTTTCACTACCGTGTTGTTCCCATTCAAAACCACATAAAGATATTGCCGGCCTTCTTCCTGCTGAACAATTAACTCATTTGGAAGTGCAAATACAGCGGGTTTTACAGCTTCAAAAGGAATAAAATCACCAGCCGAAAGCTTTTCATTCTCCCATCTGGCCTGACCCACAAAAGATGTATTATTATTTCCGGCTGCACTCCATAAAAGCCTGTATTTATCTCCTTCCTGTATCCAGGTAATCCCGGAGAATGTATTCATAATATTCGCCGACTTACGAATATCACTCATTCGTAAGGTGGCCACTATCTTTTTGGTTTGTGGAGAAATAATAAGTACTTCGTAGCGGCCTTCCACCGCCAACCACTTTTTATCGGGAGAAAATACTACGTCCAGAGCATGATTTTCGAGGCCGGGATCGCCAAAATAGATTTGTTTTCCGGCTGGCACTATCCACTTGTTATAAGGCAATAAACTCGGATATTCGGAGGGCGAAAGATTTTTTTCATCATAACTGCTCCAATAACCGGCTTGTCCGCTGTTTTGTTTACCCGTCTGTGCCTGCAGTAAAACAGAGACTGACAAAAACAGCAAGGTGCATTTTAATGAATTTGAAATTTTCATATCAATAATTTTAAATTTCCAGGATTGTGTTTTAGAGCAATATTCGGAGTATTACCGTTAATTTAACAACTTCAGAGTACTTTCGGATTTGTTGTCAGGAAGTAATCCATTCCATGATCATCGTCGAACGGATGCCTGTCTTTCCGGTTGACGGACATACACCACGGCCAAGCAATTGATCAACAATGGTTTGGATAAGAGGGTACTGAATGTTTTCCGGGTGAGGTAAATTATAATTTTCGTTTGTGCCATCTCTTTTTTCAACAAATATGTTGGTATTATCAAAAAACGAAAAGGTGATTTTCCCTTCCGTTCCAATAATTATAGTCGTATCGGTTTTTAAATGTTCAGGTACCGAAAAACACCAGGAGCCTGTTCCGGCAACGCCTGATTCAAAAAGAAAGGTTGCCGTTACCATATCAGCCGCAGGATAATACCCCGATTGGTTGAGAGCTATGCCTTTAGCCATCTTAATTGGGCCCAAAAGAAACTCAAGGTAATCGAACTGGTGGGCTGCCAGGTCATGAAAATGACCTCCGCCGGAGATTTCCGGGAAAACCCGCCATCCGGCTTGCATTTCCGGGTTTACTTCTTCGGGTTTCAGCGGATGGTGCAATTGTACATGCACATATTTTACATCGCCTATTACCCTGCTATCTACCAATTCCTTGATTTTCAGAAAACTCGGTAGTCTTCGGCGGTAGTATGCAACAAACAAGGGCTGACCGGTTTCTTCGCTTACACGGATCATCTCCTCACATTCGGCAATGTTGCGAGCCATTGGTTTCTCGACATAGACCGGTTTACCTGCTTTCATGGCTTCGATGGCGTATCTGGCATGTGTATCAGGCGCAGTTGCAATGTAAACGGCGTTTACCCCGGGATCGTTGATCAATAAAGTTGCATCCGTATAGAATTTTGGCACGCCATGTCGAATGGCATAATCTTCGGCTAAAGAAGCATTACGACGCATAACGGCAATAAGCCGGGAACCGTCAATTTTACTGAATGCCGGCCCGCTCTTTTTCTCGGTAACATTTCCGCAGCCAATCATACCCCAGTTAACCTGATTCATAGAATATTGTTCTTTATGCGTTTATGATACAAAAGTCAGCTTTTCGACAAGTGGCAGCTTTGAGTTTTCAGAATAGATATTTTCATTGGAAATATACCCAAAATTACAGTGATTATTGCAATGCATACAAGGCAAAAGTTGCCAGCCAGTGATCTCCCCCATAGTTTCCCGAAATAACATTGGGAAGGGTTGCCTGTATAAAGCGATCAGCAGTTTCGGCAAATACTTTCTTTTGAGGATGCCGTGCAGGCAAGGTTTCGGAAATTCCTTTCATGCACCATGCACGGCTCAGCGCTAATCCGTCAAGATGTACAATCTGGTAATCCGTACGGTCGCTTACTATGGGCAGTTGTGTTAGTTGAATGATGCTGCGCTTTTCGTAATACCTGTTGAACCAGGTAACAAACGCCTTTTGATTAAGTACCCTGCGCATAAGATCAGCGACTTCGAGGGAGGGGCTGAAAAAATCGCTGCCATCCGGTTCGAAATAAGCAGGTACTTTCTGATTATTTAAATAAAAAATCCGGGCTTTATTTTCGATCGCATTTTCAAATGCAGTATCACCGGTAGCCCTGGCCCAATCGAGGGCAAAAGCAAGTCCGAAGGCAGAATTCGGATGAACACCGGTCCGGTTGGCATAGGTTTGTTTAGGCAGGTAAGCTTTCCACAACCTGACAATGGTTTCGGTTAGTGGTTGTAAAGCCTCGTGCCACTGTTGTCCTTGTATACTTTTCCAGGTCATTAATTCATTATCGAGTTGCAGAAGCCATGCCCAGCCATAGGTTCGTTCGTATGTATTCGATCCTGTATATTTTGAGAAATATTCAACTTCAGCTTTTATTTTCCCGGGATCAAATGAGTTCGCCAGGCAGGATAGGATGCTGTCCTTATTTGCTATCTGTGGAAACGTTTTTAGCACTTTTACAAGCAACCAATGCCCATGAACACTGCTGTGCCAGTCGAGGCAACCATAAAATACCGGATGCAGCTGCGATGGGAAAAGTACATGGTCAGTAACTCCTTCTGACAGATGCGATGTCTTGTTAGGCCATTCCGTTTGGATACATTTCAAAGGCATCCTGGAAAGTTTTATGGCAATATCTTCAGTAAGTACCTGTGCATTTGCCCATAGTACAACCAGGATTAAGAGAGATGTAACGTATTTCCTCATATTTACCGGATTTAGTAAAATACAACCAGTTGGATTTCAAAACATTCATTTAGTCATATCAGTGAAAAAACAAATAAGCCACAAAAATAGCTGCTATCATTCCTGCCAAATCAGCCAGCAGGCCTGCAGTTATCGCATAGCGCGTTGTTTTTATCCCCACGGATCCAAAATATACCGCAACGATATAGAAAGTCGTATCGGCTGCTCCCTGAAAAATACAGGATAAGCGGCCGGCGAATGAATCAGCACCAAACTGTTTCATAGTCGACACCATCATTCCCCTCGCACCGGAGCCACTGAGCGGTTTCATAAAGGCTGTCGGCAATGCATCAACAAAATCGGTGTTGACACCCATGGCTGCAAACACCTGGCCTATGCCTTTTACAAGGAAATCCAAAGCCCCGCATGTACGGAAAACTCCAACAGCAACGAGAATTGCCACTAAATATGGAATAATCCGGATCGCAATTCCGAAACCTTCTTTTGCACCTTCGATAAAGGCATCGTATACATTAATTCGCTTTACCAATCCCAGAACAATAAATGAAAAGATTATACTGAACAGGATCAGGTTCCCGGCAACGGAAGAAATGGTTGTAACCTGCTGTTGGCTTATGGTGCTGAAATACCAGATGATGGATGATACTATTATCGTGAAACTTCCGAGATAAAGCAGGATGACTTTGTTGAAAAGGTTAATTCGCTGCAAAAGCGAAACGGCAATAATTCCTGTAAGTGTTGAAGCAAAAGTCGCTAAAAGAATGGGGATGAAAATATCTGAAGGATCAGCCGCACCTAACTGGGTACGATAAACCATGATACTGATCGGGATAATGGTAAGTCCTGAAGCGTTCAGTACCAGGAACATAATCATCGAATTGGATGCAGTATCCTTGTCCTTATTGAGTTCCTGAAGCTGCGTCATGGCTTTTAAGCCAAGTGGCGTAGCCGCATTGTCGAGGCCTAACATGTTCGCTGCAATATTCATCATCATGGAGCCGACAGCAGGGTGATCTTTCGGAATTTCAGGGAAAAGCCGCCGGAACAATGGCCCTACAGCCTTTGACATAAGTCTTATTATTCCACCTGTTTCCCCAACTTTCATCAGGCCCATCCACAAGGTCATTACACCGGTAAGCCCGATTGATATTTCAAACCCGGTCTTGGCCATATCGAATGTTCCGTTCATCATTAAAGGGAAAATTTCGGTATCTCCAAAGAAGATCAGCCGGATTAACCCGACAATAAAAGCGATGATAAAAAATGCAATCCAGATATAATTGAGAACCATAGGAAGCCAGGTGAAATTAACATTTCAAAAGTATCGATTTTTTATGGGCAAAATCCCGCCGCTGCTTGAATTTTTACATGCATAAGCAATTTCACTACTTCGTTGGGTAAAATAATTAAGGAATCCGGAAGAAGATGGAAGGAATCCGGGAAATCGTAAATGAAAAACAGCTTGCGGCTTTTAGTAATATCGGAATTGCCTACATTTGAGGTGGCTAAAAACAGAGATTTCAGCTTTCTTAAATAAAGACACCCATGAAAATAAAATTTATCGGCGCCGCCCGCGAAGTTACCGGAAGCAAACACCTGATTACCACTGATAGCGGGAAGAAGATATTGCTCGATTGCGGCATGTTCCAGGGCAAAGGACTTGAAACCGATGGTATGAACCGCAACCTGATGTTCGACCCGGCTGAAGTTGATCACGTTATTCTTACCCATGCGCACATCGATCACTCGGGATTGATCCCCTATATTTACAGCCTTGGTTTTCGAGGCTCCGTGATCTGCACCAGTGCCACCCGCGACCTTTGTGCCATTATGCTGGCCGATAGCGGTCATATACAGGAAGGGGATGTGAAATGGTTCAATAAACGCAGGGTGCAAAAAGGACTTAACCCGGTTAAACCTATTTATACAGAGCTTGATGCACGTGCCTGTATGGAATTATTTATCGGCGTTGCTTACGATCGCAAGTTCCAGATCGATGGCAATATAAAAGTAAAGTTCACCAACACCGGCCACATGCTGGGCAGCGGAACGGCTACGCTCGAGATAACGGAAAACGGCAAAACCACCCGGATCGCTTACACCGGGGACATTGGCCGCCCGGAAAGCCGTATTTTAAAATCCCCCCAACCATTTCCTCAATGTGATTACCTGATCACCGAGGCAACATATGGCAACAGGCTGCACCCGCATTTGCAGGAAGCCGAGGAAGAACTTTTGCGTGTGATCCGCGAAACCTGCGTTGAACGGGGCGGGAAAGTAATTATTCCTTCTTTCGCCATTGGCCGTACCCAGGAAGTAGTATATGCCCTCAATAAATTCTTTAACGAAGGTCTTTTGCCAAAAGTGAACATTTATGTGGATAGCCCGCTGGCTGTAAATGCTACGGATATATTCAGGCTGCATACAGATATACTTAATGCCGATGTAGCCCAGGTGATGCTCACCGACCCGGATCCGTTCGGATTTAATTCCTTGTTTTATATCAAAAGCCCTGATGAATCAAAAAAGCTGAATTCCAATAACAGGCCCTGCGTTATTATTTCAGCATCAGGTATGATGGAAGCCGGTCGTATAAAACATCACCTGGCCAATAATATCGAAAATCCGAATAATACCATTCTTGCCGTTGGGTATTGCTCGCCACGAACGCTGGGTGCCCGGATATTGGAAGGGGCTGATGAAGTTTCCATTTTCGGTGTCCGTCACCCGGTCAAAGCAAAAGTAGAGCGTATTGAAGCATTCTCGGGACATGGCGATTACAGCGAAATGGCTGATTTTGTAAGCTGCCAGGATACATCACAGGTCAAAAAGGTTTTCCTGGTGCATGGCGATTATGAAGCGCAATCAGCCTATAAAAATACGTTGGAACAGAGAGGTTTCCGGAATATTGAAATCCCGGCAGCCGGTGAAGAAAGAAATCTGTAGCAGAGAAAGCATCATCAAGCAGCCAGTCTATTTTGAATTTTCAACCCGGATTTTTTAAAAGTTATTGCTTGCCCTATCACGATTTTACCTGCGTAATGTACAACATTGCCAGTGCAAGGCTATGGAGCTAACTAAATAGTTTTATATCTTTGAATATGCAAAAAGGGGAAACAATTTCAGGAGACGGTTCGCCCGTGTTAAATGTCGGTATTGTAGGATTTGGCTTGTCGGGTCAGGTTTTTCATACTCCTTTTATTGATGTAAACCCGGATTTCAATTTACATACAATTGTTTCTACAGGCACTTTAGCTGCAGATAAATACGCTTCAGCTCATATTACTCCATCATTCGATGAATTGCTTTCCAATCCTGAAATTGACGTGGTAATAATCTGTTCTCCGAACAGTTTCCATTTTTCACATGCAAGTGCCGCCTTGAGGGCCGGTAAGCATGTAATTGTTGAAAAGCCATTTACTGTCAGCAGTGCTGAGGCTAAAAGTCTTATCGATATTGCACACAATTCGAACAAATATTTGTTTCCATTTCATAACCGGCGTTGGGACAGCGATTTTCTTACGTTGAAATATATAATTGCGCAGGGCTATCTTGGTAAAGTCGTCGAATACGAATCGCGGTTCGATCGTTTTGCACCTGAAATATCACGGGCATTCTGGAAATACCAACAGAAAGAAGGCGGTGGTACTTTATTCGACCTAGGCATTCACCTGATTGACCAGGCAGTAAGTCTTTTCGGTACCCCCGAAGGCGTCTTTGCCAGGTTGTTCAACCAACGCGAAGGCAGCGTAACCGACGACAGTTTTGACCTGAAACTTATTTATCCCGATCTGAATGTTACACTTAAAGCAAGTGTTTTTGTAAAAGAACCGGGACCTCGGTTCCAGGTTCATGGCACCAGCGGTTCCTTTGTAAAATATGGTCTGGATTCGCAGGAAACCATGCTTCGCAAAGGCAAAAAGCCAGGAAGCGCCGGCTACGGAATTGAACCTGCAAGTCAACGTGGAATCTTAAATACTGTTCTTCCTGGGAAAGAATTTCGCGGCAGGTATGAAACTTTACCCGGCAACTACATGGAGTTTTTTAATAATGTATATTCAGTGATAGTAAGCAAAGCAGAACCTGTTGTTAAACCGGAAGATGCTTTGATGAATATACGGATAATTGAAGCCGCCCGGGCCAGCCACAAAGAACAGCGGATCATAAGATTATAGCAACAGGTTATGGCCATCATGAATGGCAGGAATAGTAACAACAGGAACCTGTAAAATGATTTTATGATTTTCAATGGGTGACCTGATAGCTGCCTTTTTTATACATTCCACTATAAACCGAGTAAACCGGCTTTAATTTTGTCAACCTTACTCTTGTCAAATTCCGAAAATGCCCGGGAAAATTTACCGGCAATTTTATCATTACAAAGGTTTCCAAGGCTTCCTTCGTGGGTATGGGTAATATTTCTATCCGGGTTAAAAGTTCCGTCTTCTATCTGTTTCCCGACTATTTTATACGCATCCCTGAAAGGAACTCCCGAAAGAACAAGCCGGTTTACTTCCTCTACACTGAACATATAATTATATTTCGGATCATCGAGAATACGGGTGTTAACGCTTATTTCCCCGATGGCGAATGTTGAAATCCGGAGGATGGTCTGAATTTCAGAAAAAGCCGGAAGAAACGATTCCTTTATCACCTGCATATCGCGGAAATACCCTGATGGCAGATTTCCAAGGATAGAACTGATTTCGACCGGCAGGAATTGCAATTTATTGCTCCGGGCACGGATCAATTCAAAAACATCCGGATTCTTTTTATGTGGCATTATGCTCGAACCGGTTGTTATTTCAGCCGGGAGGCTTATAAAACCAAAATTCTGACTCATAAACAGGCACAAGTCGCTTGCCATACGGCTGATGGTAGAAGCAAGATTGGCAATGGCAAATGCAGCAATCCGTTCCACTTTACCGCGGCCCATCTGGGCATAAACCACGTTGTAATTCAAATCGTCGAAACCTAGCAGCTGGGTGGTCAGGGTGCGGTTTAACGGGAATGAGGAACCATACCCGGCAGCTGACCCTAACGGGTTCTGGTTGTTAATTTTGTAAGCGGAAGTGAGTAGCTGAAGATCATCCGAAAGCGCTTCGGCATATGCGCCAAACCATAGCCCGAACGAAGAAGGCATGGCCACCTGCAGGTGCGTATAGCCGGGCATCAGAATTTCCTTATGTTTTTCACTCTGGCTTTGCAGGATATCGAAAAGAGAACGGACTTCATAAGCGATCTCCAATAAACTATCTCTTGTAAAAAGGCGGATATCCAGTAAAGCCTGGTCGTTGCGCGACCTGCCCGAATGCACCTTTTTGCCTATATCGCCCAGTTGTTGTGTAAGCAATAACTCCACCTGAGAATGCACATCTTCAACGCCTGGATCTATGACGAAACTACCCTTTTTCACATCCTGGAATATTCCGGTCAATGCCTGCTTCAGTGCTGAAAGCTCGTCCTTTTGAAGCAAACCGATGGTTTCGAGCATGGTAATGTGTGCTATAGTTCCCAACACATCCGATTCGGCCAGGTAGAGGTCCATCTCCCTGTCGCGGCCAACGGTAAAGGCTTCAATAACTTCATTAACAGGTGTTCCTTTGTCCCATAGTTTCATAGGAAAATGTTTTAATGATCAGTTCAATCAACCGGTTAAAATTTCGATCTAAAAATCCAGTTGTTCAAGTATTTCGATATACAAATTTATCCCGTTTTTTATTTCACCGGGGAAAATATATTCATCCGCGGTATGTGATCGGGCGGAGTCGCCGGGGCCTATTTTAACCGAGGGCCATGGCATGACAGCCTGGTCGCTGCTGGTTGGCGATCCGTAGCAAGGGATTTTCATGTCCCTGGCAAGTTGCACCAATGGATGATCATCCGGAATAAAGGAGGAATTCAACCGCAGAGACCGGGCACTGACTTCCGATTTGACGTTTTGCCTGATAATTTCAAGTGCTTCGGCATTGCTGTAATGTTCGTTGGTGCGTACATCGATCACAAACTCACAAACGTCGGGAACAAGATTGTGCTGGTAGCCGGCCTTGACCTGCGTTACGCTCATTTTGACAGGTCCAAGCACAGTCGAGACTTTTGGGAACTTAAACGTGCGTATCCATTCAATATCGTCCATTGCATTGTAAATGGCGTTATCACCTTCCTCGCGGGCA
>Ga0208789_1001071_pt1 | contig 17728 bp, 14 predicted proteins | sample Methanotroph_Enr_FD_187368 | JGI IMG/M metagenome (GOLD analysis project Ga0208789, IMG submission 187368) | Enriched soil microbial communities from Old Woman Creek wetland in Ohio, USA - Methanotroph_Enrichment_5 (SPAdes) (version 2) | ecosystem: Environmental > Terrestrial > Soil > Wetlands...
AACAGCCGCGTCAAATAGCCATCCATAGCCAATTGACTGCCAATAACGACATATTGGTCAGAGTAAAGGACAATGGCCCTGGACTCGATGACGACCAAAAACAAAAAATAGTGATGCCTTTTTACACTACCAAAGTTGACGGCATGGGCATGGGACTGTCCATCAGCCGTTCGCTTATCGAAGCCCATAAAGGCACTTTGCATTTCAATAGCACACTGGGAAAAGGCACCACTTTTTATTTCACACTACCCACAGAGAAAATCTGATGGAGGCGTGAGTCCTGTATGATCGCGGGGACATTATCTGAATCAGGCTAAAGGAATTAATTTGAAAAGTAATAGTAAAACGACTAAATTGTAATTAATTACTTACTTACATGCCTGGAATTAAGAATATACATGCCGATGATTCGATATATCATTTATTGCCGGCAAAACAAAAGGTCGGCAATAAATGACCAAGCCAATGTCCGTACCGCATTAGACTCTAGCGGAGAGCGGCTGTGAGTCATTGGAGCACACCGGCTATAGGAATGATCTACCAGATCCACGGTTTGGCTTATTTCGTGCTAGGCGTGGTTGCCTTCATGCTGCCGAAGAAAAATAAAACCTTCCTCTTCGCTCCGCACCTGTCACTGCTGGCGGCATACGGTATGCTGCGCGGAATCGTGGCTTTTTTTGAAGTACTGAAAGGGCATGATTTTCCCGAGTGGTTGGCATGGCTGGATAGTCTGTTGTTGTTAGCCTCTTATGTATGGCTTTTGGAGTTTGCCCGTCGGGCCTGGAGCGACGTTTCGAGCACGGCCCGGTTACCTGTACTTTGGCTGTATGGCACTACGGGTCTCGGAATTGCGATGCTGTCGCAGTGGACATTCAACCCTCTTACCGGGCTGGAGGTGGGTTCACGCTGGCTAGTTGGCACCCCGGCTGCGATATTGACCGGCATCGCTCTGTTAGCCATCCCGCATCCAAACACAACCCGCCGCAACTCCGTTTGGCTGCGTGTTGTGGCGCTGGCATTCATTTGCTACGGTCTGACCACACTGGTCATGTCCGAAAGCGACCCACGCTTGCCGACATGGTTGCCGACTCAAACGAATTTTCTCGCACTGTTCGGTCTTCCTGTCCATTTAATTCGCGCCCTGTGTGCCGTGATGATAACTTTTGGCTTCGTCTCGCTGGTCCGGCTAGCCGGTGAAAATAGCCAGGTGGATGCCGTCGTCTTCGAGTCGAATGAAGCGATTGCCATAACCGATGCTAACACCGTCATTTTGCGCGTCAACAAAACCTTTACCCAATCCACCGGCTACACAGCCGAGGAGGCGATTGGCCGTAAAATCAACATACTCAAATCAGGGCGTCACGACCAAGCCTTTTATGCCGCGATGTGGGACAGCATTAACCGCACGGGAACCTGGCAGGGAGAAATCTGGGATCGGCGCAAAAACGGCGAAATTTATCCCATCTGGATAACCATCACGGCAGTAACGGATTTTGGTGGCGAGGTCATTCATTACGTTAGCTCCCATGTCGACATCGGCGAACTGAAACGGACACAGCAAATATTACAGGACAAAGAGCGGATGTTGTCGGACTCGCAGCGTATCGCCCATATCGGCAGTTGGTCTATGGATATGGGTACCGAACGCATCAGCTGGTCGGACGAAATGTATCGGGTTTTTGCTGTAACACCGGAGTCATTCGGACACTCTATACCCGCGTTTCTTGACCGGATTCATCCCGATGATCGGGTCGCAATGCAAATGTGGGTGGGCGATTGTATGACCGGGAAAGCTCCGAAGGAGCTGGATTTTCGTATTATGTTACCGGACGGTGTCGTTCGTTATATCCGTGGCAGCGGTGAGCTACAGTACGGTGAATCGCAAAAGCCGTTACGCATGGTGGGTAGTGCGCAGGACATCACTGAGCACAAGCTGATGGAAGACGAGCTTAAAAACAGCGAGGCGAAATTCCGTTCGATAATAGAAGTTTCTCCGGTACCTATGTTGTTGAATGATGAGCAATTGAACGTTATCTTCCTCAACCCGGCGTTTGTACGTACTTTCGGTTACACTCCTGATGATATTCCAACCCTGGCAGATTGGTGGCTGAGGGCCTATCCTGACCCGGATTGTCGGCATCGGGTCGAGGCCACTTGGCAAACGGTACTGGAAAAAGCCAAAAAGGAACAGACCGACTTCCCTCCCTTGGAGCTGACCATTCGCTGTAAAAACAACAGCAATAAAACCGTGTTGGCAAATGCAGCGATCCGTCAAGATTTTGCGGACGAGCATTTGGTGATTTTGTACGACATTAGTCAACGCAAACAATTTGAAAACAAACTTAATGCCATTTTTAACGCGGCATTGGAAGGCATTATCACTTTCGATAGCTCCGGTCTCATCGTATCCGCGAATGCCGCAGTAGAAACCATTTTCGGCTATAAACCGGAACAACTGGTCGGTTTCGCTATTAACAAACTCATACCATCATCGGATTGCTATTTGGCCGATGCTGGGAAATACGCTTCTCAAATTCGGGAGATTGAAGGCCTGCACAAAAACGGTTCTGTGATACCTTTGGATCTGTCCATCGCGGAGTTTACAATTGACGATACACGTTATTTTACAAAAATTGTGCGCGATGTGAGTTTGCGCAAATACCGGGAACAGCAAGCTAAGCAACATTTGCATGAGCTCGCCCATGTCACTCGTCTGGGGTTGATAAGCGAAATGGCTTCAGGCCTCGCTCATGAAGTCAACCAACCTCTGGCTGCGATTTCCAGCTACGCGCAAGTCAGTTTAAACCTGATTAAAACTGAAAACCCTGATTTGGCAACGCTCGGCGAAGTCTTAAACAAAACCCAGCAGCAGGTGCTAAGAGCGGGGCGGATCATCCATCGCATGAGGGAGTTTGGCAAATTGCAGACAAAACAGCGATCAAGCACCGATGTTAATGCCTTGATTCATGGCGCTGTCGACTTATGCGAGTACGAACTTAAACAAAACAACATAAGCCTGACATTTGCACTGGAAAACAATCTGCCGCCGGTCCGTGTCGATCAGGTTCAAATTGAGCAGGTGATCATCAACCTGATCCGAAACAGTGTTGACGCGTTGAAAAACCTGCCTGAAAAACAACGACGTCACTTAACCATCCAGAGCCACTTGATCCCCGATGATGCCATACGGGTCAGGGTAAAGGACAACGGCCCCGGACTGGATCAAGACCAGCAGCAGAAAATATTGATGCCTTTTTACACCACCAAGGCAGAAGGCATGGGCATGGGACTGTCCATCAGCCGTTCCCTCGTCGAAGCTCATAAAGGCAAATTTCATTTCAATAGCATATCCGGGAAGGGCACAACTTTTTATTTTACGCTTCCCATAGAGGAAGCCTGATGATGTTGGGTTGTCTCTAATTCACCGAAGTCGCACGCGGCTTTAACGGCTCGCCATCAATTTCAAAATCCATTTTGATGCGCTTGGCGGCGGCTTTCATTTCCGTTTTGCTCTTGAAAGGCCCGGCGATAACCTGATAGGCGTCGTCCTTTTGGATCTTGCGGGCGGGTATGATCGGACCTTGATGATTCAGCATGGTTGCCAGTTGCTGCGCTTTTGTTTCGTCATTAAAGCTGGCCACCATGATGGCCCAGTCGCTGTCCTTTAACTCTCCGGCGACAGGCTGGTCGTAGAATTGTCCCGGATGTTTCAGCTGCGTGGCGTTTGCCGATATTTCCGCGACATCCGGGCTTTGCGCGAGTATAGGCGTGGGGATGCCGTCTGAACGCTGGAGTATGCGCTCGACTTTGCCCCAGTCGACGTCCACGTTTTTCTTGGCGCTGATGTCATGCAATTGCTTGATGACCTGTTTTTTCAGCTTGGCTTTTTCCTTGGCCCATTTTGGCAAGGGCTCATGAGCTTCAAGGTAAAGCATGTCCTGGTGCCATGCGGTCAGGTAGGGCTGATGAATGATGCGCACCGGCATGCCGACCGTGGCTTTTTTGAACAGCACTTCAATGTCTTCCGGGTACAGCTGGACGCAGCCGTGGCTGATCTGCATGCCGATGCCGTAAGGCTTGTTGGTGCCGTGGATTAAATAGCCGGGAAAGCCCAGGCGCATCGCATAAAGTCCCAGCGGGTTATCCGGCCCGGAGGTAACGACTTTGGGCAAGGTATCGCCTTTTTCGGCATGTTCGCGGTGAATGGACTCAGGCACGTACCAGCTTGGATTGGCGTCTTTGGCGACAATGCTGGTCTGTCCCATCGGCGTGTTCCAGCCCTGGCGGCCAATGCCGACCGGATAGGTGTAAACTTTGTCAGGCTGTTTTTTGGGATAGTAAAACAGCCGCATATTCGCCAGATTCAGGGCGATGCCTTTATGCGGCGAATCGGGCAGGATAAATTGCACAGGCAGCAAGACGCGACTGCCCGGCTTGGGCGTCCAGGGGGAGACTGCGGAATTGGCGATGCTGATGTCGTTATAGCCCAGGCCGAAATGCCGGGCAATATCCGGCAGTACATCATTCTCGCGGGTGTTGATCGAGGCAAGGGTGCCGACCATGTTGTCGCCGTCAGCCAAGTTAAATTCGTGGGTGGCTACGGTTTCGGGTTGCGGTTCGGGAGGCTCGATGCTTGCCGTCGGTTCCTCAGGGAACAGTGACGACAAGGTCTGACAGCCGCTCAGCGGGATCAATCCAAGGGCCAAGATGAGCGGCAGGGCTGACTTTTTAATGTTGAACAGGTCGATGCTAAAGGTTTCTTGGCTGGTCATATAGGTAAGCGCGAGTAAAGTTACAAGCACTAAGTATATCGGAGGAGACATTAAGATATACCGAAGGAAACATTAAGAAATGATTAAATTCGGGTTAAAAAACATCGTCTTGACGAGCTATTATTTGCGCCCTGCCGACACGTGGACCATCGACCGGCCAATATCGATTAGCCACCGGTGTTTATCGCGCAGCCATCAGTCCTTAACCGGCTGGTCAGAATTCAACGCATTCCATCCGATTACGATCCTGTAGACCATCAGCACGATAGTTGCAATCAGGATAAAAAAACCGATACCAAATTCAAACGTCAATCCGGACAATGCAAGACCGGCCAGAGCGATCCAAACGGTCTTGATCTGCCAGTCAAAATGGGATTCCAAATAGGTCCCCTTAACAGCATCCTGCTTCATGAAGTTAATCGCCACGCCGACCAGCAATGGCACCCCTGCAAATGCAAAAGACAGCACCTGACACAGATACACGGCGGTTGCCAGCCGCTTCAATGAGTGCAATCTTTCAATATCGGTTTGATCCGTCGAGCTTTCATTCATAACCCACCTGCCTGTCGATTTTTATGTTATGACAGCCACAAAGAATGCGCTGTCCCTCTTACGTAAAATAAGCCTTGTTGCAGATAAATCAACCTGTACCAAACTCATTTTGTGCTTTAAACCGCCTCAAAATCCAAATTCAGATAAACCGGGATGGTTGTCGGGTCTAGGCCCCTGCGGCCAATGAAATTTGCGCTCCGCGTCGGTTATCGGTAAGTCATTGATGCTGGCTAAGCGGCGTTTCATCAGGCCGTTTGCATCAAACTCCCAATTTTCATTGCCGTAAGAGCGGAACCAGTTGCCCGAATCATCATGCCATTCATAGGCAAAACGCACCGCAATACGCGCCTCGTGGAAAGCCCACAGCTCTTTGATCAGGCGGTAGTCCAGCTCCTTGGCCCATTTTTGCTGCAAGAATTGCACAATCTGCTCGCGGCCGGTAAGGAACTGGGTTCGGTTGCGCCATTGGCTGTCAACGGAATAAGCCAGCGCTATTTTTTCCGGGTCATGAGTGTTCCAGGCATTTTCGGCGGCGCGTACTTTTTGTGCCGCCGTTTCGGCAGTGAAAGGCGGCAGCGGCGGACGGATATTTTCAGTCATGTTCTGATCCTCGATATTTTCGGCGGAACATAGAATGTAGTTTCTGCCCGCTTTTATTGCAACACAAATTTAAGCCCGATCAACATCAGGATACACGCCAAAATAGGCCGTAAAAATCGTTCAGGAATCCTGGCACTCAGGTGGCTGCCGATCCATATGCCGGGCAAAGAGCCGAGCAGCAGGCTGACCAATAAAACCAGATCCACGTTGCCCAGGCTGAGGTGCCCCAGACCTGCCACTGCCGTCAGCGGAATGGCGTGGGCCAAATCAGTGCCGACAATTTTCAGTGTGGTCATTCTGGGATAAAGAAACAACAGCGCGACCGTACCCAACGCACCGGCGCCAACTGATGACAGCGTCACCAATACGCCCAGCACCGCGCCGATCAATACGGTGGCGGGGATTTGCAGATGCTTGAAGCGGCCTGCATTCTCGGGAGTGCTGTGCTCGTCGTCAATAGGCTCAAGCTTCGCGGCCCGGCTTAATAATATGCTGCGCACTATCAATGAGAAGGCAGTCAACAGCAACGCAACACCCAGTGTAAAAGTAATCGCCCCGGTGGTTTCCTTGCCGACTTCCATAAAATGCTTGAGTACAAACAAGGTCGCCAGCGCAAAAGGGAGGCTGCCCAGCGCCAACCAGCCGACGATTTTCCAATCTACCGAGCTGTGCTTGTTATGATGCACCCATACGCCGCCGGTTTTGGTGATGGCGGCAAACAAAAGGTCGGTGCCTACCGCAACCGAGGGTTTGAATCCGAACAGGAACACCAGCAATGGCGTCATCAGCGAGCCTCCGCCTACGCCGGTCAATCCTACCAACAGCCCTACCGCGAGGCCGGAAAAAGTGTATCCCCAATTCATAAAAGCTAACCCTTGATTTTTAATGCATCTAAAAAAAACACGCATTATAACAGGCGGATTGCCCTATTTTTTAACAGTTGTTGGTTTGGGTGGCGAGATTTACTTCAATGGTTGATTCTGAACGGCGGTTGTTTTTGTTATTCCCCCAACTCTTTGACAGTGTAAGGCCTTTTATACAATCTGCGGGTGACAGTCCCATAAAAAAAACAGTACAATATGCCAGCGTCAGAAAACAGATGTTGAGTTAAGGGATTCCTAAATTGTTAGGTTGTCCGGTTATCAATGTTGTAGTTCTGTGTTAACCGTAAGTTTTTATTTTAGGAGTTTCAAAATGGCGACAGGCACTGTAAAGTGGTTTAACAACACGAAAGGTTTTGGTTTTATTGCACCTGCTGATGGCGGCGAAGATGTTTTTGTTCACCATTCAGTTATTCAAGGCGAGGGTTTTAAAACGCTGACTGAAGGCGAAACGGTAACTTTTGATATCGAATCAGGTCCAAAAGGCTTAACCGCTGCAAATGTTTATTCCAAATAAGGAATGCCGGTTTTAAAAAAATCCCTTGTGAGATGACTCTCACAAGGGATTTTTTTTGTTTCCCGTTTTTAAAAGCTATTATTTTAAGGGACGGCCTTTGGCGTCTTGGTTGATCTGGCCGCCAAACAGCAGAACGCCTTCTATAAAACCCCAGAGCGCCGCAAATCCGGGCAGTCCGGTTACATAAAGTATTACCGTCAACGTTAGCTGCATGAAGGCCAGCCGGTAAAAACCCAGATAAAGCCGATGTGCTCCCAGCCAGCCCAACAATATTGCCAGCACAGCGGCCAGGTATTTGTACTTAACGGCCTTGGGCGGCTCCAAATACGCGCCTACCAGATTAATATTGCTCGCAACGGTTCCTGCGGCATCAAAGTTAACGTCATCGCCTTCATCCGGCGGGACGTCTGCGGTCCAATCCTCTAAATGAAACGTAAATAACGCTCCCTCGCTTTTTATCGTCCCGGTTTGCGAATCGGGATCATAAGTTTCAATCTGTCCAATCATTTCATCTACCTTTTTATTATTAGGCCCCATTGGCCGCCTTTTTTATAATCGCAAGGGTCGCTCATTCATCATGCAAACGTACGGCCAAAACATCACAGAGCGCATGATGCAACACCCCGTTTGCGGTCGAACCCAGCAACAGTGCGAAACCATGCCGGCCATGTGAGCCGACAACGATTAAGTCCACCTTGTTTTCCTCAGCAACCCTAATTATTTCCAATTTAGGGCTGCCCGTTTCCATATACCGGGAGTCTTCGGCAATATTCAGCTTTTCAGCCAACGCGGCCAGTCTCTTTTTTGCCGCGGCCATTAACTCGGCGGTTAAATCGAGGTCAAAAGGAATGGTCGAACCATAAGCCGCGTCGGTAATCAACAGATTATCCATCACATGCACTATGCTCAGTTTTGCCTGATATTTCTCGGCCAAATCCTTCGCTCTTTGAGCAACGGTTTCGCCGTGCTCGGAAAAGTCAGCCGCCAGTAATATATGTTTATAGCTTTCCATGATTCCTCCTATTTAACGCCGACAACATCAGGAAACAATAACGCCATCACCTGATAAGAGCCCAGTATATATAAAAACGCCAAGCCTAAACTAAAAACCCAGCCTTGTCCCAGTGCATTGCGAATGATATGCCCGGCAACCGTCCAATGCCAAATCATTAGAACGATTGTTATTGTAAACGCCAATAAAGCGCCGGTTCCTATTGTCATTGACGCCAGGCCCGGCAGCGCAAAAAAACTGATCAAGGCATCAGTGCCTAAAAAAGCGATAGTTGTTTGAACAAACCGCCCCCGCTTTCGCGCCAGGTATAACATAAACCAGCTGAATCCGACAACCAGCAAGGCGCTGACAATAGCCTGCAACAGCGAATTAAGCCAGTCCGTATGGATACTTAGCATCAAAAAGCTGACGCCGACATCCGTAGCGACCAATGTCCGCAACAACCAAACGGAAGCAGGCAAATCCTGAGGGCCTTTTTTAAACAGGCAAATATCAAATAACAGTTTTATGATTTCAAACATGATTTTTCCCTGTTAGCGGGCGACCGGCCGGTCGCCCCTACACCTATTTAACCGCTTCGATCTTTTCTTCAGCCTCCATCCAGGCCGCTTCCGCTTCATCCAGCGCCTTGTCGATTTGCACTTTGCGTTCCAACAGCTTTTTTAACTGCTCTTTTTCCGATTCGGCATAAATGTCAGGGTCTGCCAATTGATGCTCCAGTTGCCGTTGCTCATTATGATATTTTTCAACGGCAGCTTCAGCTTTTTTCAAGGCATCGAATAAAGGCTTGTGCTTTTGCCTGCGTTCCGCATCGAGCTTTCTCTGGTCTTTGCGCGATACCGTCTGCTCTGCGTCAACAACGGTTTTTTCCTCGCCTTTTTTCTGTTCCGCCAGCCATAGGCGGTAATCCTCAAGGTCGCCGTCGAAAGGCTGCACCTTGCCGCCGGAGATCAATAATAGCTGATCGGTCACCGAGCGCAACAAATGCCGGTCATGCGAGACCACCACGATTGCGCCCTCATAGTCCTGCAAGGCCACGCTCAAGGCATGGCGCATTTCCAGATCCAAATGGTTGGTCGGCTCATCCAGAAGCAACAGGTTCGGATTTTGATAAACCAGCAGCGCCAAGACCAGCCGCGCTTTTTCACCACCGGAAAAGGGCTTGACTGCTTCCAGCACCTTGTCGCCGCAAAAATCGAAACCGCCCAGAAAATTGCGCAAATCCTTCTCGGTCGCCTGCTTGTCCAGTTGCTGCAAATGCCACAACGGGCTTTCATCAACCCGCAATTGCTCCAGCTGATGCTGGGCGAAATAGCCGATTTTTAACGCTTCCGCCTCATTCCTGTTGCCGGATAACGGCTGCATATCACCTGCCAGCACCTTGATCAGGCTGGATTTTCCCGCGCCATTCGGTCCCAACAAACCGATACGGTCGCCCGGCGATATGGACAATCCCGCCTGTTTGATCACGCAGGTTTGCCCATAGCCAATATCAACCTTATCCAGCGTCAATAAAGGATTGGGCATTTTTCCCGGTTTGGCAAAGCTGAAATCGAATGGCGAATCGACATGTGCCTGCGCGATCAGCTCCATGCGCTCCAGGGCTTTGATCCGGCTTTGCGCTTGTCTCGCTTTAGTCGCTTGCGCCTTGAAGCGGTCGACAAAACTCTGCATATGGGCAATTTCCCGTTGCTGCTTTAGATACGATGATTGCTGTTGCGCCAGTTTTTCGGCGCGCATCCGCTCAAAAGCCGAATAATTGCCGGTATAAATTTCGGCTTTATTCTGCTCGATATGCACGATATGATCGGTAATAGTGTCCAGAAAATCCCGGTCATGGGAAATCAGCAATAAGGTGCCGGGATATTTGCACAGCCAGTCTTGCAGCCAAATCACCGCATCCAGATCCAGATGGTTGGTGGGCTCATCCAGTAGCAACACATCAGAACGGCACATCAAGGCCTGAGCCAGATTAAGCCGCATCCTCCAGCCGCCGGAAAACGAATTGACGGCATTGCTTTCCTGGTCGGCGGTAAAGCCCAAACCGTTCATCAGGCGCGAGGCTCTGGCCTGGGCGGTATAGCCGCCGATGACATCCAAGGCCGCATGCAATTCGGCCTGTTTCAAGCCGTCGTCGGCCTGTTCGGCAGCAAGCAACTGGGCTTGCAAGCGTCTTAATTGCTGGTCGCCGTCAATGACATAATCAATCGCAGTGCTGGAAACGGCCGGCGTTTCCTGGGCAACGTGGGCGATTTCCAGCCCCGGCGGCATAGAAAAATCGCCCTCATCCAAATGCAATTCATCCCTAACCAAGGCAAAAAAACTGGATTTGCCCGCGCCGTTTGCGCCGGTAAAGCCTACTTTTTGGCCTTTGTGAATGGTGAAAGAGGAATTGGCAAACAACACCCGCGCACCGCGGCGTAGGGATATATTTTTGAAATTCAGCATTAAAACAGTTTCATTTTGGTTCGTAGATTACGAGTGAGGTGCGAGCCTCAATATGGTTGATGGTTAAAATTTAAGCGCCCCGGCAAACGCCAGGAACAGTATATTCAGTATCGCCAAGCCGATTAACAGATAAATGGTTATCTGCATGCCCAATACTCTTTTTTTGAAGTCCTTTTCGGGAAGGCCCATAGAATGGAGTATGCGCCCAACCAACAAGGTACCGCCCAAGACATGGATCAGTATGGTCGGCGCCCCGTTTAATTCCAGCATTAATAACAGCAACAGTGTTATCGGAATGTATTCCACTGCGTTTGCATGCGTGCGGATTGCCAGCTGTAGCTGTTCGTTCCCTCCGTCGCCAACGCTGACCCGGTTTTTTCTGCGCAGTTTTATGACCGCAAGAGACAGTCGTACTATTAATAAAGCTGAGAGCGATGCATAGATTGACGTAATCATGGGTAGTGCCTAAGCCGCACGCTCAATCATCTTATCCGCCTGTTCGGCAAACTGCTCAAGATTGCCTTTTTTAACGGTCTCTACCGGAATAACCAGCGCCGTGCTCAAATTGATATAGATATAAACATAGCGTTTGCCGTATTCCACCCTGACCAAATCGCCCCACGCCATTTTATGCTTGCCGCTGGGTGATTTTTCCAGCAGATAAGCGGGATTGGCAGGATCTATGGTCAGCGTATAGGTGCCGAACATATTGATTTTTTCTTTTGCAGTGTAATTTTTAAGAATCTGTCTGCGCAAATCCAGCATCATGATTTTGGGCGATAACAGCGCCCAGAGCATCGCAATAACAACGATGTATCCCGACGACTTCATATCGCCGTAATAAAAATAATAAAACGAACCGATCAGCGCCATGATGCCAGGCACTATCCAGCGGTTTTTCCTGATGTTGTTTTGAATCTCTTCATTTCTCATGAACTGCATTTCATTAAAATGGATTAAATCTTCTTCGCGGAATTCGTATTCAATTTCAAACATGTTATTGATCTTTGTAAATAGTTATAAAAAGTAACTACGCAGACGTAGGTACATAAAAATTCTAATGCATTTTTATCGTTGCATGAGCGCTGCGCCTGAACAGATTGGACAGCGTCAGCATCGCCGTCCTGAAATAGCCGTGTATCGCCACTTGGTGCATTTTGTACAGGGACAGGTAAACCACCCTGGCGATAAAGCCGCCGACGCTGACCGAGCCCATCAGATTACCCATCAAATTGCCGACCGTGGTGTATTTGCCCAGCGCAACCAGCGATCCGTAATCGAGATAAACATATTTTACCAGACTGCGGCCCCGCAGCCGGTTGATTATCGATTTGCTTAAAGTCGAGGCCTGCTGATGCGCCGCCTGCGCCCGCGGCGGCACATTGCCGTCGTGGCCCGGCCAGGGGCAGGCCGCGCAATCGCCTATCGCAAAAATATTGTCATCGCTGGTTTTCAAGGTTTCATCGACCAGCAATTGATTGATCCGGTTCGTTTCCAGGCCGTCCAGGTCTTTCATCCAGTCCGGCGCTTTAATGCCTGCCGACCAAACTTTTAGGTCTGCCGGTATTATTTCGCCATCGTGAGTATGCACGCCCTCCTTGGTGACCTCGACCACCCGGCGGCCCAGTTTAAGGTCAATGCCCAGTTTGACCAGCTGTTGCTGCGTGGCTTGGGCCAATTTTCCAGGCAATGCAGGCAACAATTGGGTTGCCGCCTCGATAATGGTCAGTTTCACCTCGCTGGACTCATCCAGGCCGTAAACCGCCAGCAGATTGGTCACTTCGTGCAATTGCGCCGACAACTCGACGCCGGTGGCGCCCGCGCCGATGATCACGATAGACAGCGATTTGTCGGCTTTACCCGCATGGCTTTTAATATACGACTCAACCAACTGCTTTTGAAACTTGAACGCCTGCGTGGTGGTATCCAGAAACAGGCAGTGTTCCGCCACGCCTTTGATACCAAAAGTGTTGCTGATGCTGCCGACCGACATCACCAGCGTATCGTAACTGAACGTGCGCCTCGGCATTAGCTCTTCGCCGCTGTCGCTCAGCGTGGGGCTGACATAAATTTCCTTTTTCTGCCGGTTCAAGCCTTCCATCCTGCCCAGCCGGAAGCGGAAATGATTGCGATAGGCCTGGGCCAGATATTCAATCTGCTCGGATTCATCCAACGTACCGGCTGCAACCTCGTGCAGCAAGGGTTTCCAGATATGCGTCGGCGTGGCATCCAGCAAGGTAACTTCGGCCAAGCCTTTTTTACCTAATTTCTTGCCCAGACTGGTGGCTAGCTCAAGCCCGCCAGCCCCGCCGCCTACAATCACGATCTTGTGTTTTTTATTATTCTTGTCAATCATCGCCATCCCCCGTCAAAATATTATTTTTTGCACTATAGCATTATATCGAATCAGTTCCGATATGACCGATTTTACTCAGCAGGGATTTGAAATAGGCTTAGCCATGGACTGTCGCATGGCGCAGATATACAGCTTGCAAGAGATGGCTGAAAACCTGGCGGCTTCCCGCCGCCGCTTCATGGATGCCGATTTTTGCCAAAGAAATGGCCGGTCTGTTACGGGCGCAGGTTTTACAATGGGGAGAGGCTGGGGTTTTCGGTTCGGGCTAATCAATCAGTGCAAGACGTATTGATTTTGTTGAGATAAAGCCGAGATGGATGGGGGGATGCCCGGTGTTGCCACCGGGCATTTTGTCGATTAACCGGGATTAGTTAACGACACGGTGTCCGCGGTTTCTCATGCAGTTGGAATAGGCTCTTTTGTAGGCAGATTCGCCCTCAAGACCTTGTTTAGCTCCGCCGCCGATACCTCCGGCTGCTGCACCTATCGCTGCACCTGTTCCGGGATTTCCTGCGATTGCGCCTATCGCCGCACCGCCGGCCGCGCCGATCAAGCCGCCTACACCTGCACCGATAGCTGTTTCTTTAGCAGTGCCGCCTGAGGCATGGCTCGCCAGGTCTTTGCACTCTGCCATATCCTGGCTGACCCGATGGGCATTAGGGTCACCGTAGGTATCGACGGTTGGCGTCCATCCGCCTTGGCTGTAGCAGCCTGAGATTAATGCGCTGCCGATAAAAACGATGCCGATTGTTAGTTTTTTCATATTGATCACCTCTAGTAAAGTTGTTTCTTTGCAGGATACTTCATTTTGTATGAATAAAGCATGAATACCATAGCATTATTAGCCTGAAAAAATCAGTTGGCATTTTACAAATGTTTCCAGAATAAAAGTTCCAGGCCCTTCAATCAATATGTAGTATCACTGACGGTGCCCACTACCCTATTGGATTGTTGTCATCAAAATTTCCAAAAGAGTCCTTATACTTTTAATCATTTATCGACCTAAGTATAGGCTGATGATTGCGACTACAAATTTAGCAGGTCAACAAAACGATATTAAACGCAAAACGAATACTTTCACCGTCTGAATCATTAATGGGACAATACGCAATATTGATCACCCCGGATAAAATTAAACATGTCGCCAAGCACCGTAAAAACTGAATCCAACGCTACGATAAGCATTCCCAGAGGCTATCGGGAAATTCCGTTCAACTATACCTCGGCGGACGACTGGCAGGTCGTGTCTTTCCTGCTGGGAACGGAAATCGCCCTTATTTTGGAGGAATTGCGCGACCGCCGCGTAACCGGACGCTCCGCCCGATTGCTGATGCGTTTTTTCGGGGAGATCCTGATTTATCGCCGCAACCCCTATTTGTTCCAGGAGCTGGTGACCTCGGCAAGCAGGCGCAAGCGCATGTTCGACAACGCCGAAAAGCACTTAAACATCATTGAACAGAATATCGGCGGCGAAGCCAGAGTGCGTAAAGTGCTGATCGCTTCGCGCAGACTGCTGGACGACTTTCGTAAGGATGTCGAAAAAGTGCCGGGCTTACGCCGTCGCATGAAAAGGGAGTTGGGCGCTGTCGTGGGCGTTAAAAATGTATTGTTCGACCCGTTCTCGCTGGTTTCCCATGCCACCGATGCGACCGACTGGCGCTTGTATCTGCCGGTGGCGGTGATGATGCCTGACAAGGAAGAGCAACTGTCGCCGCTGTTGACCGCCATTGCCAAGATGGGACTTAAAGCCGTGCCTCGCGGCGGCGGCACCGGATTGACCGGCGGTGCGGTTCCGCTACGGCCGGACTGCGTGGTGATTAACACTGAAAAACTCGACCGCATTCGCGGCACGCGCGACATGGCATTCAAGCTTAGCGATGGAGAGATTGCAGTGGCGCAGGTGCTTGAAGTTGAAGTCGGCGTGATTACCGAAAAAGCCCACCAATACGCAAGCAACCGGGGCATGGTTTTTGCGACCGACCCGACCAGCGCCTGGGCGTCGTCGATAGGCGGCAACATAGCCGAAAATGCCGGGGGCAAGTGCGCGGTGCGTTGGGGTACCTGCATCGATAACCTGATTTCCTGGCGGATGGCGATGCCCGGCGGCAAGCGGTGGGAAGTGCGTAGAATGGATCATCAGTTGCGCAAAATCCTGCCGGACGATTCCGTAACCTTCGATGTGACCGAAAACGGTGAGTCGATCAAGACCATTGTTTTAAAAGGCAGCGAGATCAGGAAAAAAGGCCTGTGGAAAGACATCACCAACAAGGCCTTGGGCGGCGTTCCGGGTCTGCAAAAGGAAGGCACCGACGGCATCATCACCTCTGCGGAATTTATCCTGTATCCGAAATTTGAAGCCACGCGCACCATTTGCCTGGAGTTTTTCGGCCAAGACATGGAAGAAGCCAGTCGCGTGATTGTCGAGCTGTCCAAAGCGTTTCCGTTTCCCGATCAAGGCGAAGACACATTGGTGGCGCTGGAGCATTTCGATGATGAGTATGTGCGCGCGATCGACTATCAGGTCAAATCGGGCCGGTTCAAAACGCCGAAAGCCGTGCTGCTGATCGATGTTGCCGGGCATTCTTTAGATCAGGCGCAGCAAGGTATCGATAAAATCCGCGCGATCCTGGAGCAATACCCCAACAGCGAACTGTTTGAAGCCCACGATGCTGCCGAGGCGGAACGGTACTGGGCCGACCGCAAAAAATTCGGCGCGATTGCAAGGCGCACCAACGCCTTTAAGCTGAACGAGGATGTGGTGATTCCGCTGGAAACGCTGGCCGAATTCGCCCGCTTTATCGATGAAGTCAACGTGGAAGAAGAGCGTTATGCCCAGCTAAAATTCCTGGATCGGGCGGCCGCATTATTCCGCGAACCGCCGGTTGAAGACAATAACGATTCATTCGACGCCCGATCAAGTGTGGCGCTGGAGCTTGATGCAACCGCCAGAAATGCGTTGGCGGCAGCCGACGAAAAAACATTGCGCAGCCTGTCGATCATCAAAAAGTTCAAAAAGGATTTCACCGAACTGGCGCGCGGCTTCCCCAAGATTATCGCCGCTGTGAACCTTGCCCATCAGGAAGTGCGCGACCGGCGCATCGTGCTGGCGACCCACATGCATGCCGGGGACGGCAACGTGCATGTCAACTTGCCGGTACTGTCCAACGACCGCGACATGCTGGAGCGCTCCGGCGAAGTCATCGACCAAGTCATGTTCAAGGTGGTCGAGTTGGGCGGCGTGGTTTCGGGCGAACACGGCATCGGAGTGACCAAACTCAAGTACCTGGAACCCGAGCGCATCGCGGCACTGAGCGCCTATCGCGGCGAAGTCGATCCGACCGGGCTGATGAACCCAGGCAAGCTCGAAGATTTCGGCGCGCTTGAGCATATCTTCACGCCGTCGTTCAATTTGCTGGGGCTGGAAGCGCGCATCCTGCGCCACGGTCAGTTGGAAGAGCTGGCGAACAAAATCGCCCATTGCGTGCGCTGCGGAAAATGCAAACCCGACTGTGGCGTTTTCCACCCTGCGGGCAGCCTGTTTTATCACCCGCGCAACAAGAACCTGGCGATCGGCGCGATTATCGAAGCCTTGCTGTTCGACGCCCAACGCGAATATTCGACAAAATTCGAACTGCTGCAATGGCTCGAAGAAGTGTCCGACCACTGCACTACTTGTCACAAATGCGCCAAACCTTGTCCGGTCGATATCGATTCCGCCGATGTATCGGTGCTGGAGCGCCGGATTCTGGCCGATTGGGGTTACAAGCGCACGGCGGCGGCAACCAAAATGACGCTGCGCTATTTGCACAGCGATTCGCCGATGTTCAATAAAGTTTTCCGCTTCGGTGTTCTTCGGGCCGGTTTTGTAGGACAGCAATTGGGCGCCGCATTGTCCAAGCCGCTGCAACCGAAAAAAGGACAGTCAAAGCATTATCCGTTGCAGCTGCTGAGTTCGCCGATGCCGACAGTACCGGCAAAGACTCTGCGGGACCTGTTGCCCGACTGCAAGCCCGACCAGGTTTTGGTATTTGAACCCGAACAGGAAGCCGAACGCACCGTATTCTATTTTCCCGGCTGCGGTTCCGAGCGCATGGTGTCCGACATATCGATGGCCGCCATCCATGTCTTGATGGGGTTAAAAACTAGAGTAGTTTTGCCGCCGCCGTTCTTGTGCTGCGGGTTTCCGGCCTACGCCAATGGCCAGGCCGAAATGCATTCGCAAAACGGTTTGCGCGTAACGATCCTGCTCAATCAAATCCGGGACATGTTTAGCCATCTGGAGTTCGACGGCTGCGTCGTGACCTGCGGAACCTGCCGCGAGGGTTTGAACGAGATGGAAGCGGCCAAATTATTCGGCGGCAGGCTGGTCGATATAACCCGTTATGCGCTGGAGCGGGACTTGCAGTTGGCAGGCACCGGCAGCGAGAGCTATCTGTATCACGCGCCCTGCCACGACTCGCTGGACGGCAAAGCGCTGGACGTGCTCGATCAGCTCGGCGGATTCGGCAGCGTCAAGCCCGTGCCCAATTGCTGCTCCGAGGCGGGAACGCTGTCCTTGTCCCGTCCCGACATCTCCGCTGCAATGCTGCA
>Ga0208789_1001073_pt1 | contig 17709 bp, 16 predicted proteins | sample Methanotroph_Enr_FD_187368 | JGI IMG/M metagenome (GOLD analysis project Ga0208789, IMG submission 187368) | Enriched soil microbial communities from Old Woman Creek wetland in Ohio, USA - Methanotroph_Enrichment_5 (SPAdes) (version 2) | ecosystem: Environmental > Terrestrial > Soil > Wetlands...
GGATAATGTATTCCACACTATTCAGTTCCATGGTCTCCGCTCCAATATCGAGGTTGCTGTTACGCACGGCATTCATCACGTCCATAACTGTTACATTGAATGCTTTTAAAGCTTCCGGGTTCAGATCGACCTGGTACTCCTTGATAAAACCACCTACTGATGCTACTTCGGAAACACCTTCGGCTGTAACGAGTCCGTACTTAACGTAATAATCCTGAATGGTACGGAGTTCCTCCGGGTCCCAGCCTCCGTTTGGTTTTCCTGTTTTGGGATCACGACCTTCGAGAGTGTACCAGTAAATCTGTCCCAGTGCTGTGGCATCTGGCCCCAGGGTTGGTTGCACTCCTGCAGGTAAAGTGCCGGCAGGCAGCGAGCTGAGTTTTTCGAGAATACGTGAACGACTCCAGTAAAACTCTACATTATCCTTGAAGATGATATAGATAAATGACATTCCAAACATGGATGTACTTCGTACCGTTTGCACTCCCGGAATCCCCAATAAAGCAGTAGTTAACGGGTATGTTACCTGGTCCTGTATATCTTTTGGAGAACGCCCCATCCACTCTGTAGCTACAATCTGCTGATTTTCACCGATATCCGGAATGGCATCCACGGGAATAGGATCGCGCGGCAGGATACCTGATTTCCAGTTGAAAGGCATAAATACAACACCCAGTACAACAAAAGTGATCAGGAAGATATACGTGATCAGCCGGTTTTCGAGAAAATATTTTACTAGACGATTAAGCATGGACTGGTGATTAAGTGATTTGTTCAGGGAAAACCATGAATGGCTGTCAAACTATTCATTTTTAGGATAAATAGGCTGGCAGCCTCTGGTTATAATGCCGGTTAATTCATCATGCGTGTGGTGTCCGATTCGTTATGCATATGAGTACTGTCAGCAGTTTCCATTTTAACAAGTTTCATACCGCATATAGGGCAATTACCTGGCTTATCGCTTCGGACTTCCGGATGCATCGTGCAAGTATAGATTACTTTTTCACTAGCTTTGGATTCTACAGCAGAACTCTTAGGTGTTGTATTGTTACAAGCATTTAAAGTTATGAATAATGATGCAGTCAGAAAGATTATTAATATTGATTTTTTCATTTTGATTTATTTCTAAAAGATTGATGGTTTATACGTTATTAAACTGAATTAGTTTGAATGATTATATGCTTATGCGGTTAATTAACCGGATGATGTGCAGAGTGCCCCAGGCGCATTGTATTTAAATTGCGGTAGCACTGGTTTACTATGGTTGTATCGCCCATATATGTGTGGGTTGCCATCATTCCACTGCCATGCATGGTATTGCCGCCCATCATATTGCCGCCCATCATATTGTCGCCATCAAACATACCCTTGCAATACGACAGGTAATATTGGTTACAGAGTGAATCATTCAAATGGTACAGGCTATCTTCCATCATTGTATTAGAGTCAGTAAAATGGCCTCCGGCAGTAACATGGATTTTAAGTAAATCATCATTGTTTTTTGCAACCTGGTAACTTTGTTGTACCTGTTCTTCAGTTTTTTTCAGATTGGCATTAAGTACGTCCTGGTTACTGCTATCCTTTTTACAACTGGAAGTGAAGAGCGAAAGGAGAATCATTAAGCTGGTGATCGAAAGTATTGTTTTCATTGTATTTTAGATTTGGTGATTGGTGATTAGAAAATCGTGAATTAGAAATTAAACACAGTAGAATTTTTCGTTGCAGGAATAATCATAGGAATACATCAGCAATTGAATGCTGAATTTACCGCAAATAAAATTGCACCTGGATTATGGGAATAAAGGGGAGAAAAGAAATGGTAGCAAATCAGAATTGAAATACCTTTATCAACACATAATGTGCTGCTATGAGGTTATCAAAGTGCTATAAAAAAGGAATACGCCCCTTAAAGGAGGATTTCAGCAGCGGAAATTGCCAAGGGATGCCGGCGAATGGCCGGCAGCAAGATTATCAACCGCTCGCTGGTTAATTAAAATAGCAAGGGGAGAAATAGTTACATTATCAAATAAATCAATAAAAAAGCTTGTGTGCAGAGAAACGAAATCAGTAAGTGCCTGGATTGAGATTGAGGAACCGGCTTCAAAATTATCATTTACTTTAGAGAATTTAAAAACATTATGGCATTTGTCGCAATGACTGTCGCAGCATGATTTTGGTGTTGAATAAATTGAAAATGACATTTCAGTAGGGCCGCAATAATGACGTGTCACAGCAACACCACTTGTTGCTATCAACATGACTAAAATCAGTACAATATTGCCGACTTTTCTAAGCATAATGATTGTTAGAGACTGTAAAGGTAACGTATAAACATGTAGATTGTTTTATATATTATAGTTTTTTAACAGGGCATTAACCGATTCATGTGTATTATGAATGAGAATATGACACTGGTTAATAGTGAATTACTATTATGCTTTTTATCTTGAGGCGAATTTCTGTGGATCTACTGATCTATAAATTCTGATCGTAATATTCAGCCAGTTTACGGTATAGATGCAGCCTGTCTTTTCCGCTAACATTATGTTCGTGGTTCGGATATACAAAATAATCTATCTGTTTACCTTTCTTTATACAAGTCTGGATGAATTGCAGGCTATTTTGCCAAACAACGGTTTTATCCTGTGCGTCATGAATCACCAAAACTTTACCATCAAGTTGATCAACATAATTCAGAAGGCATGCCTTTTTATAGCCTTCCGGGTTTTGCTCAGGTGTATCCATATAGCGTTCGCCATACATGATTTCGTATAATTTCCAGTCGATAACCGGACCGCCGCAGGTAGCAACTTTAAAAACTCCCGGGTTGCGCAATTTCAGTGTCAGCGTCATAAAACCTCCATAGCTCCAGCCATCAATGCCTATACGGGTTGAATCAACATACGGTAGCGACTTCAGGTAATTTACCCCTACCATCTGATCTTTGCTCTCGACATCACCCAAATGGCGATGGATTATCTGTTCGAAATCAGCGCCGCGGTATGAAGTTCCGCGGTTATCCAGCGTCCAAACTACATATCCTTTGGTTGCCAAATAGGTTAAAAACAGAGTTGCTCCTCCCAGCCAGGTGTCAGTAACTAATTGTGAATGAGGGCCGCCATAAACATAAACCAAGGTCGGATATTTTTTTGAAGGATCAAAACCAACCGGCAGTATCAGCCTGCCGTATAAATCGCTTCCATCATCTGCTTTTAGCGTTACAAAACTAGTTATACCTAGTTTATAGTCTTTTAATGGGTTTATATCTTCTGTTAGAGTCCTGGTAATCTGACCTTTGCTGTTCAAAAGCGACGTTTGAGAACCGACATTAAGACTGCTCATTCGATCCAGCATATATTTACCATCAGGTGAAGCAAGAGTTGTATGAGTTCCTTTCGTTGAAGTATATTTCACAGTTTTACCGGTTTTCAGTTCAACAGAATACAAATGCCTTTCCAACGGACTTTCCTGCGTAGAGTTGTAAAATATTTTCGTTTCTTTTAGGTCAAATCCCTGGTAGTCTGTAACTTCCCATGGCCCTTTTGTAATTTGTTTGATTAAGTTACCTTCACTATTATACAAATAAAGGTGGTTGAAACCGTCCCGGCGGCTTTGCCATATAAACTGTGAAGGATTGGTTTTCAGGAAATATAAGCCATGCAAGGGTTCCACATATTCATTATCCGTTTCTTCAAAAAGCGTTTTTACAAAATCACCGGTAATTGCATCGTATTTATTCAGCCACATGTGATTTTGATCGCGGTTGAGCACAGCAATAAAGATATATTTTTCGTCGGGGCTCCAGGTTATATTGGTGAGGTATTGCTCAGCCGGTTCGCCTGTTTTCAAAAAAATAACCTGTTGATTTACCGGGTCAAAAACTCCCACAGTTACATGGTGACTTGCCATTCCGGCCATCGGATAACGGATATAATCGACTGTTGCGATCCGTGTGTCAATATCTACCAGCGGATACTGGGTTACCATGGATTCGTCCATCCTATAAAAGGCCAGTAAATTTCCGATAGGCGACCAGAATATCCCACCGTCAATGCCAAATTCATTGCGGTGTACTGTCTGGCCATTTACAATTCCTTTATCCGAATCGTTGGTTACAGCAGTGGTTTTTCCATTTTCAGAAACAAAAAGGTTGTTGTCTTTTGTAAATGCAATGCGACCTGAATTGGGTTCAAATTCTGCATTTTCACCTTCCGGTTCATAGCTATTCACAAGGGTAAGATCTTTTGTTAGCATCTTGAAACGGAATACTTTGGCATCATTTGTATATCGGAATGTATTCTCGTTTTCCCATTTGAAAGCAGGTATGCTTTTCAATTTCTTTTGTTGATTCTTTTCAACAACCAGGTTTAGTTCGTCGAGTGTAAGAATGGAATCGTTTGTGCCGGTTTTTACATCGCCTTGCACAATGCAGTTGTTGGCATTCCATGTAAAGAGGTTGTTGTTTCGCCATTGCAGGTTTGATAACGATGAAGGGTACAATTTCCTGTTCATCAGATCCTCAATCGCCAATTGTTTTTGTTGTGCAAATATTTGTGATACAAGCATTAACAGCAATGCCAGTAGGGTGAAGGTGGATTTTTTATTCATATTGATGATTTGTTTTTTTTCGATCTCGTAGAGACGCGATGCTCGCGTCTCTAATCATAAAACATTAAAATGAATTTATTCATTTTAATGGTGGTAGATATTATTTGAGACGCGATGCCCGCGTCTCAAAAATGCCCATTAAAATGAATTTATTCATTTTAATGATGGTAGATATTATTTGAGACGCGATGCCCGCGTCTCAAAAATGCCCATTAAAATGAATTTATTCATTTTAATGGTGGTTGATATTATTTGAGACGCGATGCCCGCGTCTCAAAAATGCCCATTAAAATGAATTTATTCATATTAATGGTGGTTGATATAATTTGAGACGCGAGCAGCGCGTCTCTACGATACGGTTGTTACGCCATTGTTATCGTAAACGGTCATTTCCCCAATTGTCAGGATTATTTTGGATATAATTTGCAATCCGTTCATATTCGTTATAATTCCTGATAATATGGTCGTAATATCTCGGTTGCCAATTAAATCTAATATTATTATCTATGGCAAATTTTGTAACCGACGATTTGAATCCACGGATTATAGAACCCAGATTTTTTGATTGTGGGGTGAATTTGTTTTTACCTTGCGAATTGGTATCCTTAATCATTTGGGTTTCCAATTCAAATATTGTATGGTTATCTGAACCGGAATGTGGATTAAATATGGATTCCTTATCGGATTCTGCATCAATAAGAGACGCGAGCATCGCGTCTCTACGGATGGCAATGGGATTTTTGTTCGTTTCATAAACCAACCCATTCGAATTAAATTTATTATTACCAATTATTAAAATGGCGTGGAAATGATTCGGCATAACCTGATATTCATCTAATGTTAAATTCATATCTGGTCTGACATCTGGCGTTTTCAACCATTCTGATTCAACAACCTTACCGATTTCAGATAATTGCACTTCAAAATGTTCTTTATTAATCTCGGGCTGAATAATCTGTCCGAAATAATGTTCTCTTTTATTTGTGCATAAGGTTACAAAATACATTCCTTTGGATGCATAATCCCAATTTCGCAATCTGGCTGATGAAATACGGTATTTCCCCTGAAACTTACCCATCAGTATTGCGCTATAATAGAGTGATTCATCAATTGTGTCTCCGGGAATTTAAAGTGATCAAACATTTTTCGATGCCTTATGCACCGCATCAGCCATTTCGGAAATGAGGCCGGAATTATTTTCAAATGCATTGCCTACAACAATAATATCAGCGCCTGCAACCGCTGCCTGTCTAACTTTTTCAGGTGTATTTAAACCGCCGCCTGTAATTAAAGGAATGCTGATATTTTGTTTCACCTGCTCAATCATGGATATCGGGACACTATGCAGAGCACCGCTTCCCGCTTCGAGGTAAATCATTTTTAAACCCAGCATCTCTCCTGCTATAGCTGTACAGATTGCTATATCCAGTTTGTCAGAAGGAATTGGCATGGTATTGCTCATATACTGAACTGCCGTGGTTTTTCCGCTTTCAATCAGCATATATCCACAGGAAATTACTTCGAGAGGGCTGAGTTTCAGGTAAGGAGCCGCAATTACATGGCGGCCTATCAGCATTTCGGCATTACGGCCGCTGATAAGTGAAAGAAAAAGAATAGCATCTGCTTTCCAGCTCAACTGCATGTTATTGCCGGGAAAAAGAATTACAGGTATTTCACAGTTGGCCTTCAGTATTTTAATGCATTGATCCAGTTCATTATTTACCAGGAGACTTCCACCTACAAAAAAATAATCGACCCCGGATTTTGCGGCAATGGCAGCAATGTTTTCAACTTCCTTGTTCAGAAGTTTATCGGGATCAACCAATACTGCAAGCTGTTTTCTGCCCTGTTCCGTTCGATTCAGGATATCCTGGTAAATTGTCATGGGTCGCGTTTAAAACGCAAATGTAGAAAAAAGGAGATAATAAGTACCTTGAGAAAACAGAAACATTACGTTTCAGACCCTTAATTTCCCATTCAGGTAAAACAAATCGTTAAAAAACCGCTTTCGCGATTTTGCAGATATTATCCGATTTCCCCATGGTATAGAAATGAAGAACGGGTACTCCGAACTTTATTAGTTCGCGCGATTGTTGTATCGCCCATTCAACACCGACCTGACGTACTTGTTGAGAATCAGTGCATTTATCAACCTCTTTTACAAGTTCATCAGGAATGTCAATTGAGAAAGTGCGCGGTAATGTGGAGAGTTGTGATTTTATAGAAATAGGCTTTAATCCGGGAATAATTGGGACGGTGATTCCTGCTTCGCGGCAATTTCTTTCGAATTCAAAGAATTTGGAATTATCGAAAAACATTTGTGTTACGATATAGTCAGCTCCGGCATCCACTTTTGCTTTAAGATATTGTAAATCTGTAGCCAGGTTTGGCGATTCCATGTGCTTTTCGGGATAACCGCCTACACCAATACAAAAATTGGTTGGAACAGGATTGAGAATGTCTCCTTCCAGGAAAATCCCCTGATTTAGTTTTATTACCTGTTTTACCAGGTCAACAGCAAACTGGTGCCCATCAGGCTCCGGCCTGAATTGTTTTTCCCCACGCATATTATCCCCGCGGATCAATAAAATATTATCAATTCCCAAAAACTGTAGGTCGATCAAGGCATTTTCGGTTTCTTCCTGATTGAATCCTCCACAAATTAAATGCGGAACAACGTCAATACCGTATTTGAATTTTATAGCGGCTGTAATACCAACAGTTCCGGGTCTTTTGCGGACAGTCCGGCGTTCCAGCAATCCATCTCCGCGTTCTTTAAATATAACTTCCTCGCGATGATACGTAACATCAATAAACGAAGGATTAAATTCGATCAATGGATCAATGGTTTGATATATGGAATTGATATTCTCGCCTTTAAGAGGAGGTAGCAGTTCAAATGTAAAAAGTGTTTTTCCTTTACTGTTTGCAATATATTCGGTAACTTTCATTGTATAGTTCTTCTTGTAATTTTAATAATTCAGATTAGAAGCCAACAGCCTTTCAACTTCTTTAACAGTTAAGTTCTTTCGCAAAGCATAATCTTCAACCTGCTCGCGGCTGATGCGGCTGATGGCAAAATACTGCGCTTCGGGATGTGCAAAATAATATCCGCTTACTGCGGCTGCAGGATACATGGAGAAATTTTCAGTCAAAGTAATACCAGATTTATTGGCATCGAGCAAACCGAAGATTATTCCTTTTTCACTGTGTTCAGGACAAGCCGGATAACCAGGAGCCGGGCGGATACCTGCATAGCCTTCGTGGATTATTTCTTCAATGCTCAGATTTTCATCTTTGGCGTAACCCCAATATTCCTTGCGGACTTTATCATGAAGTAGTTCTGCAAAAGCTTCAGCGAGTCTGTCGGCAAGAATTTTAACCATGATAGCGTTGTAGTCGTCATTCTGATCTTCAAATTCTTTTACCCATTTTTCGATTCCAAGTCCTGCAGTAACAGCAAATAATCCAATATAATCCGGGTAACCTGTTTCTTTGGGTGCAATAAAGTCGGCGAGCGAAAGGTTTGGAATTCCTTTTTCCTTTTCCTCTTCGTTGCGCAGAAAATGTAACATGGTGTGATGGTTTCCTTCAACTGTCAGATCAATACTATCCCCAACAGCATTGGTTTCAAAGAATCCGAAAACACCATTGGCCTGAACCATTTCCTTTTCAATAATTTGCTTCAGCATAACCTGGGCATCATCAAACAGGATTTTAGCTTCCTTGCCTTTAATCGGATCTTCGAAAATGGCAGGGTATTTCCCATTGATCTTCCAGGCATGGAAAAAGAATGTCCAGTCAATATAATGACTGATTTCTTCCAGAGAATAATTTTCAAGGTGTTTCACTCCCAGAAACGATGGCTTTACTGGTTTAAAACCTGACCAATCTGTCATAAAACGATTAGCACGGGCCTGTTCAAGTGAAATGTACGTCACCCCGGCCCTGGTACTCTCATGCTTATGGCGTAATTGCGAATATTTTTTTGTAATTGAATCGAGGAATAGTTTTTTACCATCCACCGAAAGTAAAGCTGCCACAACTCCTGTAGCCCTTGATGCATCGCGTACATGTACAACAGCCTGACTGTATTCAGGCGCAATTTTTACTGCTGTATGCATCTCGCTGGTGGTGGCTCCACCAATCAGTAATGGAACTATAAAGCCCCTGCGCTCCATTTCGGATGCAACAAATGCCATTTCCTCCAGAGAAGGTGTAATCAAGCCTGATAATCCAATAATATCAACATTTTCTTTGATGGCAGCATCAAGGATTTTCTCGGCATGGACCATCACACCCAGGTCAATTACCTCGTAGTTATTACAGCCTAAAACTACACCGACAATGTTTTTCCCGATATCGTGAACATCTCCTTTTACGGTAGCCATCAGGATTTTCCCCGCTTTGTTATTTTCGCCTACAATCTTTTCGGCTTCGATATAAGGAAGCAAAACTGCAACCGCTTTCTTCATTACACGGGCGCTTTTTACTACCTGGGGCAGGAACATTTTTCCGGCTCCAAACAAATCGCCAACAACATTCATCCCAGCCATCAGCGGACCTTCAATAACTTCGAGAGCCCTTGCAAAATGCGGGCGGGCTTCTTCCACATCGGTTGCCACATCAGCATCCAAACCATGGACTAAAGCATAGGTCAGCCGCTCGTTAACCGGAAGTCCTCGCCATGCTTTTGCTGCTGCTTCCGTCTTTTCCGTAGCCTTCATTTTCGAGGCATAATCGATCAGCCTTTCGGTTGAATCGGGCCTCCGGTTGAAAAGAACATCCTCAATAAGTTCGAGCAAATCAGCAGGAATATCATCGTAAACCGGCAGGTTGCCGGCATTCACAATTCCCATATCCATGCCTGCTTTAATGGCATGATAAAGGAAAACTGAATGCATAGCTTCGCGCAACGCATCATTACCGCGAAATGAAAATGAAAGGTTGCTTATACCGCCACTAATTCGTGCGTATGGTAGATTTTGCTTGATCCATTTAATGGTTTCGATAAAATCGACGGCGTAATTGTTATGTTCCTCAATTCCTGTTGCAATCGCCAGGATATTCGGATCGAAAATAATATCTTCAGGAGGTACCCCGATTTCATCCACAAGAATATGATAAGCACGGGAACAGATTTCTTTGCGACGTTCAAGCGTACTGGCCTGACCATCTTCATCGAAAGCCATTACCACCATGGCGGCCCCGTAGTTCCTGATTTTGCGGGCATGTTCCCTGAAAGCATCTTCGCCTTCCTTCATGCTGATTGAATTCACAATAGCTTTGCCCTGCAGGCATTTCAAACCGGCTTCAATCACCTCCCATTTCGAGGAGTCGATCATAATCGGCACCCTGGCAATTTCGGGTTCAGCCATAAGCAGGTTAAGATAGCGCGTCATTTCACGTTTTGCATCCAGCAGGGCATCATCCATATTAATATCCAGCACCTGTGCGCCTGAATCCACTTGCTGACGGGCAACTGAAAGAGCTTCGTCGTATTTTTCCTCACGTATCAGCCTTGCAAACTTCTTGGAGCCTGAAACATTGGTCCGTTCGCCGATATTTATAAAATTGCTGTTTTCGAAAACCATTAATGGCTCCAAACCACTAAGCCGCAAATGTTTTTCGATGGCAGGAATATGTCGTGGTGTTGATTGTTCAGCTATTTTGCATAATTCCCTGATATGTTCGGGTGTGGTGCCACAGCATCCGCCAATAATATTTACCGATTTATTAGTAAGTATAGGTTGTATATGATGAGCCATCTGAAGCGGCGATTCGTCGTATTCCCCGAATTGGTTCGGCAAGCCGGCATTAGGATACGCACTTACGTAAAAGGGCGCTTTCCGCGAAAGCTCTTCAATAAAGGGATTGAGTTGCTCTGCACCCAGCGAACAATTAAATCCAACGCTGAGCAAATCAATATGTGAAACCGAATTCAGGAATGCTTCGGTAGTTTGCCCTGAAAGTGTCCGGCCGCTTGCATCTGTAATGGTTCCTGAAACCATTACAGGGAGCCGCAGGTTTCGCTCAGCAAGAACTTCATTGATGGCGTACAAAGCAGCCTTGGCATTCAGCGTATCAAAAATAGTTTCAACCAGCAGCAGATCTACACCACCGTCAATCAAGCCACGAACCTGTTCCAGGTATGAATCCTTAAGCTGATCGTAACTTACAGCGCGAAATCCCGGATCGTTTACATCAGGCGACATGCTTGCTGTTTTGCTGGTAGGCCCAACAGCGCCTGCCACAAAGCGTGGTTTTTGCGGGTTCAGGGCAGTGAATTTTTCTGCTTCGGCAACTGCTATTTTTGCAGAAGCCACATTCATTTCATACACAATTGGTTCCAGCTGGTAGTCGGCCATCGAAACTGAAGTGGCATTAAACGTATTGGTTTCGATAATATCAGCGCCGGCTTCGAGGTATGCCTGGTGAATTTCGCTGATAACGTTGGGCTTGGTAAGGGAAAGTAAGTCGTTACATCCTTTCAGATCAATGGGGTGTGTGGCAAATCGTGTTCCGCGGTAATCTGAATCTTTAAGTTTATAACGCTGAATCATGGTGCCCATAGCGCCATCCAGCACTAAAACGCGATTTTCTAAAACTTTATATATAGTTGATTGTTCTTTCATTTTACTCATATGTTTAGCCAAGCTGCCTACATAAACAAAGCAGCAGGACAGAAGTTTTTAACTCAACACATTCGGTTTCTCCGGAAAGCCGGAACAGGAGTGTGTTTTAATTATAATTTCCCGATAATTACCGGGATCAGGTTTTGGCACCTTACACACCGGGTGGCGGTGGTTGCCAGAGGTTCACTGAGCCTGTTCTCTCCCCTCTTCTTTATAACTCAAACCTCCTTGCTTTATTGAAAGGAATATTTGAAGGTGCAAAGATAATCGAATTTATTGATATGTAAATATCTGCCATTCCAAATCTTTGATAGAAATGTCAAACAATCAGATTCGTTTTGAGTTATATATCAATCATTTTAGAAATAAATTATACCTTTGCACCCCTGCTTGCAGCAGGCAAGTCTAAAAAATCAGAAAATCAATGGAAGATCTTACTATTAATAATACTATGAAATTTAAAGTACGCGATATAACCTTAGCCGAATGGGGTCGTAAGGAAATCGAAATTGCCGAGAAAGAAATGCCCGGTCTGATGAGTATCCGCCGTAAACATTCGGCTGAAAAACCACTGAAAGGTGCCAGGATTACCGGTTCGCTGCATATGACCATTCAAACTGCTGTTTTAATTGAAACACTGGCTGAACTGGGCGCTGAAGTGCGTTGGGCCAGTTGCAATATTTTCTCCACCCAGGATCATGCAGCTGCTGCCATTGCTGCTGCCGGCATCCCGGTATTTGCCTGGAAAGGTGAAAGCCTCGATGAATACTGGTGGTGTACAAACCAGGCTTTGACTTTCGAAGGCGGAAAAGGCCCGCACCTGATTGTTGATGACGGTGGCGATGCTACATTATTGATTCACAAAGGATTTGCCGCTGAAAATGACCCCAAACTACTGGAAGCTAAAGGTGCAAATGCAGAAGAGCAGGTTATCATGAATCTATTGCGTGAAACGTATGTTGAAAATCCAACCAAATGGCACAGCGTTGTTGCCGACTGGAAAGGTGTTTCGGAAGAAACCACTACCGGCGTTCACCGCTTGTACCAGATGATGGAAAAAGGTGAATTGCTTATTCCTGCAATCAATGTGAACGACTCAGTTACCAAATCCAAGTTCGATAACCTTTATGGTTGCCGCGAATCATTGGCCGATGGTATCAAACGTGCTACCGATGTAATGCTTGCAGGCAAAGTTGTGGTTGTTTGCGGATATGGTGATGTTGGAAAAGGCAGCGCCAAATCAATGCGTGCTTACGGAGCCCGCGTTATTGTTACCGAAATTGATCCGATCTGTGCTTTGCAGGCAGCCATGGAAGGTTTTGAAATCAAGACCGTTGAAGATGCTCTTGACGAAGGCAACATCTATGTAACCACTACCGGTAACAGGGATGTTATCACCGTGGAGCATATGAAAAAAATGAAAGACCAGGCAATTGTTTGTAATATCGGCCATTTCGACAACGAAATCCAGGTTGATAAACTCAACAATATGGCTGATGTTCAGAAAATTGAGATCAAACCACAGGTGGATAAATATCTTTTCCCCGACGGACATGCCATTTTTATGCTTGCCGAAGGCCGCCTTGTTAACCTTGGTTGTGCTACAGGACATCCTTCGTTTGTAATGAGCAATTCATTCTCGAACCAAACACTTGCGCAACTCGATTTGTGGAAAAATAATTACGAAGTTGGTGTTTACCGTTTGCCAAAATACCTCGACGAAGAAGTTGCCCGCCTTCACCTTGAACAATTAGGCGTTAAACTTACGACACTCACTCCTGAGCAGGCTGCCTATATTTCGGTTCCGGCAGAAGGGCCATATAAAGCTGACCATTACCGCTACTAAAATACCGAAGTCTTGTCATTACAAAGGGCTGTCATTTTATGATGGCCCTTTGCATTTTATGGAGAATCAGAAAACCTGGCAACATCTGAAAGACCTGTCAGCGTTTGGGCAGGAAAGAAAACAGGAAAATAAGAAAATAGGGAACTTGAAATCATTTTGCGTCCCGATAAATATCGGGAGAACCTTAACCGATAGACCTCTAATTTAATTAAAAATCAATTAAAAATCAGCAATGTTTCCCCGTCATAGTTCCATCGGTATTGCATGAGTGAATATGGCGAGGGGCCATGGTAAGGAGTGCCATCGGTAAGTATGAATTGCGACATGCAAACAGAGTCGGTACATGTGATACCCGACGGGTCAACAACGATTCTTGCACCTGCTTTTTCCGGATCATACGGACAACAGCGCTCGAAAACAGAAAATTCATCCTGGAGAATACGATATATCACTATGCCTCTGTAACCTCCGTTTACATATTTGTACCCGCCGACAGGTATAAAATCCAGTGAATTAGGATACAGTTGCAGGCTAACATACACATACGGAATCAACGGCCGTTTTTCCTTTTTGCATCCCGGAACAACCAGTAAAAGCAGAATTATTGCTATCAGTACTCGCATAATGTAATTATTGTAAGATATTTTCGTTGTAAAAGTAATGCTTAACTTTCAAAACGTAAATGATTGTTTTAAATTGCATAAATCTTCTTTGACCTTTTTCAGAATGATCTGAAGTAATTGTTTTCTCAACACAATAATTTTTCAACTTGTAAGAATATGAATAAACCCTTGTACCTAGTCAGGTTAACTCAGATAATCCTGGTCTTTTCCATAGTCACATTCACCTTCACCGGCACGGGTTGCCGGTTACTGAGGAGAGATAAACAATCCATAGCAGAGAAAAAACAGAAGGAAACCGATAAAAAGTCAACTGCCGAATACGAGAAAGCCCGCAAACAACATTATGAGCACCAAAGCAAGGAAGCTAAAAAAATGATGAAGCGCACCCAAAAGAAGGCTGACAAACTTAATAAGCCGAAGAAACGTAAAACATTTTTCAATGGCATTTGCAAGTAGCCAGGCGGATTTTTATATTTGTATGACCTTAATTATAAAGCGATGATATAAAGGAAATTAAAAAAATAGGCCTAAAGTATAAGTATAAATTCCCGACCAGATTCAGAACATATCTTTTCCGGCGCATTATTTAAATTGTTTTTATGATTTTTGTCATTTAAATTTGTATTTTAGCATGATATAATTCTTTGGCGCTTTTTCGATGGATAATGTCATATATATATTAATCGGTATTGCCTGGATAGCTTATTCGTTATACTCGGCCAGGCAAAAAGCCATTCAGAAACAGCAATCCCAGGGAATGCCACACTGGGCTGGGGGCCGTCACAATCCTCACCGCTTCCAATACCAGGAAACCAAAGTGGAAGTAAGACCCTGTTCGAAGATATTTTTCGGGAACTTTCTGATGAACCCAAACCTGTTCCTGCGATGATTAATCAACCGGTTGCGCCTATAAAAAAAGTAAAGCCAAAAACCGAATCCGAATTAAACCAGACGTTTGTAGGCCTTTCGGGTTATACATTCATATCAGGTGTACAGAATGATTTTCCCGTTAATACTTCGGAAAACGAACGTAAAATGAAGCCAAATCATGAGCAGTTGCCTTACGATGAGAACATTGCGAGAAGATTTAATCTGCACCAGGCGGTTATTTTCAGTGAATTATAAAATCCGAAATACTTTTGATCAGGAAATTTTGATGGTAACATACTCTTAAAAGTTAAAAATCTTTATACCTTTACACACTTTTTCAAAGTAGCCGGTTATAACAACAATATAAATATTTAGTCTAATGGCCGGGAATTTACTCTTTAATCTTGTAATACCTTATAAATCAGGAGTTGTTAATAAAAATAAAGTTGATATTGGAACCGGATACCAAGTAAAAAATTTCCTGAATTACTAGTAATCACCTGTAGATAATTCTGCAAAACAAGCAAAAAATTACGGAAAGGACCCTTTTTAGCAAAGGGTCTTTTCTTCTTATTCAATAAAAACAAATGGCTACCGATATGACACAGGTAACATATTACACCAAAGAAGGACTCGAAAAACTGAAGGTTGAACTGGAACATCTGGTGCATGTTGAGCGTCCTCTTATTTCGCAACAAATTGCTGAGGCCCGCGATAAAGGCGACCTTTCGGAAAATGCTGAGTATGATGCAGCAAAAAATGCACAGGGAATGCTCGAAATGCGGATTTCGAAGCTCCAGGACCTGATCCGGAGTGCGCGGTTGATTGATGAATCCAAAATGGATTCATCAAAGGTACAGATATTGACCACCGTTAAGCTCAGGAACCTGAAAAACAATATAGAAATGACCTATACGCTGGTTCCTGAGAACGAAGCCGACCTGAAAAAGGGGAAAATATCAGTTTCTTCGCCTATTGCCAAAGGATTGCTGGGCAAATCAAAAGGTAACAAAGTGGATATTACTATCCCGGCCGGATCAATTACTTTTGAAATTGTTGAAATAGCTGTTAAAGAATAAAGCCATGGCAGGAATATTTGCACGTATAGCTTCAGGTGAAATTCCATCATATAAAATCGCAGAAGACGACAGGTTTTTCGCTTTCCTGGATATCAACCCGTTGGCTAAAGGTCATACGCTGGTGATCCCTAAAGAGGAAATAGATTATCTCTTTGACATGGATGAAGAGATGTATAAGGACCTCTGGCAATTTGCCATGAAGGTTGCCAAAGCCATTAAACAGGTTGTGCCTTGTATTAAAGTCGGTGTGGCAGTAATTGGTCTTGAAGTGCCTCATGCGCATATTCACCTTGTTCCGCTTAATAAAATGGACGATATTAATTTCAGCCAGCCCAAACTTGCATTTCCGGCCGATGAAATGAAAAAACTTGCTATTGAAATTGCGGCTGCTGTAATCTAATATGTAAAAGAAAATGAATTTTTAAAAACCGCACTTCATAAAGGCGGTTTTTTTTATTCCGGAAAGCTTAATTCCTATCCCATCAATAGCCTATCTTTTCAATCTTTATATCCTTAGCCAATTCAAACGGCATCATGGCATTAATGAGGCGCGCTTTTTTAAAAAGCTTCAGATCAGTAACTTTAATCTCCGTTTCTGAGATTAAATTGTTTTCAATTAAAAAACTGCGCATGGTACCACGAAGTAGGGGAGTAGAAGGTGTAAGCCATTGGACACCATCAAAGAAAATAATGTTCGAGTAACTGGTATCAGTAATAAAGCCCGCCTTAATTATCAATATTTCATCGAAACGTTCGCGTTTTGTAAGCAATGCGTTGATACGGCCGCGATTTGTATATTTGTATTTGTAGTTAATGGTATCATCTTCAATCAATCGGAGCGATTTTATTACACGTGGCAAATAAAGCTTAAATTCAATACTTTTCACTTCCCTGCTATAAGTTACCTTGCATTTATAAAGGCCTTTCCTGCATTCGGTTGGAACTTGAATAACTTGATCCAGCTCAATGCTACCCGGTGATTTATAAAGCGCTTTCCGGCTGTGGTTCATCCTGAAATTGTGGTACTCAAGGTTCTGAAGCACACCATCCTGCACGCGTATGGATTCAAATAAAAGGGACATATACTTTATCGATTAGTTCGTTATATTCTTTCAGAGAATTGCTGTTAACAGTTATTCCGCCGCCACTGCAGAAAATCAGCTTTTCGTTTTTATTTTTAATAAAACGGATCATCACTCCCGAGTCGAGTTTTGATCCGTCGAAGTAGCCGAAAACACCGGTATAAAATCCCCGTGAATAGGTTTCAGCTTCTCGGATTATTTGCAGCGTTTTTTTCTTGGGCGCTCCCGAAATGGAACCTGCCGGCAGAAGCTTTCGGAAAATATTTCCCAAATCAGCTTCGTAGTTCTTGGGTAGCGTACCCGAAATTTCAGAGCTTACCTGCAGGAGTGATTTCTCGTGTGTAGTGATCTGTTCTATATATCTGAAACGTTCAACTTTGACCTTTGTTGCAACCATGCTCAGATCATTTCGGATAAGATCGACAATAGTATTGTGTTCAGCGGTTTCTTTCGGGTCGGCAAGTATATGATCCTGAGCATCCGGCAATGAAGCATCAATGGTTCCTTTCATTGGAAACGACCGGATAGTTCCATTCTCAATCTGAACAAATATTTCGGGCGAAAAAACTACAAACTCATCCTTAAACAATAAGCGGTAACGTGCATTACTCCGTGCAAATATTTCAGGCAGTTTTATATTTAATTCAATATCAGTTGGGAATGTAAGATTTGCGAGGTATGAATTCCCTTCAACCAGATTCCGGTGAATTATTTCAAACGCTTTGTTATACTGTTTTTGCCCGATTGGATGTTTAACCAGGTTAACAGGTTCCGATTTAGTTGTATAAGGAAAATGATTGCCAATTCCGTTAATACTGAAATAGATACCCGAGTCGCCGGCTTTGGAAGGATCTATAAAAAATGCTTGTTTTACATCGAAATCAATTCCAAACAAGAAAGGATGAGACTTGCCACCAAAATGATTCATTAATTCAAAAACATTTTCGGCAGGAAACAGCATTAGTT
>Ga0208789_1001075_pt1 | contig 17639 bp, 7 predicted proteins | sample Methanotroph_Enr_FD_187368 | JGI IMG/M metagenome (GOLD analysis project Ga0208789, IMG submission 187368) | Enriched soil microbial communities from Old Woman Creek wetland in Ohio, USA - Methanotroph_Enrichment_5 (SPAdes) (version 2) | ecosystem: Environmental > Terrestrial > Soil > Wetlands...
TGGTGAGGAAAACGCCGTTCTGATAGAGGTCCCAGGTGTAGTCCGAGAGCATCTGGCCCCCGAGATTCGTGATGGTGAAGTTGGAATTCCCGGCGAGGTCCGCAGAGCCCGACAGGACGAGATTGATCTTGTAGAAGGTGACCTGGTTGTCGTACCCGGTTCGGGAGGCCAGGTTGCCGAAGCCGCTCGTCGTGCTGAAGGCGGCGTTGGGGCGGATGGCGGCGGTGACGGTCTCGCCATTGGCCATGCCCGTCACAGCGACCTGATAGTTCGCGCCGCTGCCGGTCACGGTGACTCCGGGCGTTCCCGCCATGCCGGTGATGACCACGCCGCTGGCGTCGAAGCCGGTGACCGGGCCATCGAACACCACATCGAAGAGGATGGGGCTCAGGTTGGTGGGATCGGCCTGGGTGCTGGCCTGCTTGATCGTCACGTACGGGTGGTACTCCACGAGCACGGTGACACTGGCGATCTGGGTGGAAATGGCGTCCTTGAGGACCACCGTCACATTCCCGTACAGCCCGTTGATCGAGATCTGCGTGGTCGCGCCGGGGGTTCCGGCCGCCGTCAGCTGGAAGGGGCCATTGGTGAGGAAGGTGCCGTTCTGGTAGAGCTCCCAGGTGAAGGCGGAGGTCATGGCCCCGCCGATGTTGGTGATGGTGAAGTTGGAGTCGCCCAGGGTATCGGCCGATCCCGACAGCACCAGGTTCGCGATGGTGTAGTCCTGCCCGGTCAGGCTGGCGGTGAGGTTGGCGTAGCTCCGGCTGGCGGGCGTGAAGGTGTATCCGGCCTTGGCGGGCGTGACGGTGCCGGACCAGCCGTAGGAGACGGGGAGGCTGTAGACCCCGGCGGCATCCGCGGTGACGGTCTTCGCCGTGCCATCGACGTAGGTGAGGGTCGCGCCTCCCACGCCGGCGTTGCCGCTGAGGGTGAAGGTGATGGCCGAGGCGGTGTAGTTCTGGGCCTGGTTGGCGAGCACCTGGGTGTAGGTGGCGCTGGCGGGCGAGAAGGTGTATCCGGCCTTGGCGGGCGTGACGGTGCCGGACCAGCCGTAGGAGACGGGGAGGCTGTAGGCCCCGGAGGCATCGGCGGTGACGGTCTTCGCCGTGCCATCGACGTAGGTGAGGGTCGCGCCCCCCACGCCGGCGTTGCCGCTGAGGGTGTAGGTGATGGCCGAGGCGGTGTAGTTCTGGGCCTGGTTGGCGAGCACATGGGTGTACGTGGCGCTGGCCGGAGAGAAGGTGTATCCGGCCTTGGTGGGCGTGACGGTGCCGGACCAGCCGTAGGGGACGGGGAGGCTGTAGGCCCCGGAGGCATCCGCGGTGACGGTCTTCGTCGTGCTATCGACGTAGGTGAGGGTCGCGCCCCCCACACCGGCATCGCCGCTGAGGGTGTAGGTGATGGCCGAGGCGGTGTAGTTCTGGGCCTGGTTGGCGAGCACATGGGTGTACGTGGCGCTGGCCGGTGAGAATGTGTAGCCCACCTTGCTGGGAGTGACGGAGCCCGACCAGCCGTAGGGGACGGGGAGGCTGTAGGCCCCGGAGGCATCCGCGGTGACGGTCTTCGTCGTGCCATCGACGTAGGTGAGGGTCGCGCCCGCCGTCCCGGCATTGCCTTGGATGAGGAAGGTGGTGGGGGCGACCACCAGGGAGATGCTCCGGCTGGCGCTGCCGCCTTGGCCATCGCTGGCGGCGTAGGACAGGGCGAAGGTTCCCGCCTCGGTGGGGGTGCCCGTCAGGCTATGGGTTCCCGGAGCGAAGCTGATCCCCGCGGGGAGGGCTCCCGTGAGGGCGTAGGTGACGGGATCGTTATCCACGTCCGTGGCCGTGGGCAGGGCCTGGTTGTAGGAGGCACCCTGGGCGCCGGCGGGGAGCGTGATGGTGGCGGGCAGGACGGGGGCGTGGTTGGGCACGGCGATGGAGGCGGACTGTGGGGAGGTGATGTCCTGCCATTGCGCGGTGGTGCCGTTCAAGGCCTGGCCATGGGCGAGGGCGGTGTAGGTTCCCCGGGGGACGTTCGGGAAGGTCACTTGGGAGCTGCCGCCTGGGTTTGTGTTCGTGGCGGTGAGGCCACCAGGCACGGCGTAGAGCTCCATCTTGCCGAATTGCACGCCATCCGCATCCGAAAGCCCCCAGGTGATCACCAGGTCGGGGCCGGATGGACTGCCGGTGGGGACCGGGTTGAGGGTTGGTGCGTCGGGTGTCACCGGGGTTCGGAAATTCAGCTTCCGGACGCTGGAGCGGTTGAGCGCCGGATCCTCCGCGACGAGGTAGGCCACGTAGGGGGTGTCGGCAAGGAGGCCAGCCTTGGTGTAATTCGCCGCCTGGTTTGCGGTGAGAGTCAGGAGGGTCGTGTCGGTCGTCGCGTGCTGGACGACCTCGTCCGAGGTCGGATCGGTGGCCGGGGGAGCGGGGGGGAACCAGAGATATCCCTTGGCGCTCTCGTCGGTCACCACGAGCAGGTCGGTGGAGGTGCTGGCCAGGTTGGCGGCCTCGAAGGTCACCACCGTCGGGGCCGTCCTGTCGATCCAGGTGATGTTCACCACCTTGTCCGAGCGATTGCCTGCGCCATCGAAGAAGGAGACAGTCTCGGCGGCGTTGGCCGCGTAGGTCCGAGTGAAGGCGAATTTCCCGCTCGCCGCCTCGAAGGCCTTGGCCCATCCAGCGGGCGCACCCAGATCCTCCACGCTGCGGAAGGTGGCGACCACGTCCTGATGGGTGGGGGCGGTGGTGGAGTAGGCGGCGTCCTCCACCACGGGAGCGATGCGGTCGATGTTGGCGACGGTGACGAGCTGGGTGCTGCTGTTGCCCGCCGTGTCCGTCAACGTGAAGGGGTCGCCGGTGATGTTGGCGGTATAGGTCCGGCTGTAGGTCCAGCTCAGGCTGGAGCCTGTCCTTGTCCAGCCCGCCGGAGCCGGGAGATCCTCCTTCTCCGGCACGTGGATGCTCACGGTCACGTCCTGGGTGGTGGGTACCGTGATGTCGTAGATGGGGGGACCCAGCTGCGGCGCTTTCGTGTCGACCTCCGCCACGGTCAGCTGGGCGAGCCTGGAGGCGGCGCCCTGGGGATCCACGGCCAGGATCTCGAAGACAGCGCTGCCTTCCACGCCGGGCCGGGGCGTGAAGGTGCCGAGGGATCCGGTGATCGTGAGGTTGCCGATGTCGGCGCCGGACGCGATGCGATCCAGATGGAAACTGAGCGCGCCGCCTTCGGGATCCACGGCCCCCGTCAGGGTCTGCACGTTGAAGCTCTTGGCCCCGTTGAAGGGAACCCCGCCGTTATTGAAGATGGCGTCGCCCAGCCTCGGGGGCCGGTTGGAAGTCCGGCCCGAACAGGAGAGCAGGCCCGCCAGCGTGGCGAGCGTCATGGCTGCGATCGCGAGGGCCCCTTGGGCCCTCGAAGGGGTCGGAATCTTGGGGAAAGCCATGGTGCCCCGCTTGAATAATTGATTGAGACTCAAAGTATATTATGCATTTTTAGACCCTCAATATGGTTGAGTCTGAAATTTCATGTCCGGCAAGCGCGAGCCTCGATTCAACTCGGGAGGCGCTCCAGGATCTGAGCCTGTTCCGGCAGATCGTCCTCCTCGCCTTCCAGGTTCAGCAGCGATCTCCCCGGCTTCCGCGGCTCCGGCGCTCACGACAGCCAAGGCCGGGCTGCGAAGAACTGTTGCAGATGGCTTCCAACCTAGGGCGTTGCCGCTCGGCGCCGCGGGATCGGCCCCTCTGGGCCCTGGACTCCAGACTCCTGTCCACAGCCCAAGCTAGACTGATCCCATGCTCTCCTCCCTCCGAATTCAGAATCTGGCGCTGGTGGAGGATCTGTCCCTGGACTGGGGGCCGGGCTTCACCGTGCTTACGGGCGAGACGGGCGCGGGCAAGTCGCTGCTGGTGGATGCCCTGTCCCTGCTGGTGGGGGCCCGGGGCGACGGCGAACTGGTCCGCCGCGGCGCCGAGCGGGCCGTGGTGGAAGCCGTGGTGGAGGGCCGCTTCGATGGCTGGCAGGCCTTCCTGGCTGGACGGGGCCTGCCCGAGGACCAGCCCGTGGTGCTGCGCCGCGAGGTGGGGGCGGGCCGGAGCCGGGCCTGGATCAATGGGGCCAGCTGCGCCCTGTCAGACCTCCGGGAAGCGGGCCGTCTCTGGATGCGCCTCACCAGCCAGCACGATCACCAGTCCCTCCTGGGCGAGGAACGTCACCTCGCCCTCATCGACGAGGTGCTGGGGCTGGAGCCGGCCCTGGAGGCCGAGGCCACGGCCGTGCGGGAGGCGGAGGCGGCCCTCAAGGCCCGGCGCCGGAGCCAGGCCGAGCGGGAGCAGCGCCTGGAGCAGCTGGCGGAGGCCCTGGCGGATCTGGAGAAGCTGGCCCCGAAGCCTGGCGAGTGGGAACAGCTGCGGGCCGAGCGGGAGCCCCTGCGCCACGCCGTCCACCTGGAGCAGGCTTTCCGGGAAGCCGCGGAGGCCCTGGGCGAAGGCGTGCCCAAGGTGGAACTGGCCCACAAGGCCCTGGTGAAAGCTGTCTCCCACTGGCCCGATGCGGTGGTCGAGCAGGACCGCCTCCGCTCAGCGGTGCTGGAGCTGGAGGACCTGCTGGCCCTCGCCCAGGATCAGGCCATCCACTGGGCGGGGGCCGGGGCGGATCGCATCGAGCTCCTGGAGGCCCGCCTGGCCCTCTACGAGCGGCTGGCCCGGCGCCACCGCTGCGAGCCGGCCGACCTGCCGGACGTGGCCAAGACCCTCCGGGAGGAGCAGGTTTCCCTGCTGGCGGGGGATGCTCCCGTGAAGGAGCTGGAAGCCGCCCTGGCGAAGGCCGCCGAGGCCTACCGGGCCGGCGCCGAGGCGCTGCACGGCCTCCGGGCTGCCGCCATTCCCAGGCTGGAAGCCGAGGTCCAGAAACGACTGGGCCGCCTGGGCATGAAGGGGGCCCGCCTCCAGCTCCGTCTCGGCCTGGCGGAGGAGCCGGGCAGTCCCGTCAGCCACCAGGGGCGCCCCGTGCGGGTGGCCGCCCAGGGGTTCTCGGCTCTGGCCATCTGGATCGAATCCAATCCCGGAGAGGGCTTCCGTCCCCTGGCCAAGATCGCCTCCGGAGGCGAGCTGAGCCGCCTCATGCTGTCCCTGATGAGCGCCGGGCTGACGCTCGGGAAGGGGGAGCGCGAGGCTTTGACCCTGGTGCTGGACGAGGTGGACGCGGGCCTGGGTGGGGAGACGGCCCTCGCCGTGGGACAGGCCGTGGCCGAGCTGGGCCGGGCCCACCAGGTGCTGGCGGTGACCCACCTGGCCCAGGTGGCCTCCCGGGCAGACCGGCACGGGCGGCTTCGCAAGGAGACCGAGGGTGGCCGCACCCGCAGCGCCCTGGGCTGGGTGTCCGGGGATGAGCGCACGCGGGAACTGGCTCGCCTGCTCTCCGGCCATCCTGACCGCCCCGAGGCCCTGGAGCATGCCCGGATCTTGCTGCAGGCCTGATGGGGCAGAAGAAGGGCGCTGGTCGCGGAAGCCAGGCCTTCGAGGGTTCCAGGTGCCTGCAGCGGAGCCGACCCTTGGCTGGCAATTGTCGGCCGCTTCCGCTGTGATTCTGAACAAACCCGAAAGAAAGGGGCCGCCTTGCGGCGGCCCCTTCCGGTGGTGCGGTGGTACGGCTACTGGACCTTGACGCTCACATCGTCGAGGACGAAGGAGGTCTGCAGGCTGCTGTCCTCGCTGCCGAGGAAGTAGAGCTGGACCGTCTGGCCCTTGTAGGCGGAGAGGTCGAAGGACTTCTGGGTGTACCCCGTGCCCTTGTTCAGGTTGGAGTAGGTGGCCAGGGTGCCGAGCACCGTGCCCGCCGCATTCCGGACCTGCACCTTGAGGGTGTCGTAGGCGGCGGTGGTGGTGGTCTCCGCCGTGTCGATGTGCAGCCAGAAGCTGAAGGTGGCGGAGGTGGCGGTGCTGGGAATGCTCACGGACTGGGCGATGGTCTCCGTGGCGGTGCTGCCGTTGCCCAGGAGCCAGCAGTTCTTCGTGCCGGTGTGGGCGGCTTCGCCGGTGAAGGTGCCGATGTCGCCCGTGGTGCCGCTCCAGCCCGTGGCGCCGCTCTCGAAGCCGCCATTGGTGACGAGCTCGGAGGAGGGGGGCGGGGTGGTGTTGCTGACGGAGAAGGCGACGGACGTGGAGGTGCCCACGTTGCCGGCGGCGTCATAGGCCTTGGCCACGAGGGTGTGGCTGCCGTTGGCCAGGGTGGTGCTGTCCAGCGTCATCGTGTAGGGGCTGGCGGTGTCCGTGCCCTTCAGGACGTTGTCGACGTAGAACTCCACCTTGGTGACGCCCACATTGTCGGAGGCGGTGGCGTTGAAGGTGATGGTGCCGCTGGTGCCGCTCTCGGTGGTGGAGACCGTGGGGGCCTGGGTGTCCGCGGGCGGGGGCGTGCTGCCGCCGGAATAGGTCAGGGCCAGGTTGTAGGGCGTGGCGGACGTGCCGCTGTAGATGTAGGGGTTGACGTAGACCGTCTTGGTGGTCGAGCCGCTGTTGGTGTAGCTGAGGTTCTCGTTGGCGGTGCTGCCCTGGGAGATGGCGAGCTGGGTGCCGGCGGCGTCCACCAGCTTGAGGTCCCAATCCACGCCGGAGGGGCCGGTCATCGCGACGGCGAGGGTCTCGCCGGGGTTCATGGTCAGGGCGAAGAAATCCGTGTCACCCGTGGTGGAGAGGTTGCCCTGGATGGCGGTGTAGGTGCGGGCCACCACATTGGCGGCGGAGACGGAATTGTTGGGCTCCGTCTCCATGAAGGTGCTGGAGGGCGGCGGCGGGGTGCTGGACCAGGCCGAGCCCACGTTGATGGCCGCGAAGGAGTTCCACACGGCCTGTTCCTCGGGGCTCCCGGCGCCGTAGAGGTCCTTGGCGGCGCTGATGTGGGCCGCGCGGGCCTGGGCGTAGGTCTCGCCGGAGGTGTAGTAGGTGGTCAGGGCCCGGTAGTGGATGCGGGCGGCATGGTCATTGCCCACGCCGGCGAACCCGGCGGGGGTGTACGAGCTGTAGTAGTCGCTCGTGGAGGTGGCGCTGGCGCCCTGGCTCAGGAAGTAGAACTCGCGGTTGCCGGGGCCGCTGCTGTAGTGGACATCCAGGCTGCCGATGGTGGAGGACCAGGCATCCGGCGACGTTCCGTCCTTGCTGGGCTTGTACATGTAGCGCAGGGGGGTGGGGAAGCTGGCGGTCTCGAGCTGCTCGCCGATGGTCCAGTTGCCGCCGGTGGCGGGAATGGTGGTGGCGGCGGCCGCCTCGCCGCCGCCCAGGTCGTAGAACTCGACCATGGTGCCGAAGATGTCGGAGTTGGACTCGTTCAGACCGCCCGACTCACCGGAGTAGGTGAGACCGCCGGGGACCGAGGTGGCGCAGACGCCGTGGCTCATCTCGTGGCCGGCCACGTCCACGGACTCCAGGGACTTGAACTGGCTGCCGTCGCCGAAGGTCATGCAGAAGCAGGTGTCGTCCCAGAAGGCGTTGTCGTAGCTGGTGCTGTAGTGCACGCGGAGGTACGAGGCCTTCCCGGTGTTGTCGATGCCGTTGCGGCCCAGGACATTCTTGTACATGTCCCAGGTGGCCTGGATGCCGAAGGCGGCGTCCACAGCGGCGGTCTGGCCGTTGGCGGAGGTGGTGCTGCCGCCGTTGTAGTTGGCTCCGTCGCCCCAGGTGTTGGTGCTGTTGGTGTAGATGGTGCCGTTGCCGCTGGTGGCGTGGGCCAGGTCGGTCACCACGTTGTTGCCGAAGGTGCCGCCGGTGCCGCGGGTCATGTCGCGGAGCTCGAAGCCCGAGGCGGTGCTGTTGGTGTTGATCTGCACCGTGCCCGAGTACTGGCTGTTGCCGGTGCCGGTGGCAGCGGTGGTGTGGAGGGTACTCCACTTCTTGAGGATGGCGCCGGTGTGCGCGTTGACGAGGTAGTCCGTGTGGGCGGTCTCCTCGGCGCCGTTCTCCAGGGCCGTGTGGACGTGATAGGCCAGGGAGTAACGCAGGACCTGGCGAGTGACGTCTTCCGCGTTGATCTCGGCATCATCCATGGACCGCCGGCCGTGGGGGCGGGAGACCACCGTCACCATCTCCGGGTAGATCACCAGCTCCGTCGTGGGAGCGTAGGCATAGTCCCCCTTCGGGTTCAGATCCTGGTGGACCACGGCCAGGATCTCGTCCGTGCCCAGGGAGGGGGTCACGTTGAGGTGGATGTTCTGCTTCAGGGCATTGGTGGCCGGCAGGGGGTTGCCCTCGCGGTCCACGTGGGTGATGACGTCGCCGCCCCACACCCGGACACCCTTGTACATCTGCTGGAAGTGGCCATGGGTCTGCCCCAGGCCGTCCGTGTGGGCGCGGCCCAGGCGGAAATCGGCGTCGGCGTCCAGGCCGAGCTGGGTCCGCTGGGCCAGCAGGCGGCTGGCGGCGGCATTGACCCGCAGGGTCTCCTGGGGATTGGCGGCGGCCGTGAGGGCTCCGGCGGCCAGGGCGGCGGTGAGATAGGACAGGGCAAGCCTGCCCCGGGTAGTCGCCATGGGGCAACTCCTTTCGGAAAAGGGGTGGGCGGGCCCCCGCCCGGCCCAGGCATGAAGCACCGTGGGCATGGAACAGCGGGAGACACCGCGGAAGCGTGGAAAGAGCGGGAAGACGAGACTCAGGTTCAGTCGTCCCGGCGGCCCCCGGCAAGTTAAGAGATGTTAAGTTTCGTGGCTTCCGATCCGCGCTCCGGCGGCTCGTCCTCGGGGGGGCTTCCCGGGACTCGGTTACCAAGCCCGCGCCCCGGAGGGTGTGGAGCCGGGGCGTGTCGAAGGGGCCATCGAGCTTGACCCGCAAGCGACGGGTCGGGGCATCCAGGGCCTTGGGGCGCCGGAGTTGCGCGTCCCGGAGAATGGGGCCTCAGGGTCGTGGTGATGCGTTCGCGGCTCGCCTCTTTCTCCCGGTGATCGAACAGCAGGGCCACGCACTCGCACCTCGGGGCTGCAGGGGGTGGCGTGGAAGATCACGGGAACATGGAGGTGCCGGTCCCGGAGTGAGCGACCGGATCGGTCCAGTCCAGCCATAAAAAAAGCAGGGCCGCCGAGGCGGCCCTGCCGGGTGATGCGGCGCCTCAGCGGCTGAGGGCCAGGTTGTAGGGCGTGGTGGTGCTGGATCCGCTGTAGGCGGTCACCTTGATGTAGAACACCTTCGCCGTGGTGGAGGTGTTGGCGTAGGTGATGCTCTCCGTGGCCGTTGAGCCCAGGCTGCTCTTCAGCGTGGTGCCGCTGCTGTTGAGCAGGTAGAGATCGTAGTCCACGCCGGAGGGGCCGGTCATGTTGATGGTGGCCGTGCGGCCGGGCTGGATGTTGACCTTGAAGTAGTCCTTGTCCGTGGTGGAGCCCATGTAGCCGACGATCTTCGTGACCGTGTCGGCCACGACGTTCGCAGTGGACGTGCTGTTGTTGCTCTCCACCTCGGTGTAGGTGGTCCCGGACGTGGTGTTGCTCACGCTGAAGCTGACGGCGGTGGCGGTGCCCACGTTGCCGGCGGCGTCATAGGCCTTGGCGGTGAGGGTGTGGCTGCCGTTGGCCAGGGTGGTGCTGTCGAAGGTCATGCTGTAGGGGCTGGTGGTGTCCGTGCCCTTGAGCACACCATCCACGTAGAACTCCACCTTGGTGACGCCGACGTTGTCGGAGGCGGTGGCGCTGAAGGTGATGGTGCCGCTGGTGCCGCTCTCGGTGGCGGAGACGGTGGGGGCGGTGGTGTCGGTGCTGCCACCGGACCAGGCCGCGCCCACGTTGATGCCGTGGAAGGCGTTCCAGACGGCCTGCTCCTCGGCTCCGCCGGCGCCGTAGAGGTCCTTGGCGGCGCTGATGGCCGCGGTGCGGGCCCCGGCGTAGTTCGTGCTGGAGGTCATGTAGGTGGTGAGGGCGCGGAACCAGATGGCGGCGGCCTTGTCGTTGCCGACGCCGGTCATGCCGCTGGGCAGGTAGGTGGTGCTGGTATTGCCGCTGGTGGTGGCACCCGCGCTGAGGAAGTAGAAACAGCGGTTCATGGGACCGCTGGAATAGTGCACGTCCAGGCTGCCGACGGTGGAGGACCAGGCGTCGGGGCTGGCACCGTCCAGGCTGGGCTTGTACATGTAGCGCAGGGGCGTGGAGGAAAGCTGCTCGCCGATGGTCCAGTTGCCGCCGGTGTTGCCGATGGTCGCGCCGGAGCCGCCGCGGGCGTAGAACTCGATCATGGTGCCGAAGATGTCGGAGTTGGACTCGTTCAGGCCGCCCGACTCGCCGGAGTAGGTGAGGTTCGCCGTGCGGGCGCAGACGCCGTGGCTCATCTCGTGGCCCGCCACGTCGAGGGCGGTGAGCGTGGTGAAGCTGGAACCATCGCCGTAGGTCATGCAGAAGCAGCTGTCGGACCAGAAGGCGTTGTCATAGCTGTTGCTGATGTGGACGCGGCTGTAGGTGGCGGTGCCGGCGCCGTCGATGCCATTGCGGCCGAAGACATTCTTGTAGAAGTCCCAGGACTTGATCATGCCGAACATGGCGTCCACGGCGGCCGTCTCGCCGTTCGCGGCGGTGGTGGAGCTGCCCTCCACGTAGTTGGCGCCGTCGCCCCAGGTGTTGTCGGCATCGGTGTAGAGGGTGCCGGTAGCCGTGGAGCTGGTGGAGGCGTGGGCCATGTTCGTGACCACGTTGTTGCCGAAGGAGCCGCCGCTGCCGCGGGTCATGTCCCGCAGCTCGTAGGTGGTGCCGGTGTAGTTCGTGGGCAGGGACACCGTGCCGTTGTATTGGCTGTTGCCGGTGCCGGTGGCAGCGGTGGTGTGCAGGGTGTTCCACTTCTTGAGAATGGCGCCGGTGTGGGCGTTGATCAGGTAGTCGGTGTGGCGGATGCCGTCCTGGTCGTTCTCCAGTTCAGTGTGCACGTGGTAGGCCAGGGTGTAGCGCAGGACCTGGCGGGTCACGTCGGTGGCGCTGACCTCGCGGTCCAGGGCACGGGGGCCCTGGGGACGGACCATGTCCACCATCTCGGGGACCACCACCAGCTCTGAGGTCGGCGCGTAGGCGAAGGGGCCCTGGGGCGCCAGGTCGCGGTTGACGACGGCGAGTGCCTCGTCGGAGGCGAGGGAAGGCATGACGTTGAGGATGATGTTCCGCTTCAGTTCGTTGGTGAGGGGCAGGGGATTGCCCTCGCGATCCACGTGGGTGATGGCGTCGCCGCCCCAGACGCGGACGCCCTTGTAGGTCTGCTGGAAGTGGCCGTGAGTCTGGCCGAGGCGGTCCGTGTGGGAGGACCGGAGCTGGAAGTCGGCATCGGCGTCCAGGCCGAGCTGGGGACGCTGGGCCATGAGCCGCTGGGCCGCGGCGTTCACGCGGATGGCCTCCTGGGGATTGGAGGCGGCGCAGAGCGCGCCAGCGGCCAGCGCCGCGGTGAGGGTGGTCAGGGCCAGGCGGCCGCGGAGCGTTGCCATGGGCAACTCCTTTGAGAAAAGGCGTGGAAGCCGCTCGGGTCCTGGGGACTCGGGCGGCACTCCGGGCCCCCAGATGGGACTCTCGGAGCCGAAGGTGGAAAGAGCGGGGTCTGAGGACAGCTTCGGGGCACCCGCCCGTTCGGCTCAAGTTAAGCAATGTTAATTTTTATTGGAATGAATCTCAATTGCATCATTGGTTCCGGATTTTGATGGCGGAGATGCAGGCGTCGTTTCCTGCTGCGCTCAACACCCACTCCTGGAGGCCGAAGCCATGCCCTGGACCTCGCCGATGACCGATCGCAGGCGTCGCGTCAGGACCCGGAGCACACCCTCGCTGACCTCGGGCCGGTCCCGGAGCGTGTCGCGGAACGCCCGCCCGGCGAGGACAAGGGCCTTGACCTCCGTGAGGGCCGTGAGAGTGGCCGTACGCGGGGCCGGATCCAGGGCCGCCATCTCGCCAAGGCAGGTCCCCCCGGTGGAGTCCCCCAGCACCCGCGACTGGCCGTGGGGGTCCACCACCCAGGCACGGACGCTTCCGCGGAGGAGGAGGAATACATCCTCCGACCATTCCCCCTGGCGGCAGAGGGCATCCTCCGGGGCCCAGCGACGCTCCCGTGCGGATTGGGCCAGGATCTCCAGGTCTTCCGGGTCCAGATCCGCGAAGAGGGGCACACCGTGGAGGAACATCAGCTTCTCGAGGGCGGCGAGGGGGGCCTCGGGGGCTGCGAGGCGGCTCAGCGCGGCGGCTGAATGCCGGAGTGTCGCCTGGCCCGCGCGGTTCGATCCCGGACTTCCAGGAAGGGCCTGGACGGCCGCCCGGAGCAGCCAGGCCTGATCGTCGTCCTCCAGGGCCTGGACGACCTCGTCGAGGTCCTGCGGAGCGCCGAGGACCGACTGGGCCGTGTCCCGGACCAGGGGGCTGGCATCCAGGAGGGCCGCCCGCAGGGCCGTCTCCGAAGCTGGATCCCGGGACGAGGCCAGCAGGGACAGGGCCGACGCCCGCACGTAGGGGGAGGTGTCAGCCAGGGTCTTCTGCAGGTGAGGCAGCGGATCCTCGATCGAGGTGGGCAGCGTGGCCAGGGCAGCCAGTTCCGCGGCGACCGGCCCCTGGTCCGCCAAGGCGCCCAGCTGCTGGAGCAGATCCCGCTCGGTGCCGGGGGAGGGCGAGGTCAGCATCCGGTGGAAGGGGCGCAGGTCCCCGGCCCCGGGGAGCAGGTCGAGGATGTGCAGCACCTGTCCCAGCTGCTGTCGCTGCCGCCACCGGAGGACATGGCGGAGGAAGGACAGCCGGCGGGTCTGGGCCGGTCCAGCGGGTCCCTCGGCGGCCCAGAGGGCCTCCATCCGGTCCGCCGCGAGGGCCGCGAGGTGGAGGTCCAGCAGGGCGGCCACGGGGCCGCGGAGCCGGGCCCGGATCGGTCCGGCCTCGCCGCGCAGGTCCCCCAGGAGGGCCTCGTGCTCGTCCTCGCTGATGCGGTGGGCGCGCCGGAGCGCCTCCAGCACGGTGGGCGCGGGTGGGCCTCCGGCACCATCAAGCAGGAGGGATTCGAGTTCCTGACGGTACTGATCCAGCTGGAGCTGCTTCTCCATGCTGCCCTGGTAGGCGGGATCGAAGAGGCGCCGGTCCTCCAGATCCAGCTCGGAGAGCAGCTTGTCGTGGTCCTTGTCCGGGATGCCCAGTTCCATGCGCATCCGCTGGAGCACCCGCAGGTTCCCCTGGTTCACCACACCCTCGGCCAGCAGGTCGCGAACCGTCGCCTTGTAGGCGGCGAGGCGAGCCTCCTTCTGCTGGGTCCGCTCCTGGTGGAGCAGGTAGAGATCGCTCAGGTTGTCCGTGGGGGGCGTGTCGCCCCATTCCCACCGTTTCAGGAGACCCCGGGCGAACTTCTCGTGGACGAAGTCGGCCTCGGTGCGCCGCCAGCGGCCCAGCAGCACCAGGGTGGCGGCCATGACCACGCCCACGCCGAGGACATCGCCGAGCCAGCCCGGCAGGAGGGAGAGGGCGGCCCTTCCCGCGAAGCCGTAGAACAGCAGGAAGCCTGCGAAGGCGGCCAGGGCCATGCAACGGTGGCGGGCCTGGTCCTCGTCGGAGCCGGCGCGGCGGAAGGCTGCCTCGATGAGCCGGAAGGCCATCCCGCCGAGCAGGGCGAAGGCCGCCAGGGTGGACGGGACGGCCAGGATTCTCGGGAACTGGGGCACGAAGAAGAGGCCGGGGGACAGGAGCCCCGGAAGGGACCCGGCGGGCGCCCATGCTGCTGAGCCGTAGGCGTTCCACGTCCCTGTCGCCAGCCAGGGATAGACGAAGTAGCCGAGCACCAGTCCGGGCCAGAGGTAGTAGGCCCGTCGGCGGGCCGGCAGATCGGCCTCCTTCCAGTAGGCCTGTTCCAGGTCGATGTCCGGGCAGTTCTTCTTGCAGGCCGTGCAGGCCGAGCACTGGGAGTTGCCCTCGGGGGCGGCGAGCTGGGTGGGTTCCAGGTAGAGCTTCTCCACCAGTCCTACGGGGCAGAGATGGTTGCACCAGGTCTTTCCCGTATAGAGGAAGCCCACGGTCAGGGCGGCGAGGATGACGGCCACGAAGAGGAGGGCCAGGGCCCAGGGGGCCTCGTTGGCCCCGAGGTGGCGGAGGGCCAGGGCGCCCGCCAGGAGGGCGGCCTGCACGTCCAGGTGATGTCGACCCAGCCACTCCCCGGCCTTCCGCTTGCTCTGGTGCTTCAGGCGCTGGCCCAGGGTGGCGAAGAAGGCGAGGGGGCAGACCCGGCGCCAGGCGTGGTAGCCGGCCAAGACGATCCCCAGGGGCAGGGCCGCCACGGCCACGGCCCAGACGATCCGCACGCCCAGGGGGTGGAGGAGGGCCAGGGGCCCCGCCCCCACGAGCACGAGGAGCCCGGCGGCTCGCACGGCCGTGCGGAGGGCGGGTTCGGGCGGGGCCTTCGGGGCCGGCGTTCGGGGCTGGGGGGCAGTCGGCATGGGGGCTCGGGCTCGGATTGTTGTCCCGACAGTAGCCCCGATTAATTCCTTTCGCCAGCCTGTTCCCGCTACGAGTGGGTGGTTCTCCGCCTGCGGGGCGCCCCTGACCGGCGACGACCCTCGGAGGCCTCGGACGTGGCCTTCCTCCCGGGCTTGAGGCCTTCGCCCACATCGAGAATCTTCCGCACCTTGGCGGACTCGGAGGGGACGTCCTCGTCCTTCTGTTTCTTCTGGATGCTCAGGCGCAGGGGCACGCCCTGGAAGCCGAACTGCTCCCGGAGGCGGTTCTCCAGGTAGCGCACATAGCTGAAGTGCAGACTGCGGTCCGTGTTGGCCTTGATGACGAAGCTGGGGGGGCGCACGCCGACCTGGGTCATGAAGTAGAGCTTGGGCAGCTTGCCATCCACGGCATGGGGGCTCATGGCCGCCACGGACTCCCGGAGGAAGCGGTTCAGCTCCCCCGTGGAGACACGCTGGGCATGGGCGGCGGCCAGCTGCTCGATCATCCCGAAGAGTTTGGACACCCGCTGTCCAGTCAGCGCGGAAAGGAAGATCATGGGTGCGTGATGGAGGAACCCGAGGCTCTGCCTGAGGTCGTCCTCCGCCTGGTAGATGGTGTGAGTGTCCTTCTCCACCAGATCCCACTTGTTCACCACGAGGATCACGGCGGCGCCCGCTTCCTGGGCGTAGCCCGCGATGACGGCGTCCTGGTGGGTGGCGCCCTCCACGGCGTCCAGCAGGAGGAGGCTCACGTCCGCGCGCGCCATGGCCTGCTTGGCCTTCAGGATGCTGAGCTTCTCGGCGCCCTCGTGGGTCTTGCCCTTCTTGCGGATGCCCGCGGTGTCGATCAGCCGGAAGACCTTGTCCTTCACGTGGAAGACCGTGTCCACGGTGTCCCGCGTGGTTCCGGCCACCTCGCTCACGAGGCTGCGCTCGTAGCCCAGCAGGCGGTTGGTGAGGGAGGACTTGCCCACATTGGGGCGGCCGATGAGGGCGAAGCGCAGCTCCTCGGAGGGGTCGTGGGCTGCGGCCTCCTCCGGTGTGCGGTGAAAGGGCAGGCGGGCCCGGAGGGCCTCCAGCAGCTCGGGGACGCCGGCGCCGTGGGCGGCGGAGATGGCCAGTACGGCGTCGAAGCCCAGGCCGTAGAACCCGCCATCGGGGGCGCCGCCCTTCATGCCGTCCAGCTTGTTGATGACGAGGAGCGTCGGCTTGCCCAGGCGACGGAGGCGGGCTGCGATCTCCTCGTCCCCCGCCGTCAGGCCATCGTGGCCATCCACCAGGAGGATCGCCACGTGGGCCTCCTGCAGGGCCGCCTCGGCCATGCGGGTGATGCCCTGGGTGATGACGTCCTCGCCCTCGAAGTCCAGACCACCGGTGTCCACCAGCTCGAAGACCTCCAGGGCCTGGCCTTCCTCATCCAGGCAGGTCACGCGGCCGTAGCTGCGGTCGCGGGTCATGCCCGGCAGGTCGTGGACCAGGGCCGCCCGGCTGCGGGTGAGCCGGTTGAAGAGGGTGGACTTGCCCACGTTCGGGCGTCCGCAGAGGGCGACGAGGGGGAGTTTCATGGCTGTTCCAAGCCCTCCAGTCTATCGGTTCGCCCCGGAAAAGACAGGGAAGTTGCCGGAACCGCCTGCCGCAAGGCCTACACTGGGGACCTGCTCGGTCGGGGTGGCGCATGAAGCGGCTTCTGGTGATCGTCCTCCTGGTGGGCGGGGTCATGGTTGGGGGGTCCTACCTCATGACGGGCCGGCTGCCCTGGGTGGCCCTCTCTCCCGAGGAGGAGCAGGTGGCGGCCTTGCGGGACACCCTGGGCCGCATCCGCCAGCGCTGGCGCGAGGCGGGCAAGACCCAGGCGCTGGGGGTGGACGCCTCCAGCCTGTCCGACGATCTGCCCACCCAAGTGAATCGCCTCGACCAGGCGGTGGCGGATCTGCTGCCCCAGCTGAAGACCACGGAGGCCCGGGAGCAGGCCGTCCTGCTCCGGCGGGACATTGCCACGTTCCTGGCCGAGATGCGCTGAGGCAGCAGGCGGAGGCTCGAACGGGTCTGCGGCGCCCTGCGGGCTTGCGTCCCCCGGTCTGGTCACCCCTGCTCCGGCCCTCCACTGGAGGGCCTCTGCGACGGGGTGGCCAGCCCACTCGACGCTGGATCCCGGCCACGCACGCGTGGCCGGGGCGGGTTCGAGCCCAACTTCCATTCCGCCAAGAAAAAAGGGTCCCTGGCGGGACCCTTTTTTCTTGGCGGGGCTGACGGGGCTCGAACCCGCGACCTCCGGCGTGACAGGCCGGCACTCTAACCGACTGAGCTACAACCCCTTGCTTTGTTGCCTTTCACCAGCATTGAACTGGTGGGCGATGACGGGCTCGAACCGCCGACATGCTGCGTGTAAGGCAGCTGCTCTACCGACTGAGCTAATCGCCCGAATCGCCGAACAGCCATCTTTCCATGGGATCACGGAGGGGTCAAGTCTCAAGTCCGGCGTTGAGGCTTTCTGGCAGTTCTGGTAAGGTTTTCAGACTTCCGTGCCATGGGTTCCCGCGGACCCTCGCTGGTGTCGGTGTGACCCTGGCTGAACCGTCGGCCGAGGCCTTGGGATGTTTCTGGAGGGTGGCCTGTGGCGCTGCTGGAACTGGCGAATCTGACGCTCCAAACACCGGATGGTTCCGGGCCGGTGCAGCGCATCCTGGCCCAGATGCCGGATCCCATGCGGCCGGATCCGGTGGCCATCGTGTTCGTCATCGCCCTGCTGGTGGTGCTCTACCTCTACCTTCGGGTGGTCTTCTTCCAGCCCATCACGAAGGTCATGGCGGACCGGGACCGGGACCTGCAGGCCGGAGGCGACGCGAAGGCTCAGGCCGCGGCACAGCTGGATGAGCGCCAGAAGGACTACCAGGGGCGCCTGAAGGAGCTTCGGGCCCAGGTCTTCGCCCGTCGCAAGGCACTGGCAGACGCGGCCAATCGAGAGAAGCTGACTCTTCTGGATGCGGCGAGGACGCGCGCCACGGCGCAGCGAGAAGAGGCCGTGGCTTCCCTCAAGGCCCAACAGGCCGCGGCGAAGCAGGACCTCCTGGCCCAGGTGGACGCCCTGGCCGAGTCCATGGCCCAGACCCTCCTGAAGCAGGCGTGACCATGACGATCCTGACCCGACTCTCCCTTGTCGCCGCCCTGTCGCTGAGCCCCCTGGGGCTCGCCGCCCAGTCCCACGCTCCGGAGGAGGCCCATGCCGCCGCGCCGGCCCAGGGCCACGAGGCCGCGCCCGC
>Ga0208789_1001076_pt1 | contig 17639 bp, 11 predicted proteins | sample Methanotroph_Enr_FD_187368 | JGI IMG/M metagenome (GOLD analysis project Ga0208789, IMG submission 187368) | Enriched soil microbial communities from Old Woman Creek wetland in Ohio, USA - Methanotroph_Enrichment_5 (SPAdes) (version 2) | ecosystem: Environmental > Terrestrial > Soil > Wetlands...
CTGAAATTTCCACGTACCGGCACCAGGTTTATGGATTTATTGAATCCCGGCTGCAGGTTATGGATACACATTCCAATCTCCTTCAGATGCTGGTGCCTGAAAGGTTTGTAAACCGAAACATTATTATTCCTCCAGCTAAAATGCGTTGTTTCTGAAGGTGATTGCCCGGCACCAGTTGATCCGGTTATTGAAGTGATATGAACTTCATTTTTTAATAACCCGGCATTGGCAAGCGGAAGAAGTGCGAGTTCAATAGAAGTGGCAAAACAACCTGGATTAGCGATGAACCTCGCAGTTTTAATCTTTTCGCGCTGCAATTCAGGTAAACCGTAAACAAAACCGTTGCTTTCATCACGGAAATCAGTTGAAAGGTCAATCATTTTTACATGTTCGGGCAGAATGGTTTGCTCCATGAATTTCACACTCTGCCCATGGCCTTTGCATAAAAATACAACATCGGTATCTTCAAAGTCAATATCGTTGAAAACAAGTTCAGTTTCACCCAAAAGGTCTTTATGAACCGCATACACGGGTTTACCGGCATTGCTGTCACTATGCACATACTTTACTTCCACAAAAGGATGATTTAGAAGTATGCGCAAAAGTTCGCCGGCAGTGTAACCTGCTGCGCCTTCGATAGCTACTTTTATTTTTCTATTTTCAATCACAGCCGTCCGAAATAATTAGAGCAAGAATTATTAAATCTATTATTTACCTCGTCCCTATGGGACTTATACAAATCGTGCGTTATTTTTACTAAAATCCAGTCCCGCTGGGACTGTCCCGTAGGGACAAAATATAGGTAGAAAAGCAGATAAAATCCAAATAAGTCCCGTAGGGACAAAATAGAATCTTATTCTATACCTTTTCCTGACATATTTTTATTTTTATCCTGAACAAACCGATGAATCTTTAACTGGTTACCGAGGATTTTGGTGAATCCCTTTACATCATCGGCACTCCAACCCTCATTCATTTCACCGTATTGTCCGAAACCGGCATTCATCATATCGAAATCGCTCTTTATGCCATCGATATTAAATCGGTAAGGCTGTAAGCTCACAAATACTTCACCGGTAACTGTTTCCTGCGAATCATCGAGGAATTTCTCAATGTTCCGCATAACAGGGTCAAGATACTGGCCTTCGTGGAGTAACATTCCGTACCAGGTGCTGAGCTGATCTTTCCAATACTGCTGCCATTTCGTCAAAACGTGCTTCTCAAGCGCATGATGGGCCTTGATGATGATCATAGGTGCGGCAGCTTCAAATCCAACGCGGCCTTTGATGCCGATAATGGTATCGCCGATGTGCATGTCGCGGCCAACTGCATATTCCGAAGCAATCGCCTCGATTTTGCGAATCGCATCCGTTTTCGAATAACTTATCCCGTTTAAATGAGTTACTTCACCTTTATTGAAGGTTAGCGTCAGGGTTTCTTCGCCATCCTTTTTCAATTGCGATGGGAATGCCGCATCCGGCAACGGAAGATGAGACGACAGGGTTTCTTTTCCTCCGATACTTGTTCCCCAAAGACCTTTGTTTATGCTGTATTCAAGCTTTTTCCAGTCGGCCTCAAAACCCTGCTTTTTCAGGTATTCGATTTCTGCATCGCGCGAAAGTTGTAAATCGCGGATAGGAGTAATAATTTCAATATCCGGAGCAATAATATTGAAAACCAGGTCGAAACGGACCTGGTCGTTTCCGGCACCTGTCGAACCATGTACTACATATTTTGCGCCTATTTCAACGGCGTATTGAGCAATCGCAAGAGCCTGGAAAGTCCGTTCCGAACTTACCGAAAGCGGGTAAGTGCCGTTTTTGAGCATATTGCCATAAATCATGTATCGTATGCACTTCTGGTAATATTCATCCTCGATATTAAGTGCAACATGCGATGTGGCCCCAAGTTGGATGGCGCGTTTCTGAATGGCATCCAGTTCGGTTTCTGAAAAACCGCCGGTATTCACTATGGCTGTGTGAACTTCAAATCCTTTATCAACCGTTAAATACCTGGTGCAGAAGGATGTATCTAAACCTCCGCTAAAGGCCAGTACTGCTTTTTCTTTCATTTTAATGTATTATATGAACAATTATTTTGGAGATGGAAAATGTCCTATCATTAATTTGTTACTGATGTTATTATTAGAAGGCGTTGAACGGATTAGATCCATGACCAACTCTTCAAAAACCTAAAAGAACCGGAACAGCCTCTTTTTTTCAGTCAAGGTATTTGAAGAACCGCTGTTCTTTTTATTGGGCAACTGCATCAAAACAAATTGTTTGAATCTCAACCAGCGGTCGTAAACCGGAAGCGGATGCACTAGTGTTTCCGGTTCTTTAGTTTCGTGAACGCCTTGCTTTTCCCAAACAGGGTCGTAAATCATACCTGTACAAAGGCAGTGTTTACGCTCAGTGCGTGTAAGTATATCATAATTAACACACGACTGGCATCCTTTCCAGAAAGAATCGTCGTTGGTAAGTTCGCTGAAAGTTACAGGCTTGTAACCCAACTCGCTGTTGATTTTCATCACGGCAAGGGCAGTAGTAAGTCCGAATATTTTTGCATCGGGGAAAAGCTCACGCGATAAGGCAAAGGCTGCCCGTTTAATGTCTTTGGCAACTCCATGCCCTCGGAATTCAGGTCTTACAATCAGACCTGAGTTTGCCACGAATTTTTTATTGCCCCAACTTTCAATGTAGCAGAAACCTACAAACGTATCTCCGCTGGTAGCAATTATGGCTTTTCCCTGGTTTATTTTATCAATGATATATTCAGGCTCTCTTTTGGCAATACCGGTTCCACGAACTTTAGCCGAATCTTCGATAGTCTGAAGAATCTGCGGAACGTATACGATATCATCTATTGTGGCAACACCCACTTTAATTTCACTCATTAGTTTACGTGTTAAATTTTCTTATCAGTGTTTTAATTTCAATTCAATATGATATGGATAGTTTTAATCTATCCTTTTGGGGAGTTTACTTGGTCAGAAACAAAAATCTGAGGATTTTTTACCGATGCTGAAACAGACTCTAATCCAGTTTGCTTTCGATACCCGGGATAACCGAACCCAGGGCCCGCATTATCTCCTGTTGTGTATATCCTTCCCGCGGGATCACCAGGATTGTATCATCACCGGCAACGGTTCCGGCTATTTCCGCAAGCCGGGAGCTATCTATGAACGTAGCTACCGTGGATGCGAAAGCCGGAAAAGTTCGTATTACACATAAATGGTAGGAAAATGTTAGAGAAAGCACGCTATTGACCGGTATTGCAGGCGCATTGATGGACCGGTTATTTTGTTGCATTTGCTCATGCAAAATATATACACTTCCTTTGGCAGAATCAGCCAACTTTCCAACACGGAGTTCTTTCAGATCACGCGAAAGCGTAGCCTGGGTAAGTTCATATCCTGACTTCCGCAATGATTCCAATAGCTCATCCTGGCTGGTTATTTTGGTATCCAGGATAATCCGTTTAATCTGGTTGAGACGATCAATTTTTGTATTCATGTATATTTATGCAATAATGCTGCAAATTTATACATTATTTAAATACAAATACCTTTTTGAATATTTTTAGTATAAATTTTATGAAAGATTTATGCAGGCTTTCATGGCGCTTCACTTATTTTTGCAGAAAACAATCCAATGATCACCTTTCTTTTATCCATTGTTGCGCTTGTGGCAGGCTATTTACTTTACGGCAGATTTGTTGAAAAAGTATTTGTAATCGACACTTCCAGACCCACTCCGGCAACTACTCTCGAGGACAGCGTTGACTATGTTCCAATGAAATGGCCTAAGATTTTCCTCATCCAGTTTCTCAATATAGCCGGGTTGGGCCCGATATTTGGTGCCATTGCAGGCGCAGTCTGGGGACCAGTTGCTTTTGTTTGGATTGTTTTCGGGGCCATTTTTGCAGGCGCAGTTCATGATTTTATGTCGGGAATGATGTCGCTGCGCATGAACGGGCTTAGCATTCATGCCATTGTTGGCAAATATATGGGCAATGGCGTAAAGCAGTTTATGAGTGTGTTTACCGTTGCCATGATGATATTGGTTGGCGCGGTATTTATTATGGGTCCGGCTAAGATATTATCTGGTCTGACTCCTGGCATAATTGGAGTAACAGCCTGGGCTACCATGATTATTATTTATTATGTTCTGGCAACGCTGTTGCCAATCGATAAACTGATTGGCCGTATTTACCCGTTTTTCGGGTTTGCCATGCTTTTTATGGCTGTAGGAATTGGTGGCGCCATGATCGTGAATGGCTTACCTATACCAGAACTTGTCCCTGCCAATTTAGTGAATATGAATGCCAATCCCGGCAAGTTCCCGATTTTCCCGATGTTATTCGTCACCATTGCCTGCGGAGCCATTTCGGGATTTCATTCTACGCAATCACCTTTGATGGCCCGCTGCATTACGAATGAAAAATACGGACGCCGTGTTTTTTACGGTGCTATGATCACCGAGGGCCTGGTTGCTTTGATCTGGGCTGCAGTTGGAATGAGTTTCTTTGGCGGGGTAAGAGAACTGAATGATGTGATGGCTGCGCAGAAAGGGAATGCCGCCTGGATTGTAAATGAAATATCGCATTCGCTTCTTGGGCGTTTCGGTGCTGTACTGGCTATTATAGGTGTGGTGGCAGCTCCCATTACTTCGGGGGATACGGCTTTCCGCAGTGCAAGGCTTATTGTTGCAGATTTCTTCAAATTCGAACAAAAATCAATTAAAAATCGCCTGATCCTTACAACGCCTTTATTTGTAATTGGATTTTTACTCACGCAAATGGATTTTTCAATTATCTGGCGGTATATGGCATGGTCCAATCAAACCCTGGCAACTATCGTTCTCTGGGCCATCACAATTTACCTGGCAACTGAGCGGAAACTGTACTGGATAACCCTAATTCCGGCAGTATTTATGTCAGCTGTTGTGTCGGCTTATTTGCTTGTAGCCCCGGAAGGTTTTGAGATAAATACGTTTTATGGACAAATTACAGGTGTGATAATTGCGGCCGGACTGATGACATGGTTCCTGGTTTGGAACAATTCAGTGAAACAAACTATTCATCTTGATATTCCTGATGTCAGAATTTATTAAAACACTATTTTACCTGCTCAAACTCCCCGTTTCTTTACATTCCTGAAAAATGATACCTTTGCACCTTGCTAAATCCGCAGCATGGAAAATAAATTATTCGTTCACAATACTTTATCACGTCAAAAGGAACTTTTCGTTCCAATCAATCCACCACATGTAGGTATGTATGTTTGCGGGCCTACTGTGTACGGCGATGCGCATCTCGGTCATGCGCGCCCAGCTATCACATTCGACCTGGTGTTTCGTTACCTGAAGCATTTGGGGTATAAAGTGCGCTATGTACGCAATATTACCGACGTTGGTCATCTTGAAAACGATGCCGATGAAGGAGAAGATAAAATTGCAAAAAAAGCCAGGCTCGAACAGCTGGAACCCATGGAAATAGTGCAGTATTATACTGACCGCTACCATTCAGCCATGGATAAGCTCAATGTACTGAAACCCAGTATTGAACCCCGTGCATCAGGCCATATCATCGAGCAGATCGCCATGGTGAAAACCATTCTGAATGCCGGAATGGGATACGAAAGCAAAGGATCAGTGTATTTTGATGTTGAGAAATATAACCAAACGCATAATTACGGGGTTCTTTCGGGAAGAGTAGTTGAAGACCTGTTATCGAATACCCGTGAGCTTGAAGGACAAGACGAAAAACGCAACAGTTTTGATTTTGCGTTGTGGAAAAAAGCCCAACCCGAACATATTATGCGCTGGCCTTCGGAATGGAGCGCCGGTTTCCCGGGATGGCACCTCGAATGCTCGGCAATGAGCACCAAATACCTGGGCGACCAGTTTGATATTCATGGCGGCGGCCTGGACCTGCTTTTCCCTCATCACGAAAGTGAAATAGCACAAAGTACGGTTGCCAATCATAAAACCCCGGCCAAATACTGGATGCATAATAATATGATCACCATTAACGGGCAAAAAATGGGGAAATCGCTGGGGAATTTCATCCTGCTCGACGAGTTCTTTGCCGGTACGCACGCTTCACTTGAAAAAGCATACAGCCCGATGACTGTCCGCTTCTTTATCCTGCAGGCCCATTACCGCAGCCCGCTCGATTTCGGCAACGAAGCACTGCAGGCCTCTGAAAAAGGATTCCAAAGGCTTTTGAAAAGCATAGCAACCGTTGAAAAACTGGTTCCCTCAAATACTTCGACTGTTGATATTGCAGCTATGCAGACCAAATGCTACGAGGCCATGAACGACGACCTTAACAGCCCGGTGCTGATTGCCCATCTTTTTGATGCTGCACGCAGTATCAATTCGGTCCATGATAAAAAAGAAAGCCTTACTGCCGATGATATCAGCCTGCTTCGAAATATGATGCACACCTTTGTTTTCGATATCCTTGGACTTTTACCCGAAACCGACCCGCAGGCCGGTAACCAGGTGATAAACAACCTGGTGAATATCATTCTAGACCTGCGCCGCGATGCCCGTACCCATAAGGACTGGGCTACCAGCGACCGGTTGCGCGATGCTTTGATGCAAGCCGGGATAAGCATAAAGGATACAAAGGATGGGGCAACGTGGGATCTGGAATAAGATGGATATAAGATTTTATCGGCCTTAACATTTCTTCATTTTTCATTAAGTGTTTAATGTTTTACATTCATAGTAAATAATTAAAAACACAGAATATAAAAATGGAAAAGTAATTATCGGTTGCAGAGTGTGAAATGCAGGTTTTTGCCAACCATACACACTGCTATTCTCAGAAGCTTCCAATGGCCTTAAAAACCATAAATCGCTATGCAAAATGAACTTCTTGCTTTTATAAATAAATTCGATTCCGTAGTTCAACCACTGACTAAAGAATCGTCGCTCGCTTACTGGAATGCATCTATCAGCGGCAAGGATGAGGACTGGGAAAAATCGGAAAACCTGAACATTGAACTCACGAGAGTTTTCTCGAATAAAGAAGATTTTGCCATTCTGAAAAGAATGAAGGAATCAGATACAATCACCGACGAGTTATTGAAGCGTCAGCGCGATGTATTGTACAATGCATACCTGGGCAACCAGGTTGACACGGCTTTGCTGAACAGCGTTATCAGATTGCAGACTGAAATTGAAAAGAAATATTCGAATTTTCGTGTCGAGGTGAACGGTAAAAAGCTCAGCGACAACGAAGTTGAAGAAGTCCTGAAAACCTCCGCCAACTCTGTTGAATTACAGCAGGTATGGCAGGGCCATAAAGCTATCGGTCCCATGGTTGCCATCGACATCATTAAGCTGGTGAAAAAACGCAATGAAATTGCAAGAGAATTAGGCTTCAGCAACTATCACCAGATGAGTCTGAAACTCAGTGAACAGGATCCCGAAGATATCAGCAACTTATTTGACGAACTTGATAACCTCACACGTGATTCATATACTAATTTGAAGGGTGAAATTGATACCTTTTTATCGAAGCGTACCAATGTGAAACCAGAAGAACTGATGCCCTGGCATTATCAGAACCGGTTTTTCCAGGAGCCCCCTGCCATTTACAGCGTTGACCTTGACCGGTATTATAAAAATCAGGATATCGAAAAGCTTTCTACCGATTATTACGCCAGTATCGGCCTCGATATTAAGGATATGCTCGCTAAAAGCGATTTATATGAGAAACCCGGTAAAAATCAGCATGCCTATTGTATTGATATTGATAACCGGGGCGATGTTCGTGTGCTTTGCAACCTGAAATCCAACGCCAGCTGGATGGGCACTATGCTGCACGAATTCGGCCATGCCAATTATGATAAATATATCGATCAGCAGCTGCCGTTCTCTCTCCGCAATCCGGCCCATACCTTTACCACCGAAGCTATAGCTATGTTTTTCGGGCGGATGTCGTCGAACGCGCAATTCCTGGTGGATATGAAACTCACGAATACAGCCGATGCGCGAAAAGTTGCCGAAGTAAGCTTTAAAGTATTGCGCCTCGAGCAACTTACTTTCAGCCGCTGGGCACAGGTAATGTACCGCTTCGAAAAAGCACTTTATGCTGATCCTGACCAGGATCTGAATACACTGTGGTGGGACCTGGTTGAAAAATACCAGATGATCAAACGTCCGGCTAACCGCAACCAGCCTGACTGGGCCAGCAAAATCCACATTGCCACTTCGCCTTGTTATTATCACAATTACCTTTTAGGGGAATTACTCGCATCGCAGTTTAATCATTACATTGCAGCAAATGTCTTGAAATCGGATAATTTCAGCCAATGTTATTTCGGTAAAAAGGAAGTTGGTGATTATCTGAAACAAAATGTCTTTAAACCCGGCGCCCGCTATAGCTGGAACGAAATGATCGAAAAATCCACAGGCGAAAAACTTTCAGCAAAATATTACGCTGAGCAGTTTGTGAAATAAGTGCTCTATATAGGATTTCGAGAAGTCTATATTCCTCTTAATTCAGGGGCGGCTTTAGGGTTCTTTTAGGATAATATCGAGCCAGTTGTGTGCCAGGCCGGGCCAGGTTTCTCCGGCTCTTTTCCCTTGACGTAAGCCATATCCATGCCCACCATCAGGAAGCAAGTGCAGCTCAACCGGTCGTTGCGCATCACGCATGGCGGAGGCCATTACCAAGGCGCTGTTACTGTATGGATCGTCAGCGGTTGCAAAAATAAATGCAAGGGGTGTGTCTTTACTTGGAGCGTTTTCCGGTGAAATGCTCTTCCCGGGTCCTTGATCGAGGTAAGCAGGGTAAATCAGCAGGCAGAAGTCGGGGCGGAACGGAAGTTTGTCGGCCTGGTCTATTGTTTGGTATAAATTACTATCCGGTAATGTGCAAATCCTTGCCGAAAGGCTGGCCCCGGCTGAAAATCCCATTACTCCTATTTTATCCGGATCCAGATTCCATTTCCCTGCATTTTCGCGCACCACTCTTACCGCCCTTTGCAAATCCTGCAATGCGCCGTCGCGTTTATCCGGAACCCGGTATTGAAGCACAAATGCAGTAATACCCAGGCTGTTCAGCCAGGTTGCAATTTCATAGCCTTCGAGGTCAATGGCCAGTATGCTATACCCTCCGCCAGGGCAGATAATTACTGCTGAACCATTGCAATTCCTGCATGAATCAAAGACAAGCAATGCCGGGTTCGTGACGTTCGAAATCCGGGTGATGTTGTCACCCTGGTCAGGCAGCACCAATGGTTCGTGCTTTGCTTCCAGTTCACCTGGGACTTTGCCGGGCCAGAGTGAAATGTTTTGGAGAGATGTATTTTGTCCGGTTACTGATACTGCAATCATTGCCAGGATGAATAAAAGAAATTTTTTAACTAATTCCATGACGTAAACCTAAACGAAGTTTGAAAATCCTAAAACCGATTCAATCTGTGTCGTGGTGTCAGACACCTTGCGGCAGTTAAGAATGTATCAAGCCACCGGAAGCGTGAACACGAAAGTGCTGCCTTTATTTATGGTGCTTTCAACCTTTATAGTGCCACCATTCTTTTCAACGAAATCCTTACAAAGAATTAGCCCCAGGCCTGTACCTGCTTCCCCTGCGGTTCCCTTGTTCAGAAACGGCTGGTCGTATTGGAAAAGTTTTGCCTGGCTCTCGTACGAAAGTCCCGTGCCAAAGTCAACCACTGAAATTTGTACAAACCCGTCCACCTGCGTTGTTTCAATACGGATATTGGAACCGTGGTAAGAGTATTTTATCGCGTTGTTTATCAGGTTGTGCAGCACCGAAAGTATCATGTTTTCATCTGCCATTACCTTAAGATTTTCATCTGCTTTAGATACCAGCAAAATATCTTTTTGTTTGGCCACCGCTTGAAGGTTTCGCACTGATTGCCGGCAAAGATCCGATATTGCGAAGGATTTTGGCCTGTACGCTATCATTCCGCTTTGCGAAGTTGACCAGGTAAGAAGCGTATTTATAATTTCGAAAAGACTGGTTGACAGGGTATGAATATCCTGCGTAAAATCCTTCTTATCTTTATCCGTAAGCTTATCATAATCCGTGATGAGTAAATCACTGATGCCATGAATAGAGCTCAGCGGGTTCTTTATATCGTGGGCCAGGATGGAAAGAAATTTGTCTTTTGATGCGTTTAGTTTAATAAGCTCATCCTTTTGTTTCCCGATAAGATTATTTTTAGCCTCAAGTTGCTGGTTTGCCCTGTGTTTAATATGATTCTGGTTTATTAACAGAATTACCAGTAAAGCGATGATTACAAGAATTCCCGAAAGGATATACAGGGACAGGTTTTTCTTCGACAGCTCGAGTTCTTTATCCAGGTTTTGTTTCACAAGATGTTCGTTGTCCGCATCTCGTTTTGCAATTTCATACTGGTATTGGATCTGGGACACTTTTTCGGTTGTTTCCGCATTCAGGATACTGTCATTTATTTGTTTTGCTTTATTCAGATAGGAATAAGCCACAACAAAATTTCCCCTGGCGACATTATAATCGGAAAGAAATTCATACGTTTTCGACAGCAGGTCTTTTGAACCAAGGATAAGAGCGAGTTTTTCAGCCTGGAAAAGATATTGCCCGGCTTCCTTGTTTTTTTTCAAATCGAGCATGATCTCACCCATATTCATGTAATAATAACAGATATGATACTGATCGTCTTCCTTTTCCCATATCTTAAAGGCTTTAAAATGGTAATCAATAGCTGAATTGTAATTTCCCATTTTTTTATAGGTCAGGCCCAGGTTAATATACGCTGCCGCGAGGTATGAATCATTACCTGTTTTTTCATAGATTTTAGCGGCTGCTAGCAGGTTTTCACTGGCCTTGTCATATTGTTGTTGCTTGGTAAGGACTATGGCCAGGTTCAACTCACAACCGGCTATCCCGGTTTCGTCGTTCTTACTCTTGAAATATTTCAGCGCTTTTTCATAATACAAAACGGCCATGGGAAGGTTTTGCATATAGTCATGCACGATACCCACGTTCATCAGCGAAGTTGCCTGCATGGAAGAGTCGCCCGATTCACCGAAAAGTTGCTGTGCACGCATCAGGTTATCAAGCGATTTATCGTACCACGACTTTTGTAAATATACCAGTCCGATCATCCTGAAACATTTTGCCGAATCAGCCTTTGTTCCGTATTTGCTGATAACTTTAAGGAGTTGATTGTCGGTTTTTAGTGCGTTGTCAAGATCCGGTTCATTATAATACGCCTTGCCAAGTGCAAAAAGCGTTTTAATCTTATTTTGCGATGACTGAGGTTTCGAAAGCAATTGCTTCAGGCTGTCGGTCGCTGTTGCTTTCGCCTGAGGTGCCGGATCAGCAGAAGCACTTATGATGATAGCGGGATAAAGACAAATAAGCAGAACACAACACCACTTAATCCATCGAAACCTGGCTGTTTTTGCTGTTACCCTTTGAAACAATCGCATAAGGTTCATTAGTATTAATTTGAATTGTCAATGATTGACAATCCGGTGACTTTATATAATCAGTTGGTGTTAATATTTACAACCGAAAACACATACAATTGAAAACGTGAATGTTATAGCCAGATATGCAGCTATATTTCATTTTAACGAAGATATTGAAATAATTTGAGATTATACAAACGTGCTTAACATATATTTAGATTTCTTAAACAAAACTGCGAATAAGCCATTGTATAGCATCTGGTTTTATCCCGGTTGAAACATATTCAGTTGCCTCCCTTGTCGAAAGGGTATCCGGAAATTAAAAAGAAAGCCACGACTGGCTTAAATTTGCCGTACATTTCCACTTTGAAATTGCAGGTAGCACAAGGCAAATTATTCTTTTACTTTACAATAATGATGTCTTTTTGCGACAGGCCGGTTTTTTAAGCTGCAGGGTTACCATGCATTAACGAATGAGTTCAAAAACGCCTCTGATTGTTTTTTCTTCATTCTTCCGCAGCGATTGTGCATACTTTGCAATATATGTGTACACTCCAATAGGGCATTCCGCTCCCATGGATTTTCCATCCCACCCTTTTGCAACATCCTGTGTTGAATAAATTAGTTGACCCCACCGGTCAAATATGTACATCTTAAAGCTGTAAATATTATCCACAACCGGTTTGAAAGTATCGTTCAGGCTATCCCTGTTAGGAGAAAAGGCACCAGGGAAAAAGACAGTTCCTTCGCAATCAGGACCTTTACGCAACAGAATTCCGGTTGTATCAGAATTGGAGCATCCCAACGGTGATGTGTAAGTGTACGAAATACTATGCAATCCTTCTGGTTCTTTATACGGGTAAATGCTATCAGTCAATACACCGTCAAAGGAATACAAGCCGCCTTCAGGCTGTCCACCTGAAAGTTTGAAACCGGGTGCCGTATAACACATATCAGGAAACGGAATCAAGGCTACATCAGGTAACGGTTCAAAGACGATATCCATGGAACTTTCCGGCCCATTGCCACAAATATCGTTATGACCCTGAACGGAAAGGACCCCGGGAGTGGCATCCTTTGAAAATTGCAGTCGGGCTATTACTCCTGTGGCATCCATGGTTACTCCGGTTCCTGAATAAGACCATTTATAGCTGGTTGAATTGGGTTCGCTGGTTATCGAAAATTCCAGATTTCCGGATCCCATACAATGCAGATTGCTGCCGGAAATGGCAGGAGGCCCGGGCAACTTTTTTGTAATAAATGAAGTTGCGGAAGTTTCGGTCCCGGTTACAAACCACCAGGAGTTTATGGTGTTATTATTCCCGAAGTCGTTATTCCAGGTGTGGCAGCCACCGGCATTGAGGCATCCGGTTGACGTATTGGAAGTGCCTCCGATTTGAGTATCGTCCCAGTATATTTTCAACTGACTTCCTGCCGGACGGATTTGCTTGACTATAATGCCATTATCATTGTTTTCGATATCATAGATGGGCAAATGAGTAAGCCCGCTTAAATTAGTTACTGTAAATGACAGGGATGTTCCGCTTGCGACAGGTCTGCCCAGATTATCATTGCCGTTCCAGGAAATAATATTGTATCCTGAGCCACCCGGATCGGCTTTTACACTGGCAATAAGCTGAACATCTTCAGGATCGGCACCCGGCGAGGAATTTATCTCCAGGAGAAGCTTAACCGTACCATCTTTTTCCACTTTAACGCCAAAATCGGCGCCGCCTGTAGTACAATCCGTGGTAACAATTACCGGCAGAATGATGCCGGATGTGACCTTTTGGGTCGGATACAGGTTACTATCCGGATCGTTCAGAAACACTTTGTATTGGGGATACGTATAAAAATCCCGCCTCGACATCCGGTCATTCGAAAGGTTACCTGTGGTTGAGCAACCGGTCATATTACTTGAAAAAGAGAACGACCCACCCCTGAAACCGTTGCAGTCAACCTGGGTTACAATACTGTCGTCAGAGAGGACCATCATTTTACCATAAAATCTTTCATAACTCGAATATGCATCTCCTCCGCTCCAGAACTGCCACGCTTTCGACCAGATACGTCCATTCATAGCGTTCCCGGCTGTATTCACGACCGTAATATCAAAAAACTCAAGATAATGCCGGTTATTATCAGAAGTAATATTTGAATAAGAAAATTCCATAAAGTAATCCCCGGATGTCAGAGGTATAATTTCCAGGTAATTATAGCCAGCCGGAAAAGGTCCCGCAACAGCCTCCGGGTATGAATTGATAAAACCTGCACCTGATGAAGGGACAGCGAAAGGTCCATAAACAGTAGTGCCGGACGGATCTTTTATCCTGTAATAAAGAATGGAGGGATCTGAACTCAGCACTTTCCCAAAGCCAAAACGTATCGTTTCGGAAGGATTTGCAATAGAAATATTAAGTCTGAATTCAGGTTTGGCATCGTAAAAGGCAAAGTCGTTCCTGTATTTGTTGATGCATAGTTGTCCTTTTGACTGTAAGTTCGGCATAATCTGTTCCGTGCCTTCCGGATAAACAAGTAAGGTTGGAAAAGCTACAAGGCTGAAAACGATGATGGCTAAGTGTTTAAATATTCCTTTCATAACAAAAACGGGAAAGCAAATATACTTCTGTTATGCCGATATCGGGATATATTTTCCCCTTATCATCGGACAGATTTAGATAAAAAGATAAAATCCGGACCATTCCTGATCACGGATTTCACCCATTCTGTTTTCCGTATTTCGCTCATTTGAAACCAGATATGCCTGCAAATGAAAACAATAGAGTAACGCCTTAAGCCAGAAGTCAAGAGGCTTTCTCAGATCAGCAAACAGGGATTATTTGTATCCTTCGTTATGAACACTCTTCACCGCTCGTCCCGAAGGATCATTCTGGTTGCGGAACGATGCATCCCAGGCCAGTGCCTCGGGTGTGCTGCATGCCACCGATGGTACAGATGGGACACACTGTGCTGCTGCATCCGAAGGAAAATGGTCGGCAAATATCGATCGGTAATAATACTCTTCCTTCACCCTTGGCGGATTGACAGGAAAACGGTATTTTGCATTGGCAAGCTGCTCATCACTTACCTGTGAGGATGTGAGTTCCTTCAACGTATCAATCCAGCTGTATCCTACACCATCCGAAAATTGTTCTTTTTGACGCCAGGCAATACTTTCAGGAAGATAATCCTCAAATGCTTTGCGCAAAATCCACTTTTCCATTTTGCCGTCTTTTGCCATTTTATCTTCGGGATTCAGCCTCATGGCAACATCCATGAATTCTTTGTCTAGAAACGGAACACGTCCTTCGACGCCCCATGCTGCCAGCGATTTGTTGGCCCTCAGGCAATCGTACAGATGAAGCTTCGACAATTTCCTGACCGTTTCCTCATGAAATGATTTGGCATCAGGAGCTTTGTGAAAATACAGGTATCCGCCGAATATTTCATCGGCACCTTCGCCGGAGAGCACCATTTTGATTCCCATCGATTTAATAACCCGGGCCATCAGGTACATGGGCGTCGATGCCCTGATTGTGGTTACATCATAGGTTTCGAGATGGTAAACCACATCGCGTAATGCATCTAAAGCTTCCTGTATGGTAAATTCTATTTCGTGGTGAACGGAACCAATATGTTCAGCCACGATCTTTGCCGCTGCCAGGTCGGGCGAACCTTTTAACCCGACGGCAAATGAATGCAACTGGGGCCACCATGCTTCCTGAAGGTCGTGTGATTCAATACGGCGGGCGGCATATTTTTTCGCAATAGCTGAAATAACGGAAGAATCAAGACCTCCTGAAAGCAAAACACCATAAGGAACGTCCGACATCATTTGCCGGTGAACAGCTTCTTCCAAAGCTGTACGCAATTCATGGATATCGCTTTTATTGTCTTTAACGGCTGAATAGTCTGTCCAGTCGCGTTTATACCATTTACGCATTTCCCCTTCTTTGCTGTAAAGATAATGCCCCGGCAGGAACTCTTCGATACGGTTGCATATGCCTTCGAGCGCTTTCAGCTCGGAAGCCACATAAAAATTGCCGAATTTATCCCAGCCCATATAGAGCGGAATTACTCCAATGTGATCGCGGGCAATCAGGTAACAATCGTTTTCGGAATCATATAATGCAAACGCAAAAATTCCACTCAGGTCTTCGATGAAATTCACTCCTTTTTCGCGGTACAGGGCCAGGATCACCTCACAATCCGAGTGTGTAAGAAATTCGTAGTTAAGTGCCAGGTTTTTGCGGATATCCATATGATTATAGATCTCGCCGTTAACCGAAAGGATCAGTTTGCCGTCTTTGCTTTTCAAGGGTTGACCTCCCGATTGCGGATCGACGATGGAAAGCCGCTCGTGGGCCAGGATGGCTTTTTCGCCGCAGTAAATGCCCGACCAGTCCGGTCCGCGGTGCCGCAACTTTTTCGACATTTCAAGAACCTGCAGTCTGAGATCCTGCGAAGCCGTTTTTAATTCAAAAACTCCAACAATTCCACACATAAAATACATTTTTAAGTAAGACTTCTCATGAACCAATGAAAGGAAAATAAAAAAAGGCCTCCCGAACCGGAAAGCCTCATATATGATTTTTCAAACACAATACAGCTTTCCTAATCCGGAACGGGATTATAATTATTAAAAAGTGTATTATTGTTAAACATTTCTTGTGCGTTGTATTTCGCTGACAAAGATACTATAAAAACATTTACATTTCCCGATCCCGGATTTAATATCAAATTTTCGTGTTGATAAGAATGGGAATTTAAGCGCATCGGCACTATTCCGAATTTAATTCTTGTAGTAATAACTGAAATCCGGTCAGGCAACCTGTTTGATCGCCGGGAACTTTATATCTTCGCATCAGAAAAATATCTGTTATGAAAACATTGTTTGCCCATCGCTCTTCACTTCTGTTCATGTTAGTGTTAACTTTTTCTACGCAGGCACAAACCGTTGAATCAACCGCTGTAATGGCGGATAAAACGCAAACTGTGAATAAAAAAGAAATGGCCCAAAAGGTGAAAGCCGAATTCGTGCACGCCTGGAACGGTTATAAAAAATATGCCTGGGGATATGATGCCCTGCAACCGCTAAGCAAAAAACCACATAACTGGTACAAGAAATCACTGCTGATGACACCAGTGGATGCTTTCGACACCATGATACTGATGGGTTTGACAGACGAGGCTAATGACGCGAAAGCACTTATTTTCAAAGACCTGGACTTTGATGTGGATATGGATGTGCAGAACTTTGAAGTATCCATCCGCATTTTCGGGGGATTGCTCTCAGCATATGAACTGGACGGAGATCCCCGTTTCCTTGCGCTGGCCGAAGACCTGGGCAAGCGGTTGATGAAAGCCTTCAACTCACCTACCGGGATGCCTTACCGCTACGTAAACCTTAAAACTGGTGCAACCTCCGGACCGGAATCCAACCCTGCCGAAATCGGCACTTACCTTCTTGAATACGGAACTTTGAGCAAGCATACCGGGAATCCTGTGTATTACCAGACTGCCATGAAAGCTATGACCGCTTTGTACGCGCTGCGCTCGCCATTAAATCTTACTGCCGAAGGAATTAATATCGAAACCGGGAAAGTAACAAACCCTGCCAGCCATATTTCAGGGGGCATCGATTCGTACCTGGAGTATATACTGAAAGGATCGGTTCTTTTCAACGACAAGCAATTGAGTGAAATGTGGAAGCCCACCATTGAAGCAGTAAATAAATACCTTGCTGACCCGTCTCCTGATGGATTATGGTACGGGCATGCTGATATGTACTCAGGTAAACGCACCGAAACAATTTATGGGGCGCTTGATGCATTTTTTGCCGGAACACTGGCTATGAATAATGACCTGAAACGGGCAGCCGATCTCCAGAATTCCAATTACCGCATGTGGATGCTGCAGGGTATTGAACCGGAATCAATGGATTACAAAACGATGAAAGTGGATAACGGATCGTATGCACTTCGTCCGGAAAATATCGAAAGCGCTTATTACCTTTACCAGTATACTAATAACGTTCGCTACCTGCAAATGGGCAATGCCATGTTCGAAAACCTGGTAAAATACTGCCGCACCGATGAAGCTTACGCTGCCCTGAAGGATGTTCGGACTATGGAGAAACGAGATTCAATGGAGAGTTTCTTTTTCGCCGAGACACTGAAATATGCTTTTCTTCTT
>Ga0208789_1001077_pt1 | contig 17638 bp, 13 predicted proteins | sample Methanotroph_Enr_FD_187368 | JGI IMG/M metagenome (GOLD analysis project Ga0208789, IMG submission 187368) | Enriched soil microbial communities from Old Woman Creek wetland in Ohio, USA - Methanotroph_Enrichment_5 (SPAdes) (version 2) | ecosystem: Environmental > Terrestrial > Soil > Wetlands...
CACGGTATGGGAAACATCATCCCCGGCCTGGAAGATGCGTTGCTTGGCAAAGCCGTCGGCGACAAGTTTAATGTGCGCATTGCACCCAAAGACGCTTATGGCGAGAAAAATGATGGGATGATCCAGGATATCCCTCGATCCATGTTTGAAGGCATCGATGAGCTTGAAGTCGGCATGATGTTTCATGCCGATGTCAGTTCAGGTTCCGGCGAGGTTACCATCGTTAAGATCGACGGCGATGAAATTACCATAGACGGCAATCACTCGTTGGCCGGGGTGCCTTTAACATTCGACGTGGAAGTTGTGGCAGTCAGACCTGCGACTGAAGAGGAAGCGGCGCACGGGCATATCCATGGCACGGGCTGCCATCATTAAGACGGGTTAGTGGGAAGTAGTGAGCGGAAAGTAACCATTTACTACTTCCGCTCCCCATCCTAACCGACAAAAGCCTTCAGTATCTCAGCGGTATTCGCCATACCTTTATGGAGGTGCCGCTCAATTTCTTCCATGGTTATTTCGCCTTCCGATTTTCCCGCAGCCCAGTTGGCGACTACGCTGATTGCGGCATAATCCATCTCAAGTTCTTTAGCCAAGGCGGCTTCCGGCATACCGGTCATGCCGACCAGATCGCAGCCGTCTCTTTCCATGCGTTGGATTTCGGCGGTGGTTTCCAGGCGCGGGCCTTGGGTGCAGCCGTAGGTGCCCAGTGGGCTGATTTTTATGTTGGCCTTGGCGGCGGCGTCGATTAAGCGGGAGCGCAGTTTTTGATTGTACGGATAGGTAAAATCGATATGCTGCACCGCCTCGTCTTCAAAAAAAGTATGCAGTCGGCCATAGCTGTAATCGATAATCTGGTCGGGGATGGCGATATGGGCCGGCTCCATTTCGCTGGTAATGCCGCCCACGGCGGCGACGGCGATGATCTGTTCGACGCCGAGCTGTTTAAGCCCCCAGATATTAGCCCGATAATTGATTTTATGAGGGGCGATAGTGTGCGGATTGCCGTGCCGGGCCAGGAAAATAATCCGGCTGCCGTTTAGTTCGCCGGTTACAAATTCGGCGGAAGGCGAGCCGTAAGGCGTGGTCAATTCTTCGCGTTTGATTAGGTTTAAGTCGCTCAGTTGGGTTAGGCCGGTGCCGCCGATGATGGCTAATTGGGTCATGATGTTTATTCCTTGCAGGCGTAGATGCCCGGTGCGTTGCGTAAATAGCCCTTGTAGTCCATGCCGTAGCCGAACAGGTAACGGTTTTCGACGGTCAGGCCGACAAAATCGGCAGTTAACGGTTTTTGATGGTCGAGGATTTTATCCACCAGCACCGCAGTGTAGACGGCTGTCGCGCCTTGCTCCCGGCAATAGTCGCAGATGGCAGACAAGGTAATGCCTTCATCGAGGATGTCGTCAACGATCAAAACCGTCCGGTCCTTAAGCGATGTTTCCGGTTTAACCAGCCATTCGATGCTGCCGCCTGAGGTCTGGTTTTGATAACGGCTGGCGTTGATGGAGTCTATGGTCAATGGGATGGTTAACCGGGTCAGCAGTTTGCCGAAGGTCGGGATACCGCCATTCAATACGCAGAGCAATAGCGGGTTGCGCTCGGCAAGCGCGATGTTGATTTCCTGGGCCATTTTATCGATGGCGGTTTCAACTTCCTGTTCGCTGTGCAGCAAATCGGCGGTTGCCTGGGCGTGTTTGATTTCTTCAAGCATGGTTATAGGTCTGGTTGATGAGGGTTGATAGTTTGTGCCATTTTTCGGTTTGAATCAGCTGCTCCCTGTTTAGCTGCGGTTTGCCTTGCATACGGCTAAGGCGTTGTTCTCTTACGGGATTTTTGGTGACAGGCAAGGACTCAAGCACCTGCTCGGCGGCGGTCGGATTGTTGCAAACCAGGATCATGTCGCAACCGGCAAGCTGCGCAAGGCGGGCGCGTTCCGGGAAGTCGCCGACCGATGCCGCGCCTTCCATACTCAAATCGTCGCTGAACACCGTGCCGTTAAAATTTAATTCCTTGCGTAAAACCTGCTGTATCCAGAACGGCGAGAAACCGGCCGGATTCGGGTCGATTTTAGGGTAGACCACATGCGCAGGCATAATGCCTTCCAAGCCCTCTTCGATCAGTTGTTTAAACGGCTTCAGGTCTTTTGCCCTGATCTTGTCCAGATTCCGCTCATCCACCGGCAAGGTCAGGTGAGAGTCAAGGGCTACTGCGCCGTGTCCGGGAAAATGCTTGCCGGTTGCGGCCATGCCCGCTTCTTTCATGCCTTTCCTGAATAAGCTTGAAAGGTGCGTTGCCAGCGTTGGATCGGTTGAAAACGAGCGGTTGCCGATGATTTCGCTAACGCCGCAATCAATATCCAGAACCGGCGCAAAGCTGAAATCAACGCCGACGGCCAGCAGTTCTGCGGCCATCAGCCAGCCTGCCTGTTCAGCCAGCTCTGGAGTTTGTGCGTAACTGGCCGCAGGCGGCAAGCGAGTGAAGCCTTGTTGAAAACGTTGCACCCTGCCGCCTTCCTGATCGACGGCAATCAGTATGTCGCCGTGGCGCGCCGCACGGATGCTGTTAATCAGCTCGGTAACTTGTTCGGGATTCTGGTAATTGCGCGAAAAGAGGATTATCGCCCCGGTGTTGGGATGGTTTAGTTTTTCTTTTTCGTCTTGCGCCAGGGTTAAGCCCGCAACATCCAGCATTATCGGGCCGATCGGGAGTTTACTTGTCATTACCTTGTTATTATCTGGTGTCGTTTTAAAATTGATGGGCTTGGCCTATACTAGACCATTATTTCCTAGTTACATGGAGTCTGTTATGCGTTTGTTGGTTGTGGTGTTAAGTTTTCTGTTGGTGTCCGTGGCTGCTGCAAATGAAGGGGCAAAAGAGTCTGAAGCAGAAGCCGGTGTCAAATATATGGAAATGACTCCTAAGTTTACCGTTAATTTGGCGGAACCGAAAAAATTTTTGCTGATAAACGTGCAGTTATTGGTTGAAGGCGCAAAGACTATTGAGGCAGTAAAAAAACACATGCCTGCGTTAAGGCATGAATTAATCATGCTATACAGTGGCAGGCCGTCCGCGGAATTGCAAACCATGGAGCAGCGCGAGGCGTTGCGGCAAGAAACGACCACCGTTATTCGCGAGACGCTGGAAAAGATGGAAGGCGGCAAAGGGCATCATGCATCAGCCGGGAAAGATCATTCCGCTGAGCAGAAAGAAGGTTTTAAAGAGGCCTATTTTACTGAGTTTTTGGTGGATTGATTTGTAAGGGGGTAAGGCTAAAGGTTCAAAGTCGTGGCCGATTTCACATTTTTAGCTGACCTTTAATGCGGGCCACATTGTCTGCAATTTGCTGTTCGCTATAAGGCACAGCGTCGAACTTCCCCCAAACTGGCGCAGGCCAAGCTTTATCGCTCTTGTAGCGGACGATGTGGTGGATATGCAGTTGCGGAACCATATTGCCTATCGCAGCAATATTCATTTTATCCGCTCGATAGAATGCCGCCAGATTTTCGGCAAGATAGCTCGACTCCTCGGTCAGCAATTCACGTTCGGTTTTGCTTAGCTGGTAAATTTCCTGCAAGTCCGCCCGTTCCGGCACCAGTATGAACCAGGGATACTGGCTGTCATTCATCATTAATAATCGGCATAACTCAAAACGACCAATGGCTATGCAGTCTTGCTCCAGGCGAGGGTGTAGCTGAAATGTCATGGCGTTATTTATCCTAAAAACTAAAAGCAATGCTTGAAAATGGCTGGATAATCAGTTTAACTTAATATTTTGGCTGAGAATATAACAATAACAGGAGGATAGCTTTATGTCTGCCATAGCCATTTCAGTTCAAGATAGTCCTAATGACAACCCGCTGGCCGTTTCGTTCCGGTTGTTGCTGGGGCTTTATGCAATCATCCCCTTGTGTTTGTTGCTGCAGTTGTTTGACGATTGGTTCTGGCACGGGTTTTTGCAGCAGAATTTGCCGAGCAGTCCCAAGCAGTTTTTATTGTTCCAGATTCTTTTTGGTACGCCGCATATCGTCGCAAGTTCCATCTTGCTGGCGAGCAATACCGAATACCTGAAATTTTATAAGCTGAAAATCATGGTGATGACAGTTGCCATTATCACGGTTTTCGGCGTAGGCAGTCTGTTTATTCCCTATAAAGTGCTTTATGTGACGGTAGCGGCCTGGACCGTATACCATGTGCTCAAACAGCAGCTGGGCGTGGGCCGTGCCTTGTACCGTCTGCCGGATTGGGTTTTTTATCTGTTGTTGTGGCTGAGCGTGACGGCGGGCATTTTTGTTTATATCGGCATATTCCTGAAAAACAGCCTGGAGGTGCAGCAGCTGGAGTGGATAAAACTTATTGCGGGCAGTTTATGCGCAGGGCTGGTTTGCAGTGCGCTGTTATGCCAACGCTATGCGACCACGCAACTGGGCAAGTGGTTTTTGTGGAGCAATGTTTTATTGGTGTTAAGCAGTTTTTACCTGTTTGTTCAGCAGTATTATTTCCTCGCGATCTTGGTGCCAAGACTGGTGCATGACGCTACGGCCTATATTTTCTACGTGGTGCATGATTACAACAAGCACCATCAGCAACCGCAGAATTCGATGTATCGCTATGCGGCGCGTTGTCACCTGCCTGTTTTTATCGTTTTGCCGCTGTGTTCGTTTTTGCTGGCGTATGTGTTGCAGTCTTATGGGGACAGCGCGCTTAATGTGGTCACCGAGTTCTTTTTCGGCGTGGAGATCCGTAAGGCGATTACCGTGGGTTTGCTGGGTTATCTGGCGCTGATGCATTATTACACCGAGGCTTTCACCTGGAAGCAGGGTTCGCCTTATCGACGGTTTATTGCATTTTCGAAATAGCGACAGATTGGCCGCAGTTACCAAAAACAGGCACCTCTAAGCAAGGCGGATTGTTACCGATTTTATCCGTGAATATATCCTTTAAACCATAAACGGAGTCGCGACTTCAGTCGTGCATGATAATTCATGCACGGACGGTGATGATAGCTGCAATCACCGCGACTGAAGTCGCGGCTCCAAACCGCTCTGAAATTTAAAGCAGGTACGTTAAATCCGTCTGCCTAACTCCCTAACCGCATCTTCGGTGTGAAAAAATACCTTGCCGGGTTTCAGTTGCCGAAGGAAGTCGGTTTTCTCAAGTTTATCCAGTACCGGGCCTTTCGCTTCCGAGATATGCAAGGTCATTTTCGAGGTTTGCAGGCTATGGTTCAGGTTTTCCAGCACCTCCAGCGCCGTGGTGTCGATGTCGCTGATGGAGGTGAAAATAAGCACAATATGCTTAATGTCCGGCTGCCGTCTTAGCTCGGCTTCGATGAACGCCTCGATATAATTGATATTGGCAAAGGTGATGCTTTCATCGATTCGCAGCAGCAGCAGGTTAGGCCAGGTTTCCACAGTGTGACGCTTGATATTGCGGTAATGTTCGGTACCGGGTATGCGCCCGACTACGGCGATATGCGGCTGGCTGGTTTTACGCAAGTGGCTGATCAGGGTCAGGATAATGCCTATGGTGATGCCTTCTTCAATACCGTAGACTAAAACGCCCAGCAAGGTGGCGATTTCGGCGATGCCGTCGCCGCGATCATAACGCCAGGTGATGGGTATGTTGCTTAGTTTCACCAACGGCACGATCGCGACCAGAATGATCGCAGCCAGCGCCGCTTTGGGGATGTTTTCAAACCACGGGCTAAAGAAGATAACAGCCAGCGCAAGCAGTCCGGCGGCGATCAGCATAGCCATTTGGGTGCGCGCACCGGCAGCAAAGTTCACCATGGTGCGGCTAAATCCGCCGGCTACCGGCATCCCGCCGGAAACGGCGGCAGCCAGATTAGCCGCGCCCAAAGCAATCAACTCCTGATTGGGGACGACTTTTTCGCCTCTGAGATTGGCGGTGACCTTGGCAATGGCGACGCTTTCCACATAGGCAATCAATGCGATAAAGCCGGAGTAGGGCAGCAACAATCGCCATTTCTCAGCAGCGATGAAAGCCATGTTTAATTCCGGGAAGCCTGACGGAACCTGGCCTACCACCGCCACATGCTGTTGCTCCTCTGTCAGATCAAAATAACCGACGGCTAAAGTTGCCAGCATGATGGTCAATAAGGGGCCGCATTTACTGATGGCAGTGATTAGGGACGGTTGCATGCCTATTTTTTTTAGCATATGAATTAATGGTCCGCTAAAAAATATCAGCAAGCCCAGCGCGCTAAAGCCGATTGATATTGTGGCGCCATTAAATGCTTGAAAAACGGTGTTGTAGCACTCCAGCTCAACGCCGCATGACGGCGTTTTTATACCGAGCAGCTGCGGTAACTGGCTGCCGATAATCAATAATGCTGCGCCGCTGGTAAAGCCGGTGAGTACCGGGTGGCTGATAAAATTCACCAGCCCGCCCATGCGAAGCAACGCCATCAGTAACATGATGACGCCGCTTTCTGCGGACAGAATCAAGGCGCTTTGTACAGGATTGCCCAGCACGCTGATTTCCGGTGCGCTCAAGGCGCTGGCAATCATGATCGCGGCAATCGAAACCGGTCCGACCGACAAAGTGCGGCTGGTGCCGAACAGGGCATACAGAACCGGCGGCAGGATGCTGGCATAAAGTCCCAACTGCGGCGGAAGACCAGCCAGAATCGCGTAAGCAATGCCTTGCGGAACCAGCAAAATAGCGGTGATGATCCCGGCGAACATGTCGCTGTAAAATTCCTCGCGGGTGTAGGATTTAAGCCAGCCTATCATCGGAAATAACAGGGTCAAGCGTAAGTTATCGGATTTTGAATGGGGCATCGGGGGAAAAGGCGAAAGGCAAAGGACAAAGGGCGGAAGGTGAAAGACGCAGGAGGGTTTTTCGCCTTGTGTCTTTCGCCTTTAGCCTAATAATTTATTCTTCTTTCATGAACTTTTTGGCATAACATTCCAGGTGAGGAATGTCGATGCGGTAGCCTTTGATCATCAAATGCCAGTACAGCCACGGGAAGCCGGTGGTCTTACCCCACCACCATATAAAGCGGTTTTTTCTTGGATCCAGAAAAGGGAATGAAGGCGTGACCTTGCCATCGTAGGAAAACTCGGCCAGCATCACGGTACTCAGCGAGGTGGTTAACGGGCAGGAGCCGTAACCATCGTAGCCTTCTCTTAGGGCAGCGCTGTTTTGCAGGCTTAGGATATTGTCGACCACGACCGGCACTTGTTTGCGCACCGCTGCGGCGGTTTTTGCATTGGTTGTTGCAGCGACGTCGCCTAGACTGAAAATATTGCTGTATTGGTTATGTTGTAGGGATCTGGGGTTAACATCAACCCAACCGGCAGCATTGGCCAGCGGGCTTTTTTTGATGAAATCCGGCGCACTTTGCGGCGGCGTGACATGAATCATGTCGAAGGCTTTGGTTATGCGCTGCTTGTTGCCTTCGCTGTCGGTAATTTCGAAGGTGGCGGTTTTGGCCGGGCCGTCGATAGCAACCAAGTTGTGGCTGAAATTGGTTTTAATGCCGTAGTCCGCAACGACTTTGCTTAAGGCTTTGGCGAAGAACGGTACGCCGAACAGACCGGGTGTAGCTGTTAAAAATTCAATGTTGAATTTGTCCAGTGTGCCTCTTTTGCGGAAGCGGTCTGCCGCCAGATACATGATTTTTTGCGGCGCGCCTGCGCATTTGATCGGCATCGGCGGCTGGGTGAACAACGCCGTGCCTTCCTTGATATTCTGGATGCATCCCCAGGTGTATTCGACGGTCTCGGCGGAATAATTGCTGCACACATTATTTTTGTTCAGCGTTTCTTTCAAGCCTTCAATCTTGTCCCAATCCAGTTGCAGACCGGGGCAGACCACCAGGTAATCGTAACTGATGGTATCTCCGGAACGCAGGCTGACGCTGTTGTCATCCGGTTGAAATGTTTCCGCGTAATCCTTGATCCAGGTGACGGTTGGATGGATCAAATCGGCTTCATTGCGGATGGTTTCTTTTAAGGTATAAGCGCCGCCTCCTACAATGGTGAAGCCGGGTTGGTAATAATGGACCTCGGACGGCTCAACGATGGCAATATCAATTTTGGCGTCTTGGCGGCGCATGTTGTTGGCGACGGAGACGCCGGCGGCGCCTCCACCAATGATCAGTACGGTATGGTGTTTGGTTGACATAAATTCCTCTTAAGTTTGTAGTGAGTGGAAAATTTCGGTACACGGCAAAATGTCATGTACCCATTTTCTCTTTATTAATCGGCTTCTTATGAAGTTTGACTTTTTTTCCACGCCTCAAATCCGCCGGCCATAGATAGCACGTTAGTGTAACCTAATTGCTGCATGGTTTGCGCCGCCAATGCCGAGCGATTGCCAAGGCGGCAGTAAATAAGCACTGCTTTCGATTTGTCGGCCAGTTCAGGTATGGTGCCGATTTTGAACTCCAGCATGCCGCGCGGTATCAATAGCGCCCCGTCAACATGCCCAGCGGCGTATTCGCTTTCTTCGCGGGTATCGATCAGCACGATATGGCCTTCCGCAAGCAGTTGTTTCGCTTTGGCGACATCGATCTCAACAATTTGTTGCTTGGCTGCGGCCACCATGTCTTCGGTTCTGGTCGTGGCGCGAACCGGCAGCGTTGCGTCCTTAAGCGCTACGGCGTCCTGGCGCTCATTTTCATCCAGGCCGCAATAACGGTTGGCGGGTACCGCCTCGTCGATCAAGCGGGGCTTGGGCAGATTCAGGTTTTTCATGATCTCGATAAACTGCTCGCGGGTCTTGCCTGCCAGACGCGGATTGGTGGTGCGTTCCTGCATGATGCTGCTGACCCAGCGCTGTTGATAATCGTGGCCCGGATAAACCAATGTTTCATCCGGCAGAGTAAACAAACGTTGGGTGATGCAGTCATACAGCGCACCGGCATCGCCGCCCTGAAAATCGGTGCGCCCGCAGCCGCCGATTAATAAAGAATCGCCGGTAAACAGGCGGTCGCGCCATAAAAAGGAAATGCTGCCACGAGTGTGTCCCGGTGTGGCGATGACCTTGATCTGCTCGTCGCCCGCGAATTTGAAAATATCGCCGTCCTGAATTTGGATGTCGGCCGACTCCGCGCCGCACAATCCGCTCACGCCGGTTTGCGCACCCAAACGTTGGCGCAACAGGCCGCTGGCGGTGATATGGTCGGCATGAACATGGGTTTCCAGAGAATATTTCAGTTGTAGGCCGTGCGCTGCCAGCAGCTCGATATACTCGTCAATATGGGTGTTGACCGGGTCGATCAGGATCGCGTCTTTGCTGGCTGGGTCTGCAATCAAGTAGGTGTAGGTCCAGGTTTCCTGATCGAATAATTGTTTGAATAGCATGGGTCTTCTCCGGTGGATTATGGGATATGTGTCAGTTATTGCAACACCTGTGCCAAAAAGATAAGGTTCAAGGTAAAAGGGACAAGGTTCAAGGTTTGCAAGCCTTGAACCTTTTACCTTGCGCCTATGTCCTGTTTCATATATTGTTTCATTGAAACATCTATTTGATTCAGTGAGACGCTTGTGAAACAAATCAATAAACCCTTATCAGACTGGTTGACGCATCAGCCGTTGCAACCGTTGTTTTTAAAATTGCTGGCCCTTTGCGATGGGACAGGCCTGTATATTGTCGACCGGGATCAACAGGTTATTCACTGGAGCCTGGGCGCGGAGCAGTTAACGGGACTGGCGGCTGATGACATCACAGGCAAAACTTGTCTGCCAGAATACGCGATTGCTGAGGGCAGCGAACATAAAAAACAACTCATAAAGTCATCTCAGGCGGCCGGGCATGAAATTGAGCTGGAAAGAATCATCCAGGTCTTGTATGACCAGGATGGCGCATTTGCCGGTGGTTTGGGGCTGCTGCTTCCCGCTTCGGGGCAGGCGGCAAGCACCGCTCTACCGAAAGAGTCTCCGCCGCCGGATCGAAGACAGAGTTTTCAAGGGCTGTTAAGCCGCTCACCGGCCATGCAGGCGGTTTTCCAGATTATTCGAAATGCCGCAGAAACGGAAGCGACGGTGTTGGTCAGAGGCGAGAGCGGTTCCGGCAAGGAACTGGTCGCCAAAGCCATTCACGATCTGAGCGCCCGGCGCAACGCGCCTTTTCTGGCGATCAATTGCGCGGCCTTGTCCAGCAGCCTGTTGGACAGCGAGTTGTTCGGCCATGTGCGCGGCGCGTTTACCGGCGCGGTCAAGGATCATAGCGGTCTGTTTCAACGTGCACATGGGGGAACCCTGTTTCTGGATGAGGTCGCCGAACTGCCGTTGGAATTGCAGGCCAAGTTGCTTCGGGTCATACAAGAAAGGAACTTTATTCCGGTCGGCGGCGATAGATCGATTGATGTCGATGTGCGCATCGTTGCCGCGACTCACCGTTCATTGCGGGAGGAAGTCAAAATGGGGCGATTTCGCGAAGACCTGATGTACCGGCTCAGAGTCGTGCCTATTTTCATTCCGCCGTTGCGGGAGCGGCGGGAAGATATAAGCTTGTTGATCTGGCATTTCATTCAGCAGCATAATGCCGATAATTTCAGGCAAATCGAAAAAATAGACCCGCAGGCGATGCGTACTTTGTTGGACTATGCGTGGCCGGGCAATATCCGGGAACTGCATAATGTCGTGGAATACGCTTTTGCGGTAGGGCGGGGGACGACGCTACGCTGCTCGGAATTGCCGCCTGAGTTCAGGGAACAGCGAAATATTGAGCCGCAATCCATGCAAAATACACCGCTGTCGGCGGACGAGGAATCCGCCGCAATCAGGCAGGCGTTGGAGCAGAGCAATGGCAAGGTTACTCAAGCGGCACGTACACTAGGCATGAGCAGGGCAACGTTCTGGCGTAAGCGTAAGATTTACGGGGTTTAAATAGTCTTCACGCAATAGTTAAACGCTATGATATGCTTGATTTTAGCAAGTTATTTCTTAATGAGGTGATTCATGTCCGCCGTACTTACACAAGCTCACTACACCGCCGAAGAATATTTAACGTTAGAACGTGGCGCGTCATGTAAAAGTGAATACCATGACGGACAAATCTATGCGATGACCGGCGCAAGCCGGGAACATAATCTGATAACGCTTAATATTGCCGGAGAATTGCGTAGCCAACTCAAAAAACGCCCCTGCGAAGCCTATGTCAACGATATGCGCGTCAAAGCAGCCGAAGCGCGCAGTTATCATTACCCTGACATCGTTGTTGTGTGCGGCACACCGCAATTTGAAGACGCGCATGTCGATACCTTGCTCAACCCGACCCTGTTGATTGAAGTGCTGTCGCCCTCCACCGAAGCTTACGACCGAGGCGGCAAGTTCGCCCATTATCGTAAAATCCCCACACTGCGCGAATACCTGTTGGTAGCGCAAGACCAGCCGAGCATCGAACGCTATGTGCGGCAAGGTGATGTTTGGATATTATCGGAAGGTGTAGGGCTTGAGGCTGTTGTGCAGCTGGAAAGCATAGACTGCGTACTTAGCCTACGCGAGGTTTACGATAAAATTCTGGATGATTGAGAAGCGGAATTACCGCAATATTAGATTTTTTCTTCATTCCCGCGCGTTGTGGGAATGAAGAAAAAGGATAAAAAATGCCCAAGCGCATCTATTATTGCGAAATAAAATATGGGAATAAGTTTGCTTTAGAACCAATTATTTCCCAATTTCTTGGGGGAGCTTATGCTCTGGACGAATTCAAAATAAGAAAAACACGATAGGATGGGCTGAGGCACGAAGCCCATCAATCAAGAACGATGCGTGCCCTTCGTCAAGCCACTCTAATAACTATAATTATCGGCGGAACTCATTATGAACATAGAAGAGCAATTGCGATCCATCAGAGAACGGGTGTTTGAGTTAACCGTCACCAGCGCCACAGCATCGGATTTGGATGTGCTGCTTGAACGCTTGTTTGCAATATTGTGCGACTATCACGATTTGCCTATAGAGCCGCGTGTTGCGGTGGTGTTGCTGAATCCTCGGGGGCGCTATTTTCAGGTCGCACAATTCGGTATGGAACCCGCATGGAAATCGCATTTGCTCTGGGATTCAGGCGTTTTTTCTTCTGCGGCGATTACTCGGGGATGCCAAGTTGAAACTGTTTCGTTCGTTCACGGGGAAGGTGGCGAACATAAATTGCTGCAACGATTATTTCTTTTGCCGCTTGTCATCGATGGACAAGGAATCGGCTACGCCGTGTTGTTTGTGCCGCTCGATTATCAAGCATCCCTCATTCATCTCGATTTTATGAACGACTTGGCATATGCGCTTTCCGGTTTGGTTCACCGTGCGCTGATCAATGAAACACTTCGAATTCGTGAGCTGGAACTTGAGGAAGCGCGTGCTGACGCGATTCGCAACTTAGGCGTGGCATCGGAATACCGTGACAACGAGACCGGTTGGCACATCATGCGCATGACCAATTATGCTCAGGCGATTGCCAAGGCGATGGGGTTGTCTGCGGATCAACGAGAGTTACTTTATATCGCGGCTCCCATGCATGACGTAGGAAAAATAGGCATTGCGGATGCTGTGTTGCTAAAGCCGGGCAAGCTGACTGCCGACGAATTTGAGGTCATGAAAACGCACACCAATATTGGCGTCTCCATCTTAACGGGTAATGACGCATTGAACGCCGCTGCGAGGGATATTGCCGGCTCACACCATGAGCACTGGGATGGAACGGGATACCCGCAAGGCTTGGCGGGCGAACATATTCCGATTTTGGCGCGGATTTGTTCGGTGGCCGATGTGTTTGATGCGTTGACCTCGGTACGCCCGTACAAAAAAGCATGGACTGTGGAGGATGCGACCGCTTATGTTGTGTCTGAATCAGGAAAGTATTTTGATCCGGCCATCGTGGAGGCTTTTAAGATAGCGATGCCCGAAATTTTACGTGTGCGTGAACTTTACCGCGATGACATCATCGACCCCAAACAAGTGTTGACGCTTCCAGCGGTTGAACCGAGAGAAAACGCCTGGGCACCCTGGGATGAAAGTCTCAGCGTCGGTATTGATGTTATCGATGAACATCATCGCTACCTGTTCGATTTGATTAACGATTTGTACGATGTGGTCATCAACAAGCTTGGAGCCCGTGAAGTGGCGCGATTGGTCAAGGCATTGGATGCTTATGCCAAAGTGCATTTCCGTAGCGAAGAGCTGATGATGACGCATTATGGCTATGAAGGCATCCATCGCCAGGAGCATCAGCATCACGCTTTTGAAGCGAAAATCCGCGAGTTTTACGAAGAGCTGCACGCCAATCCGTTGGTCGCTCAGTTTGATGTGTTGTCCTATTTGCGTGACTGGCTGGTCAAACATATCCTGATTGAAGACATCCAACTGCGCTCGTTGGTTAGTGCTTGAAAGCGCAGGGAGATAAAACCCTGTGCTTTTGGAGTCGAAATTCAGCTCAATAGCGAGTCCACCGGATAGGTAATAGAGCGTATTGTTTGACGAAGTTGATTCTTCTATCCTACAAATATCTGCATAACACCATACGGTTTTTTAGGGTTATGAGTATTCGGAATTATCTTCGGGGCTAATAAGATCGGTAGAATTTCGCCGTACCCTCAAAGAAAATGGAAGTGCCGCTCAACGCATCAGTGACGGTCGCGCATGGATAAGGGGAATTTCCCATGCCGTTGAAAACGGCTGGCTTTGTACGCCGGAAGGCGCGCATGTAAAAAACGCCACAGCGAGCTGGAAGGTACGAACCAAACACTTTGCGGCGCGGTTTAGATTTATTTAATAAGAAAATCTCGCATCATACCCATGTCCTCATGTTCCAGGTTGTGGCAGTGGTACATGAACAGGCCTTTAAAATCATTAAACGGCTTTAATATCGTGACCTTTTCGCCCGGCATCACCAGAACCGTATCCTGCCAGCCGCTATCTATCAATCCTGATGAGACGCTGGCGTAGTTTTCGGTAACATGCGGGCCCACTTCCCGCTTGACGATCTGGAACTGTTCGCCATGCAAATGCATAGGATGCGGCATATCCATCATCATGCCGTGCCGGCTGCCATCGAAACCGTTATCGAACTCGATTAATTGCAGGCTGTTGACCGGAATGATTTCATCCGGCTGAATGTCGTCCATTTTATAAGAGCGGCCATTAAGCAGGGCCGACATGTGCGCCATGGATAAGGCGATGGTTTTCGGATTGCCCGCATTGGCAGCGTTCTTGGTATACAGTTCGGTGATCGGGGTCAGCGTCTTCGGCAAGGTATTGTCGCCTTGCTCCTTTTTGGAGGCCCGGACTTTTAAGATAGGGTAGTCCGATCCTGAAGGCAGAGTGCTGGCCGACATCATGCCACCCATCATGCCGTGTCCGTGTCCCATCATGCCGTGACCCATCATGCCGCCGCGTCTGCCCATCATGCCCATGCCGCTGTGCGTGTCGATGTCAAACTGGAGGCTGCGCAAGGTCAGCTCGGTGCCTATTTCCAGGCTGCTAAAGTCCACCCATAACTCCCGCCTCTGTCCCGGAGCCAGCATGACATAAGCGTGTTGTTCGGGCTTTTCCAGCAAGCCGCCGTCAACGCCAATGACGGTCATAGGTGTGCCATTATCCCAGGCGAGTTTATAAATGCGGGAATTAGAGCCGTTTACCAGCCGGAGCCGGTAGGCGCGCGTCGCTACCGGCAACACAAAGTCAGGCCTGCCGTTGACCAGAATCTGGTCGCCTAAAAAGCCCTGCATGCGCTGCATCATGTTAGCCGAATAAACCAGCTGGTTTTGACCGTCAAAACTGCGATCCTGAATCACCAGCGGCACATCGTGGTCGCCGCTCGGCAAATGCAGCGCCTGTTCCTGGTCGTCGCTGACGATTAACAGGCCCGCCAAGCCGGAATAGACTTGTCTGGCGGTGACGCTGTGGGTATGGGCATGATAAAAGTAGGTGCCTGCCCGGTTGAGTATCTCGAATTCATAGACATAGGTTTCGCCGCGATCGATCGCATACATGGGGTTGCCGTCCATGTTGGCGGGCACATGCAGGCCGTGCCAGTGCAGAATCGATTGAGCCGGTAAATTATTGTTAAGAATTAGCCTGACTTTCTGGCCTTTTTTAAAGCGCAGGGTAGGGGCCAGATAGGTACCTTCATTATTATCGAGCACGCCTGAAGGGCCGGTCATGACCTTGCCGGTGATTTTCCAGATACGGGTTTTTTCGCCATTTAAAATCGGCACCTCAGCCGTGTTCATGGTCAGTTCAATCTCAACATCGGGAAGAAAATCGGCAGACGGCTTGTTGACCTTGACAAATTCGCCAGCCGCCTGCGTCCAGCTCGGGTAAGTGACCGCTCCGGCAATACCAATCGCGGCATATTTTAAAAGTTTGCGGCGTTGCAAATTAGTCGTCGTTTTCATTTTGACTTACCTCGAATCGATTGATATTGGCATGATGGAAGATCCAGCTTTACATCATAATTTTTACCGTCTGATGAGACTACATAAGTAAAGATTAGTCAATGCCGCTGACGCAAGAGAATTCGCCTTTGGGTTGCCGGAGCAATGATTTAGCAAAGAGTATAGAAAGCGAGTCGCCTGTTAAATGGGTAGAAACACTTAGAAGCCGGTTCTGTGGTATCTACACTGCATATTTAGATAACCATCCACTATCTTTAAAATTTCAATCTGGTATCTTTGTTGCTTGGTCGGATTTTTTCAATCCAGTTAAAAAAATGAACTGCACTTGTCGGTTGAATTTAAAATAGTACGCAAAAAATAGTGCAAGAGACTCAATTGACAGAAATAGAGAAATTTTTCGGTAGCGACGGCGGCTTGGCAGAAGTTATCCCCGGCTATCAGCCACGGGCGGCTCAGGTTGAAATGGCCGAGGCCATCGCCCACGCCATCGAAGAAAACCGGAATTTAATCGCCGAAGCCGGAACCGGAACCGGCAAGACTTTCGCCTATTTGGTGCCCGCCATTTTATCCGGCAAGAAGGTCATCATTTCGACCGGCACCAAAAATCTTCAGGATCAGCTGTTCAACAAAGATTTGCCGGTGATCCGCAAGGCGATCAAAACGCCGTTTATCGCCGCGCTATTGAAAGGCCGCAGCAATTATCTATGCATCTATCGGCTGAAAAATGCGTTAACTTCCACGCTGGGTTTTAGTAAGGAAGATGCCGTTGCTCTAGCAAAAATCCAATCGTGGTCGAAACGCACTAAAATTGGCGATGTTTCGGAAATGTCTGAAGTAGCTGAAGCCGACCCGGTCTGGTATCAGGCAACTTCGTCATTGGATAATTGTTTGGGACAGGATTGTCCGGATTACGCCGATTGCTTTTTGGTTAAGGCCAGGAAGAAAGCCCAGGAAAGCGAAATATTGGTCGTTAATCATCATTTGCTCTGTGCAGACTGGTCGATACGCGACAGCGGTTTCGGCGAGCTATTACCCAATGCCGAGGTGGTCATCATCGATGAGGCGCATCAACTGGCCGATACCGCCTCCAATTTTTTAGGCATTACCGTCAGCGCCAAACAGATGAACGATCTGGCGAAAGATGCGCTGATGGAATATTTCAAAGACGCCACCGACATGCCCGCCTTACGTACCGCTTGCGAAGATTTGGAACATGAGGTTAAAGATTTAAGACTGGCGTTTGGCATCGAGCTTAAGCGCGGCGATTGGAAGGAGATCGAAAACAATCCCAAAATTGCAGGGAACTTGACTGCGGTTAAAGACCAGTTGCAGCGCTTGGCCGATCAACTGGAGCTTGCTTCGGTTAAAACCAAAGGCCTGGACTCGTGTTTTAAACGCGCCGACGAACTGGTGCAACAGCTGAAAATCATCCTCGAAGACAACAGCGGCAAATGGATACGCTGGTATGAAACTTATAAAAGCACCTTCACCTTGAGCCGGACGCCGCTGGATATTGCCGCGGAATTCCGCGCCTTTATGCAGCAACATCAAGCAGCGTGGATTTTTACCTCGGCGACCTTGAGCGTGGCGAACAAGTTCGATCATTTTGCCAATAACCTGGGGCTGAGCAATGCGGTCAGCGAAAGTTGGGGCAGTCCTTTCGATTATGTACATCAATCCTTGTTTTATCATCCTAAAGGCTTGCCGCAGCCCAATGATCCTTCGTTTATCCCGCTAATCATCGAGTTTGCGGTGCCTGTGTTGCAGGCCAGCAAGGGTCGGGCGTTTTTCCTGTTCACCAGCCACCGAGCGCTGAAACAGGCGGCCGAATTGCTGGAGAAGAAAATCGATTTTCCGTTGCTGATTCAGGGCAGCCGCCCCAAGGCCTTGTTGCTTGAGCAGTTTAAGGAGGCGGGCAATGCCGTGTTGCTGGGCACATCGAGTTTTTGGGAAGGCGTCGATGTCCGGGGCGAGGCCTTATCCTGCGTCATTATCGACAAACTGCCTTTCGCGTCCCCAGGCGATCCGGTGTTAAAAGCGCGATTGGACGCGATGACCAAACAAGGGCGGAATTCGTTTTTCGAGTACCAATTGCCTACCGCGGTGATCGCGTTAAGGCAGGGCATAGGCCGTTTGATTCGTGACGTGACTGATAGAGGCGTGTTGATGGTCTGCGATCCTAGATTGTTAAAGAAATCATATGGGCAGATATTTTTAGACAGCGTACCGGCCATGAAACGCACTCGCGACATAGAAGATGTGCGGGCGTTTTTTCAG
>Ga0208789_1001078_pt1 | contig 17634 bp, 13 predicted proteins | sample Methanotroph_Enr_FD_187368 | JGI IMG/M metagenome (GOLD analysis project Ga0208789, IMG submission 187368) | Enriched soil microbial communities from Old Woman Creek wetland in Ohio, USA - Methanotroph_Enrichment_5 (SPAdes) (version 2) | ecosystem: Environmental > Terrestrial > Soil > Wetlands...
AATCAAGTATAATTGGATACCTCTTGATGCTTATCTCTGTTTTCAGAATCTCAAAGAACGACTGTCGTTTGTTTTAAATAACTTCGGGACAAAATACGACATTATATTTTGACCTTTACTTAAGCTTCTCCGCCCCCAAATCCCATAGGAACCGGAGGAACAAAACCGTTATCAGAAATTTTAATTTTACCATTTTGTTGCTCAAACTTAGCAACGTTTTCCTGCAAAGCAAAAAGTAAGCGTTTTGCATGTTCAGGAGTAAGAATAATGCGCGATTTGACGTTCGCCTTAGGTGTTCCCGGCATAATACGAATAAAATCGACTACAAATTCTGAAGTTGAATGTGAAATGATAGCCAGATTGGAGTAAATTCCTTCAGCAATCTCGGCTGAAAGTTCAATGTTTAATTGACCGTCCTGATTTTCCATGATTTATTTTTTTATAGGGACAAGTCTTGACTTGCCACTGTTTAAATGGGTGTAATTATTGAATACAAAGATACATTTTTATCGTTAGAAATTAAAATTATTAAGTTGCTATCTGACAAATATGGAAATCAAAAAATATATTCCGGAAATTTGAAATTTTGACATAATAAATTGCATGCGCTAAAACAATCAACTATTTTTACAAAAGCTTATATCAATAATAAAAGTCCAAAATAGAATTAACACCCATGAATCCTATCTTCTTCGAAAACCAACTGGCGTTCAGAAACTGGCTGGAGAAAAATTATAAGACTACAACAGAAATCATCGTTGGCTTCTACAAGGTTAACTCCGGAAAATCATCAATGACCTGGTCTGAATCTGTGGATCAGGCTCTCTGTTTTGGATGGATCGACAGTATAAGGAGATCAATCGATACCGAAAGTTATTGTATCCGGTTCACACCGCGAAATCCTAAAAGTATTTGGAGTGATGTAAATATAAAAAAAGTGGAAAGCCTTTTGTCAAAAGGGCTTATGTTGCCGGAAGGAATTGAGCTTTTCAGAAACAGAAAGGGAAACAACTCAAGCCTGTACAGCTACGAAAATAAACCCGTTGAACTGCCTCTGGAATTTAAAACCTTGTTCGAATCAAACAAAACAGCGTTTGAATATTTCTGTAAACAATCAGATTCATATAAAAGAACAGCCTATTTCTGGGTTCTGACTCCTAAATTGGAAAAGACGCGTAAAAGCAGGCTAGAGAAGCTAATTCAAAATTGTGAACAACAAAAACGGATATTCTGAAAATAAAAAATCCCGACGGTCGTTAGACTATCGGGATTTTTTTGTGCGGCTGAAGGGACTCGAACCCCCACGCCTCTCGGCACCAGATCCTAAGTCTGGCGCGGCTACCAATTACGCCACAGCCGCTACTGTGTTTGCGGGTGCAAAGATACTACGTTTTTTGGTTTTCACAAGCGTTGCAAACATTTTTTTGAAATCTAATTGTAAAAACACACAAAAACAAGCGCGTTCAAAGGTTTTTATTGCCTTAAAGTTTTAGCTAACCGGCTTGTTGTACTTAAAAAAGCATCGTCTAACAATCCGGTATGCGAAGCCCGAACGGGGTTGATATCAATTCCACCACGGCGCGTGTACATGGCTGCCACCAGCAATTCTTCCGGTTTGAAAATATCCTGTAAACGTTTGTAAATCATTTCAACTACTTCTTCGTGAAAATGATTTTCCTTACGAAATGAAACCAGGTAAGAAACGATTGAAGATAAGTCAATTTCATATTTCGTTGAAATGCGCACAAATAAATCACCCCAGTCCGGCTGGTTGGTTACCCGGCAATTAGAACGCAACAAATCGCTTCGGAAATTATATTCATGAATTTCGGTTGTCAGATTCCCTTTCAACAGCTCCGGTGCTTCCAGATAATGGGAAAACTCAATCGTTTCGAGCGTTTCAGCCGAAATTAAATCAGTAAGTTGCTTGTCTTTCAAATCGGAAAAAGGAATTAACTCCGAACTTTTATCTGTAAAGAGAATCACTTCAACCGCGGTTTCCAACAACCTGCTCAAATCTGTTTTTACTAATTCACTGACAGCTTTTTCCGATTCCAGTATCGTCTTGCCGAATCGTTCCATATTAAACGAGTTCAGATATAGTTTCAGCGACTTTGATTCTACCAGATACTCGTTTTCGCAGGGATATATCAGTTTCATCATCCGCGATACGGGCAACCCGTTAGCTGTGAGAAATGATACTTCATAGCAATTCCACACATCCACCCCTGTAAATGGAAGATTTGCATTCTCAATTCCGTAATGAGCCCGGTTTTCTATACGGGGAATACGAAAAAGCAGAGAAGCATCGTATTTCTCAGGAGTTGATGAGTTTTTACCGAGTGCGGTTTCGTTTAAATCAAATTGCATAGTGGTATAGGTTACTAACTTTTCCAAAGTTTAAAACTTTGGAAAAGTTAGTAATAAATTATTTAGAAAATCAAATCGTAAATCGGACTACATTTAGTTTCGAGCCATGCTTTTTCATCGGCATTCAAAAATGGGGAAAGCGCAGCATACACTTTTTGGTGATATTCATCAACCCAGTTCGCTTCATCATGATCAAGCACAATAATATCAATCAGCTCCCGGTCTATCGGAAACAGCGTTACAGTCTCAAACTGCAGGAACTGGCCGAATTCAGTTTTCATTGCCGGAATAATGTGGACGAGGTTTTCGGTACGGATACCGTACTCTCCCACCCTATAAAGCCCGGGTTCATTCGACATAAACATGCCTGGCTGCAGTACTACGGGATTTTCTTCTGCACGTATGCTTTGTGGGCCTTCATGCACATTCAGGAAATGCCCAACTCCGTGACCTGTTCCGTGTCCGTAATTCAAACCAAGGCTCCACATGGCTTTGCGAGCCAGAATATCAAGTTGCGAACCGCGCGTGCCGGCGGGAAAAACAGCCATTGATAAGGCAATATGGCCTTTCAGTACCAACGTAAAATCTGTTTTTTGCTGCTCAGTGACTTTACCTAAAGCTACAGTGCGTGTAATATCAGTCGTACCATCGAGGTATTGCCCGCCAGAATCGAGCAAGAAGATACCCTCTGGTTTTAATGTGGCAGCCGATTCTTCGGTGGCGCTGTAATGTACAATAGCACCATGCGCACCGTATCCGGCAATGGTTCCAAAGCTTTCGCCAATAAAGTTTTCCTGTTGGCTGCGGAATTCATATAACTTTTCATCAATGGACACCTCGGTAAGTTCGCCTGAGGCAACATTTTCTTCCAACCACTTGAAGAAACGGGTCAGAGCGACCCCATCTTTTACCATGGCACGGCGATAGCCAGCCATTTCCACCTCGTTCTTAATACTTTTCAGTTTAAAAACAGGCGACATGGAATTACGAATGGCGCAACCGGAAGGAATTGCCTCGAACAAAGACTGGTTTAGTTTGGCGCCATCAACCAGCACAGCGGTTGACGTGGCAATATCTTTCAGGGCAGAATATATATCCAGGTAGCCCGCTACAGAAACCCCTTCGTTCGCCAGGTATTGTTTTGTTTGGGGAGTTACTTTTTCGGGAGCAATAAACAAAGTGGCTTTATCCTCTTCCACCAGCGCATAGGCAATAGTTACCGGGTTATAATCCACATCGTTTCCGCGGATATTAAACAACCACGCGATATCGTCCAGTGCCGACATAACAAAAACATTGGCACGCGTTTTTTTCATTTCTGCCCGCAAGTCAGCCAACTTATCGGCAACCGATTTACCCGTGTATTTTATATCGAAAACAAAAAACGGATTTAATGGCAACGATGGCCTGTCTGTCCAAACCTGCCCGGGGAAATCAATCGAAACCAATTCGATTCCGCTCAATAGAAGTTCTGCTTTCATAGCTGCATATCCGTTCACCGAAAACATTTGGGCATTCACCCCTACTTTCTCCCCCGCTTTAAGTTCGGAAACCAGCCATGGAATTATATCTAACGTCTCGAGAAGTCCCTGCTTCATCAACTCTATGCCCGTACCGGCCAATTGATCGGCAGCCTGCAAAAAATAGCGCGAATCTGTCCACAACCCAGCTTTATCCAATGCTATAACTGCTGTTCCTGCCGAGCCGTTAAAGCCCGAAATCCAGACACGTTCTTTCCAGTATTCTGCAATATATTCGCTGGCATGCGGGTCCGTTCCGGGAATGATACAAGCAGACACCCCTGCTTTTCTCATTGCTTCGCGGAGAAATGAAATACGATTGATTATTGATCCCATTGTATATTTATTTTATGATTATTCGAAAATTATTGACGTGCAAAGATAAAACAATAACCAAAGAAAGCAATTGAAATTGGGGGATAAATAATACGAATTACGGGAAGTTGTCCCGATAAGCGATGTCGTTAGCCAGACAAGCGTTGATATAGTCTAAACAAGCAATGTTGTTAACTTTACAGGCGATGACATTGTCCAAACACCCGGGCTCGTTGACCCGACAAGCAACCTCATCGGCTCTACATACGATGATGTAATCTCGAAAATCAATGATGCCATTTTTGCACCCAACCATCCCTGCCCAATTGACGAGGATGCCTGCAGAACAAACGGTAACATCTGTTTGGTTTTTAAAGCCGAGACATGGGAAAACCGAAAAATTAGATTTGTTATAAAAATACGCAATATTTTTTGCTTAATCCCAAATATTATTTTAATTTTGTGGAGTTAATTTTAAATACGCACATTAAAAATTCTAATTATGAACAGCTTTCAAATTTCCACCCTCAGCTCGTATAAACTTATCGTTACCGAGTCAAAAAACAGTCCTGCCACCCTGTCACTAATCCCCTCGTATGCCAAAGCAATAACGCGCATGGCTGAAATTACCACTGAACTTGACAGCCTGAGTGTGCAACAATCCAAAGACCTCACGGGAATTACCCTCGATAAACATACAGTGATGGAAGAACTGGCGGATTACGTGATTGACGTGGCTGGAGCGGTACACTCGCATGCCATTGCCAAAGGCGACAAAACCTTGCAGGCAAAGGTAAACTACAAAACACACAAGGTACACATCATGAACCAATCCGACCTGCTAAACGCCGCAGGAATAGTACTTGAAGAAGCAAGTAAAATACCGGATGAAACACTGGCCAACGAGGGCATTACTACCGGAGAGATGACACAGTTTGCAGATGCGTACAACCAATTCAGAGGTACGACCAACGGTAAACGCGAAGCTGTGATTGAACGCTCAAGCTACACCGACCGCATAGCCGAACTCTTTGCCGAAGCAGCCGACCTGAAGAAAAATACCCTCGACCGCCTGGCCACACAGTTTCAACGCAAATCGCCGGAATTCTACCAGAGATATAGAGCGGCAGCAACGGTAATTCATAAACGCGCTGCGAAGAAAACCACCGAAGAAGTGCAAGCGTAAGTTTTTGTTCCTGATGTTTCCCAACTTATAAAGAGATAAATTTTCTGTTCACTATCACTTCCTGACAATTCCTCCAATGACTTCCGGTTATTGGGGGAATTTATTTAATAACCCGAATCCAAGTTAGGTTAATTAAATAATAGTATTTATCTTTGGGGGATTATTGAGGAGTAGACAAGTGATCAAACAGGAATTTGAGATAAACAGATATAGGGGTTATGCATAAGGAAAAAAAAGAAACTATGGATATAAAGAAAACAATAGAGGGGATTATAGAAGATCTCGTAAATAACGACAAAAATATTTCTACAATATTTTTAAAACTCCAAGTACTTGTATATAAACTTAAGAATGAAAGATTGAGGATTTGGTTAGATTCGGAGTTACATGGATATCGTGACCAAACAAAGCTACCTGAATACAGAATAATTCCTGGCGTAGTATATGGAAGTATTGAACAAGACAGAGGATTCCAAGGAAGCTATTTTGTATCAGACTTTATGTTGCCAATATATCATATTAAAGACGAGGATCTACTGGAATTGCTTCGAAAATATAAATGCAATGATCCTATCAGCAAAGTAGAAGAAATAGCAAATAATATTGAATCTGAAATATGCGTGACCATTCCAGATTTTTGCATACCATATTTACAAAAGGGATTAGAATCAAATTGTTTTTTAAATCAAGTTTCTCAACATATTCAGAAATTTGATTTGAAAAATATCGTTGAGCAAGTCAAATCATCTTTATTGCAATTTTTATTAGAAATAAATGACGAATTAAATTTAGAAATAGAATTTACTGCTATGGAAAATAAAGAGAAAATTGAAAAAGCAATAAGTCATACCATTTATGCAGGTGTTGTTGCGACTGGCGAAAATGCCACAATAAATGCAAATGATTCAAACATAGTTGGTGGCCAGAACAATTCATTAGTCATTAACACAGAAGTAAAGAGAGAAATTGAGAAATTAATTACTCAGATTACGGAAATAGCTGAAACATTTTCAGAAGAGAAAGAGGAAGTTTTGAATGAATTAGCTCGTATTACAATACAACTTAAGAAATCAACACCCAAAACAGACATCATAACTTCTTCACTAAAAACTATTGATGACGTACTTACTGGAGTTGCAGGGAATCTTGCGACACCGATAGTTATTGAAGGAATAAAACACGTATTAAGTTTAATAGGTGGATAAAAGAACGCACACCCGCTGGCGCAGGTATTTGAGATTAAAACTTGGACATAAATAAATTATATGATATTTTAATAAAATAATGAAACTCTTAGCTATATCAAGTTTAAATTGCTTCACGTTGATGATACTCGGACTTTTATTCGAGATATTAGGTGCATTGTTTTTGTCAATGGAGTCTATTGGGTTACAAATATTTTCAAAATATTATAATTACATATATAGGATCTCAAAATGGTCTAAGAAAAATATACTTAGAATGTTTTTGGTTATGCTTCCAATCTGTTCACCTGTAGGATTTAGTATTTATTTTAATAACAAAGTATTAATAGCATTACTAATTCCAATTACGATATTAATATTAGCTTCTACAATATTTATTGATCACCCAACCCTATTTGAGAAATTTGTAATTAGTAAAGCTAATGATAAAAAGATTGGACCAATTGGATTTTTACTCATGATAGTTGGTTTTTCATTTCAATTAATTAGTATTATTTGGCAAATGATACTTGCTACCCCCACTTAGTCCAAGTATAGGAGACGAAAGTAGTTACAGTCCAAGTACCAATAAACCCGCATGGATCGTTATCAATCTGGACTCCAAAATTCAAACCGATTAACTGCACTAAAAACCGAACCGGAAACCCCCAACAGTGTTTCCGGTTTTTTGTGTTTAATACGAACCATTTCCCTTGTCAACTCGTTTTGTAATTCGTATCTTTGCAAGTTCTAAAAAATATCCGTTTTGACAACAAATTCCGACATACAGCCCAACGACACTACTGAGTACGTAGAAGTGATCGGTGCACGGGTTCACAATCTCAAGAATATAGATGTTTCCATTCCGCGCGATGCCCTGACTGTGATCACGGGACTCAGCGGCAGCGGAAAATCATCACTGGCTTTCGACACCATTTTTGCAGAAGGACAACGCCGTTATATCGAGACTTTCTCGGCCTATGCCCGTAGTTTTCTAGGTAACATGGAACGTCCGGACGTGGATAAAATCACCGGATTGAGCCCGGTAATCTCCATTGAGCAAAAAACCACGAATAAGAATCCGCGTTCGACCGTAGGAACCACTACCGAAATTTACGACTTCCTGCGTTTGCTTTATGCCCGCGCCGGCGAAGCTTTTTCGTACGTTACGGGCGAGAAGATGGTAAAATACTCTGAAGATCAGATTGTGGATTTGATTCTGAAAGATTACGAAGGCAAAAAAACATTCTTGCTTGCTCCGTTGGTGCGTGGACGTAAAGGGCACTACAAAGAACTGTTCGAGCAAATCCGCAAAAAAGGCTATCTGAATGTGCGCATCGACGGCGAAATCCGCGAAGCAACGCACGGGTTGAAACTGGACCGGTACAAAAACCACGATATCGAAGTGGTGATTGACAAACTGCTGGTAAGCGAAAAAGACCGCCAGCGACTGAAACAATCGATGCAAAAAGCCATGCAACAAGGCAACGGCATTGTAATGTTGCTTGAAAAAGACAAGGAAGAAGCCCGCTATTTCAGTAAAATGCTGATGTGCCCTACCAGTGGCATTTCGTACGACGAACCGGCACCGCATAACTTCTCGTTCAACTCGCCGCACGGAGCCTGCCACCATTGCAAGGGACTTGGCTACGTGAACATGATTGACATGGACAAAATTGTGCCGGACAAAAGCATAAGCATCTACAACGGAGCCATTTCGCCGCTTGGAAAGCACAAGAACAGCACCATTTTCTGGCAAGTTGAAGCCATACTCGAAAAATATGATTGCACGCTTAAAACTGCTGTTGCCGATATTCCAGACGAAGCGATGGACGAAATAATGAACGGTACCGAAGAGCGGCTGCACATTAAAAACCAATCTATTGGCACCAGTTATTTTCTGAGCTACGACGGTATTCTGAAATATATCGAAATGCAGGCTGAAACGGGCGCTTCGGCTACCGAACAGAAATGGGCCAACCAATATTCGAAAGAGATTATATGCCCGGAATGTAACGGCGCAAAACTTCGCAAGGAGTCTTTACACTTCCGAATTCACGATAAAAATATTTCTGAATTATCGGCCATGGATATTGCGGAACTGTCGGAATGGTTGGGAAAAGTAGAACCGTTTTTATCCGAAAAACAAAAAACCATTGCTGCCGAGATTCTGAAAGAAATCCGCACCCGCCTGCAATTTTTGCTGGACGTGGGGCTAAATTATCTTTCGCTGAACCGCAGTTCGCAATCGCTTTCGGGCGGTGAAAGTCAGCGTATCCGACTGGCCACGCAAATCGGTTCGCAGTTGGTAAACGTGCTTTATATCCTCGACGAGCCAAGTATCGGGCTTCACCAGCGCGACAATGAACGGTTGATCCGCTCGCTTAAACAGTTGCGCGACACAGGTAACTCGGTAATCGTGGTGGAACATGACAAAGACATGATGATGGCTGCTGATTACGTGGTGGACATGGGCCCGCATGCCGGACGTCATGGCGGCGAAGTCGTTTTCGCGGGAACTCCGCAGGAAATGCTGAAAGCCGACACGCTGACTTCGGCGTATCTGAACGGCAAAAAATGCATTGAGATACCGAAAGAACTGCGTCCCGGAAACGGAAATTTCATAACCATTAAAGGAGCACGGGGCAACAACCTGAAAAATATAGATGTTACTTTCCCGCTCGGGAAAATGATTTGCGTAACTGGCGTTTCCGGTAGTGGAAAATCGACGTTGATAAACGAAACGTTACAACCGATCCTCAGCCAGAACTTTTACCGTTCGTTGCAAGACCCGTTGCCTTACGACAGCATTGAAGGACTGGAACATATAGATAAAGTGGTGGAAGTGGACCAATCGCCAATCGGACGAACTCCACGCTCGAACCCGGCAACTTACACCGGGGTATTTTCGGACATCAGGAATGTATTTGTGACTTTGCCTGAAGCCAAAATCCGCGGTTATAAACCCGGACGATTTTCGTTCAATACAGCCGGAGGCCGTTGCGAAGTGTGCGGCGGAAATGGTTATAAAACGATTGAGATGAATTTCTTGCCCGACGTGTATGTTCCCTGCGAAAGTTGTGACGGGAAGCGCTACAACAGGGAAACGCTGGAAGTGCGTTTCAAAGGAAAATCAATTGCTGACGTGCTGGATATGACCATTAACCAAGCGGTGGAATTTTTCGAAAACCAACCGTCAATTCTGAATAAAATCAAAACGCTGCAGGATGTGGGGTTAGGATATATCAAACTCGGACAATCGAGTACAACACTCTCAGGAGGTGAAAGCCAGCGCGTAAAACTGGCTACCGAACTGTCGAAGCGCGACACCGGAAAAACTCTTTATATCCTTGACGAACCGACAACAGGGTTACACTTTGAAGACATTCACGTATTGCTTGGCGTACTGAATCGTCTGGTGAACAAAGGGAATACGGTAATTATTATCGAGCACAACATGGACGTAATCAAAGTGGCCGATCATATCATTGATATTGGACCCGAAGGTGGAGCAGCCGGTGGGAAAGTGATTTGCACCGGAACGCCGCAGGAAGTGGCAAACCACAAAACCAGCGAAACCGGAAGGTTTTTGAAGTTGGAGATTGGTTGATTGGTTTGGGAGGTTTGTGAGGTCGGAATTCCGATTCCGACAACAACTAAATTGTATTTTTATCAGTGAAAATTAATTTTGTATCTTTGAGCTTTCAATTTAAACGTAATAAAGCATTGATTTGCAATCGCAAATCGTAAATTATAAATAAACAAATCGTAAATACTTATATATGGCAGATATAACCAAAAAGAAAGTACTTTTCATCGACCGCGATGGATCTATCATAGTAGAACCACCTGTAACTTTTCAGGTTGACACACTGGAGCAAATGGAGTTTTTGCCCGGCGTACTGCGCAACCTGTATTTTATCCGTAAAAAACTTGATTTTGAATGGGCTATGGTTACCAACCAGGATGGCCTTGGAACTCCCGCCAATCCACAAGAAAGTTTTGATATTATTCAGGCAAAGTTTCTTCAAACACTGGCTAACGAAGATATTACTTTCGATAAAATATTTATCGACAAATCGTTCCCTGAAGACAACTTGCCAACCCGCAAACCGGGTACAGCCATGCTCACCGACTATTTCACCGAAGCCTATGATTTGGCAGGTTCGTTCGTTATCGGCGACCGCATTACAGATGTACAGCTAGCCAAAAACCTCGGTTGCAAAGCTATTTTTATCAGCAACGACTCTGAAATTCTGAAAGAAAAAGAGCTGGAAGAATATTGCGCCTTGCAAACTACAAGTTGGGATGCTATCACTGAATTTTTGTTTGCCGGAGAGCGTACCGCCACGGTAAAACGCACCACCAAAGAAACCGATATTTTCATTGAACTGAATCTGGACGGCTCAGGGAAATGCAACATCGATACCGGCCTAAAATTCTTCGACCACATGTTGGAGCAAATCGGAAGACATTCCGGATCCGACCTGACCATCAACGTAAAAGGCGACCTGGAAGTGGACGAACACCACACGATTGAGGATACAGCCATTGCGTTGGGCGAAGCTTTCGGCAGAGCATTGGGCAATAAAAGAGGAATTGAACGTTATGGTTTTTACCTGCCAATGGATGATTGTTTGTGTTCCGTTGCGCTTGATTTTGGCGGACGTGCATGGTTGGTTTTTGATGCTGAATTCAAACGTGAATATATTGGCGATTTACCTACCGAAATGATTTATCATTTCTTCAAATCGTTGAGTGATGCAGCACGCATGAACCTGAACATCAAAGCTGAGGGCGACAATGAACATCACAAGCTTGAAGGCATTTTCAAAGCACTGGCAAAATCAATAAAAATGGCGGTAAAACGCGACATTTACCAGTATGAGTTGCCAAGTACAAAAGGAGTTTTATAGTCGGTAGTTTGTAGTTTATAGTCTTTAAACATTTATAAATGGGATATTTTCGTTCTATTTTTTCAGTTCTTATATTCTTGGTTCTTAGTCTGAGTGCATCAGCACAGCCTTCTGCCGTTGAGCGGCCACGTTTAGTGGTGGGCATTATGGTGGATGGGTTGCAACAGAAACACATCGATTTGCTTTGGAACTATTTTGACCCGGGCGGATTCAAGAAAATTATCGGCCAGGGTGCTAATTGCCGCAACGTTTCCTACAATATCGTTCCGGCAGGCAATGCTTCGGATATTGCCGCAGTAATGACTGGTTCTACGCCTTATTACAACGGAGTTTCCGGGAATAAATATTTTTACCGCAGCGAAGACAATGTCGTATCCATTCTTCAGGACGACAACCAGATAGGCATCGGAACCAATCAGACTTTGTCGGCACACAACCTGCTCTCAAGCACTATTGGCGATGAAATAATGCTGGCCAATCCACGCAAATCGAAGAGTTATGCCGTAGCGCTAAGTGCCGAAGAAGCCATTATGCTGGGTGGACATACGTCTAAAAGTGTGGCATGGATTGACGATGTGAACATGAAATGGGTTACCACCGGATATTATGCCGACGGACTATCGCGCTGGGCTGATGAGATGAATGTAAACGGCACTTTCCAGAATTTTATGGCCAGGACCTGGGGGCCTTTGTTCAATATAAACACCTATTTATCAAAGCCTAACCGCGAAGATAAAAAGTGGGGATTTTATTATGATCCGGCAACAAAGAAAAGTAAAAACAGCCAGGTTTCCATATTAAAAACAACCCCATCGGCCAATGGGCTGGTAACTGAATTGGGAATGAAAATTTTTGACCAGGAACAATTGGGAACTGATATTTACGCGGATATTCTGTTGCTGCAATTCACTGTGCGAACGCCATTTGAAAAAACAACGGCTTTGCAATCTGCAGAAAAAGAGGATATCTATTTGCGCCTCGACAAAGATATTCAAACCATATTGCAAAAAATCGATGTAAAAGTTGGGTTGGACAAAACGTTGGTTTTCATGTTTGGAAACCAGACACAGGTCCATTCTCCCGCAGAACTGGGCGAAAATAAAATTCCTGCAGGATATTTCAATGCTGACCGTTCGCTGGCATTGCTAAGCACTTATTTGATGGCTATTTACGGTCAGGAAAAATGGATTTCAGGGTATTATGGCAAAAACATTTTTCTGAACAAAGAAAAGATTGCTGCAAAAAAATTGAATTTTTCCGACATCCAGAAAACTGTTGCAGAATTCATGCTCGAATTTGAAGGAATTCAGACTGCATTTCCAGCACCTGTGGTACTGAACATGAGTGGAGATTCCAATTCTGAATTAGCGAGACTACGAAATTCTACCAACAAAAACAGTGTTGGTGATGTGATAATCACATTATTACCCGGTTGGATTGAAGTTGACAATAAAAATAATCCGGTAGGCGAATCAAATGCCATTGTTTCCTACACACCGCTTTACTTTTACGGTTGGAAAGTGAAACCACAGACAGTCTCAGGTTCATACCAAACTACCGACATTGCCCCGACTATTTCGCGGATAATGGATATTCCACTGCCGAATGCCTGTATAGGGAAGCCGATACTTGAGATCAACCCCTAATAAAACCCCTAACCACTGAAGGGGAATTAAATTAGTATCAATTACATTTCCACTTATTATGAATATAGAATCTGAATTTTCAAATAAAAGCAACTCCAATTCCCCTGCAGGGGTTAGGGGTAAATACAATTTTGATGAAGTAATTGACAGGCGCAATACCGGTGCCATTAAACTTGAACGTTGCAAAACGCTTTTCGGAACTGAAGATGTGCTGCCGCTTTGGGTGGCTGATATGGATTTCCGAACGCCGGATTTTATTTTAGATGCTATCCGGGAAAGATTGGAACATCCAATTCTGGGATACACCATGTCACCGAAAAACTTTTATCCATTAACGATAAAATGGATAACCGATCATCATAATTGGGATGTAAAACGAGAATGGGTGGGCTTTTTGCCCGGCATTGTTCCCGGACTGGCATTTGCTGTGCAAAGCCTTACGAACGTAGGAGATGAAATCATTGTTCAATCGCCTGTTTATTATCCATTTTTTCATGTTATTGAAAACAATAACAGGGTATTGGTGAATAACCAACTCAAAGAAGTAGATGGAAGATTCGTAATGGATTTGGAAGATTTGGAAAAGAAATTCACTTCCAAAACCAAGCTTTTTATTCTTTGCAATCCGCATAATCCTGGCGGTCGTGTTTGGACAAAAGAAGAGCTGCAGCAATTTGCCGCTGTCTGCGAAAAACATAACGTCACTATTATTTCCGACGAAATCCATGCAGACATGGTTTTGCAGGAAAACATCAGACATACACCGCTTGCAACTGTTTCCGAATGGGCCGAACAGCATACAGTTACATTTATGGCACCTACCAAAGTGTTCAATATGCCGGGATTAATAAGCTCTGCGTACATTATTCCAAATAAGGAATTGCACGAAAAATTTGCTGCATTTTTGGAAGCTTCCGAAATGAATGCCGGCAATATTTTTGCTTATATCGGAGCTGTAGCTGCTTATGAACAGGGTGAAGAATGGCGCCTACAAATGCTTGATTATGTCAAGGGTAACATTGAATTCGTCGCAGATTTTTTGAAAAACAATGTACCTCAGGTTAAACCAATGATTCCGGAAGCATCGTTTCTGGTGTGGCTTGATTGCGAAGATCTCGGCATGGAAACTGACGAATTGCACAAATTCTTTTCACACAAAGCCGGCCTGGGACTAAATAAAGGAACTATTTTCGGACCCGGTGGCGAATATCATTTGCGCCTGAATGTGGCTTGCCCGCGAAGTATTCTGGAAAAAGGCATGAAACAACTGTACACAGCAGTAAGAAGTAAGAAGTAAGCAGCAAGCATTGCTTACTCACCTACCAATTAACCAGTAAACCAATCAAACCAAATATCATGGACGTAAAAATAGATCAATCGTGGAAAGCAGTTTTGCAACCTGAATTTGATAAAGAATACTTTGTAAAACTGACTGAATTTGTGCGAAACGAATACAAAACCCGATTGACTTTTCCACCTGCATCGCTTATTTTCAATGCATTCGATCAATGTCCGCTCGATCAGGTGAAAGTGGTGATTATTGGCCAGGATCCTTATCATGGCGACGGACAAGCACACGGGTTGTGCTTTTCGGTGAACGATGGAGTTGCTTTTCCACCGTCATTACTCAACATTTTCAAGGAAATAGAACGCGATTTAGGCAAATCGATGCCCACAACAGGGAATCTGATTCGCTGGGCACAACAAGGCGTTTTATTACTCAATGCTACGTTGACTGTTCAGGCACACATGGCAGGTTCACATCAAGGAAAAGGCTGGGAAGCATTTACCGACGCTGTTATTCATAAGTTGGCTGCCGAAAAAGAACATTTAGTGTTTATGCTTTGGGGGTCATACGCCCAGAAAAAAGGCGATTTTATTGATTCCAACCGTCATTTGGTTCTCAAATCGGTTCACCCCTCTCCCCTATCCGCTTATCGGGGCTTTATTGGTAATAATCATTTTTCGTTAGCCAATAAATACCTGAAAGAAAACGGGCATCAGGAAATAAACTGGTAAAATAAAACGCTTACAAGAAAATCTGCTTGTAAGCGTTTTATTTTACCAGTGTTCATTCCGAATATTCCTGTTAAGTTTCTATCAAATCCGTTCCAATTTCAAATGAGCAAATTAATTTAGGAGTTTAGTGTTGCCTTTAAAACTGTAAGGTTGATAAATCGGAGAGGATACCTTCATTTGAATATGGGATTTCAATTCGTACAACTGTCCCTTTTTTCATTTCGCTTCGAACATCCAGCCTTCCATTTAACAACAGCACCCGTTCTTTCATCCCTATAATTCCATAAGAATAGCTTTTTGTCTTTTCTTCGATTGAAAATCCAACACCATCATCCTCTATTTCGCATATCAATTGTTCATTTTCAGTTCTCAACAAAATCTTCACAGCACTCGCCTTAGCATGTTTATATACATTTGACAGGGCTTCCTGAAAAATCCGAAGCATAGTCACCGCCTCTTTAGGAGGCAATGAAATTGTTTCAAGATTTGTTTGGAACTCACATTCAACCCGATTCTTTTCCTGAAAATCTTTCGTATATTGTTTCATTGTTTCCAACAAACCAATCAACTCCAACTCTTCCGATCTAAGTCCGGACATTATCTTTCTGCATGTAGAGATCGTATTGTTCATCTTTGTGGAAAGTTCAGTCAAATTATCCATTAAACCTGAATCATCTGCATCACCAACGTCTTTTAAAAGTTTCATTTTGAGAAGCCCCATATCTACTTTAACTACTACGAGATTCTGTGCCAGATCATCATGAATTTCGCGAGCCAACAAGATTCTTTCTTCTTCGCGAATATTCTGAAGATGCGATGCGTATCGTTTCAACTCTTCTCTGGAATTTTTCAATTCTTCTTCAGCTTGCTTGTTCTGGGTAATATCCTCAATCATACAAACATGACATGGGTTTCCAAACTTATCAACTTTTGTTTTGGCAATTGTCATATTTATCCAAACTGTCGAACTGTCGGGTTTAACATATCTCTTTTGTAAATTGAAACTATTTATTTTGCCTGAGTTTAAAAGTGACATATTATCCAAATCTGCCTGAAGATCATCTGGGTGTGTAATACTCATCCAGTCAAGATCGACCATTGCCTCTATAGTCCGTCCTGCTATATGGGCAAATTTTGGATTCACTTCGTAGATTTTACCATTTTCCGAATTAACCAAAGCCATGCCTACAGGCGCCTCCACAAAAATTGTCCGGAACAAATGCTCGCTTTCTTCTGCTTTTTCTTTAGCCGAATTAAGCAATATATTTTGCTCTTTAAAATCGTTGTTCAACAAAGCATATTCTTTATTCTGGACTTTAAGATTAGACTCACTTTCAGCAATTTGTTTTTGCATCCGAAGCCTTATCAATAAGTCTTTTGAATAAAACCTATATGTCAACAGCGCAAACAGAAGTATAAATAAATACAAGTAAAGATGGTTTTGTATTACTACTTTTATTTTGGAATCCGCAATTTTGGAATACTGCTCCATAGGCACCGTAACACCTATTCCTCCGCGTATTTCACCTAATTTATAGCCTTGGTTAGCATGACATAGCAAACACGTTTTTTCGACTTTTAGGGAATGCATATACCGTACACACTCTTTGTTATGTATTGTTTCTGCGCTGCTAAAATCGAGATCACCTTTTTGAAGTTTCAATAATGCTTTTGTTTCCCATTCATCTGCTTTATTTTGCGGCCGAATAGGTTTTAGACTGGTTATATGAGTCTTTACTCCAGCTTCCTTCTCGGCTAATTCATACACTTGCCGGGACATGTACGCAGGATTAATTAACGTGAGTCTTTTCCCTGTGGTGGTTACAATATCTCTGTGTGGGATAGAAGTTAAATATGGATTTGGTGGAGTTTGTTCTGTAACAGGCACATATACACCACCATGCATAGATACCCAGCGACGGTATAAAATATCTTTATTATAACTCGTCTTTGCCTCAATTTTTGCAAATTCAATCGCGGAATTACGTTCATTTTTTATTTTTCTTGTCAAAGAAATACCAAAAGGTAAAGTTATTAAAACTATAAACAAGATAAAAACTGCATTTAAATTCCGAATCTCTTTTTCCATATAATTTTCCGTTATCTCTCACATTAAGTAAAGCTAGTTAACCTCATTTCTCTCACTGTTCTATATCTAAGTATAAACATTCAACTTAAAAATTTCCATGTAAAATCCGGCATCATTACCCCATATCATCATATCCACCGGAGTTTAACAGCCCATTGTTCAAATGCAAATCTAATGATTTATAATCATAAAATGAGTAGCGAAAGGCAACTCCAACATTGTATAACTTTGCAAATATTAAAAAGACATTCTTCAAAAAGAATAGAGTTTATATAAGTTAGTTTGTTATTGATATTTTAGTTTAAAATTAGACAAGGCACAAGCGAGTACCATAACTAAATCACGGAAATCATCAATAAATGATCTGATTTTCTCTTTGACAATTCGAA
>Ga0208789_1001080_pt1 | contig 17624 bp, 12 predicted proteins | sample Methanotroph_Enr_FD_187368 | JGI IMG/M metagenome (GOLD analysis project Ga0208789, IMG submission 187368) | Enriched soil microbial communities from Old Woman Creek wetland in Ohio, USA - Methanotroph_Enrichment_5 (SPAdes) (version 2) | ecosystem: Environmental > Terrestrial > Soil > Wetlands...
TTTTTACCAGTTAAATTATTGACCATTCGCAAACCTTCAACCACTTCGTCACCAAGAACTTCATCTACTTCGGTATTGTAAAGCACTTTTAAATTAGCCGTATTGGTTACTCGGTGTTGCATTGCTTTTGATGCTCTCATAACATCTTTTCGCACCAACATGGTTACGCTTTTACAAATATTTGCCAAATAGGTAGCTTCTTCAGCAGCTGTATCTCCAGCACCAACAATAGCAACATCCTGGTTTTTATAGAAGAATCCATCACAAACTGCACAAGCCGAAACTCCGCCACCACGCAATTTTTTCTCACTAGGAATTCCCAAATATTTAGCTGTTGCACCAGTAGAAATAATTACTGTTTGCGCATGAACTTCTTTAGTCCCATCAATAATTACTTTGTGCCAACCTCCTATTTTATTAGAAAATTCAACAGCAGTAGCCATTCCTATTCGCACTTCCGTACCAAAGCGTTCGGCTTGTTGTTGCAGTTGAACCATCATTGTTGGCCCGTCAATTCCTTCCGGATAACCGGGAAAATTATCGACTTCGGTAGTTGTTGTCAATTGTCCACCAGGTTCCATTCCGGTATACAAAACAGGTTTCATATCGGCACGAGCAGCATAAATGGCAGCAGTATAACCCGCTGGACCAGAACCTATAATAAGGCATTTAATTTTTTCGATTTTATCAGACATAGTAAGATTTTATTTCATTTTTGATAATACAAAAATACGTTTTAAATTGAAAAATTTGGCTTAAAAAAACATCCCTTTTTATTATTTAAAAATAATAGTCTTCTATTTGGGAATATCACTTGCAAAATTCAAAATTAGTCTTATATTTGCACTCGCTTTCGGGGTGTAGCGTAGCTCGGTTATCGCGCCTGCTTTGGGAGCAGGAGGCCGCAGGTTCGAATCCTGCCACCCCGACAACTTTGTTGTCAATCCATATCAAAAGGCTGTAAATCGTATGATTTACAGCCTTTTCTGTTTTTTGTAATTTAAACTAATTTAAGTTATTTCAAATAAAATGAGAACCAAACGGTGAACCAAATTAAAACCTACTTTTAGTTCACCAAAACGATGCAAACCCTTTTAAATAAAAGGATTGCAAAGAATAGATTACTCTCATTTTTGTACTCATTTGCACTGTTTTGGAATCATTTAGGCGAACTGTTTAAGCTGTTCACTTCAAGAGCGATTAAATCGCTTTAAAACAACTTAAATTAATGAGTTATGATTTCAAAAAACACCTTCGAAATACAGTTTATTATTCGGGTTAATAAAACTAAAAAGGGTAAAGTTCCCATCTATGTCCGGATAACTGTGGACAGCCAAAGGTATAACGTTGCAACCCGGCATAAGCTGCACGTGTCATCTGAAAGACTCGTTTATTTGGATTGTGTTTGTAAAAACACCTGTTTATTCGATTAGTACATTGTTTCAATTAATTTTCTCGAAATAGGGCAAATCATTCAATTGAACTTTTACTTCAATGGTTTTTGGTCCTTTGATAATTTGTCCATCAAAACTCTTCCATTTACCTTCTGGTATCACTACTTTTCTTTTAACAACTCCTTTTGTTAGTACTGGAGCCAGAAGTAATTTATCTCCTAATAAAAATTGGTCAATAATATTAGCGTATCCACTATTAGGATAATTAAATTCCAATGATCTCATTATTGGCTCTCCCGTTTTTGATGCTCTTTTTGCTAATTCTAAGATATAGCCTTTATATTTTTCACGAATTTGAACAGCTTTTTTAACTGCCTCAAAGTGCTGATCATCTAAAACTCTCCATGGAGCCACTGAAAATTGCATCATAGGCATTAATGCATGACACTGAGCCGAACGCACAATTAATTCTTGATCTAAGAGGTCTTCATTTAAGAACGCTGTAAATTCACCTCCACCTATCATATCAGGACAGGAAAAGTAATAGCCCATTAATCCGGCAGTTAACATGTTAGGAATCAGTAATTGCAAATCTTCGAAACTATGAGCTTTATCACGTAAGCGCTGAACTAAAGGCTGGCCACCCATTTTCCACATAGCCCTATATTCATTGAGAGGATAATCAAGAGCAATTTTGCCATAAGCTTCTGAGTGCTCTGCAGGGGTAGCATCAGGTTTGAAAGAATATACTTCAGTATAATATTCAAAATCTCCTGCGTCAAACTTAAATCCATCCACGCCGTAGTCAATCGTTAATTTATTAAGTTGAGATTTAAACCATGCCACTGCATCTGGATTGGTCAAATCCAACAACGCACTGGCGCCGTTCCACCATTGAACTATTGCAGGGTTTCCCGCTTTATCCGTAACAAAATATTTTTTACTCATTAAATCTCTGTATACATCAGAATCGGGGCTAACAAAAGGACAAACCCATAACATGACTTTAAATCCTGAATTATGTAAGGAATCTATCATTGATTTAGGATCTGAAAACCTGCCTTGGTGAAAATCCCATTTGCCATAATCTTCCTGCCAATTATCATCAATCATTAAGACTCCTGGCGGTAAATCATTCGCAAGAATATTTTTGGCATAAATCATAATGTCTTTTTGATTTTGATTATAAATCAACTCAATCCAGGTGTTGTATTGTGGATTGGTAAAAAGAAGTGTATCAGGCATTTTACCGGATGCTGGAAAATACGTTTTACTTGCGTACATGTATGCATCTTTTAAACTTTTCCCAGCTTTATGGTATTTAAAATTAGCTGAATTGCCTTTAATTTGTAATTTGCCGGAAACATAATTTATACTGTATGGCTGTTCTGACCAAATTACTTCACCATTATTGGAAAGCATCAAGGGTTGAACTTGGTTCCCGTAATTGCTATTTCTAAAGTCGGCTAAATATTCCTTTTTCAAAGGCATTTTATATCCATCATTAACAATACCTGTCCACCAAAATGTATTATTTTTAACATTTATGGTTAAACTATCTTTGTAGCTTGATTGCTGCCCATTAACAGTATTTAATATTAGTGACGATAACAATAGAGCTGCTAAAATATTTTTCATATTTTTTTCTAGTTTAATTTATGTTTTGAATAATCTTTACCATTTATTTAGGTTGTTTATTAAAATAAAATCCTTTCTTATTTCTTATTTAGGAGTTACTTCCAACAAAAGAAAATTTTTGAAAGAGGTTTTAATAAAAGGTTTATTGCCAGTGATTTCTCCAAAATCTTTGTTGTTAAAATAATCCTTTATGGAATAGGTTTTGTTATTATCCAGTCCGCGTAATTCTATTTTACCGATCCACTCATTAGCATAAAATGCATAATAAAAAGCGCCTTGTTTTTCAATAACATGTGCTTCAGGTTTGTCATAACCAATATCATATAGACTTCCTAAATAATTTTCTTTAGACAGCATTTTCTCATTATATAAAGAAAACCATTTCTTCCATATTATTTCCTTTTCAGGAGTTAATAAAAAGCTTTCGGAAGCAAGTGGATTGTCTTTAGGCCAAGTGAATTTTGTGCCTAAAACTGCTCCAACACCAAATGAACTGGCGAAATCATTTGCATTATCGCTTAATTCTACATGGTCTCCGAAATATGCGGTTTTGGGAATGAGGGCTTTATACGTTTTGCCTTTGTGACGTACTTGCCAACTAGATAAAGGATCTGAGGAAACCGCCTGATTCATAGATGCCATATTAAAGAAAGACATGCAGGCACCACATGGGCAATGTTCTACAACAGCATGAGGCTTTATGCTTCTTGCCTCGTCATAAATCATTTGAAAGAACCCTGGCAAAGATTCTGGAGCAGTTTCGGGATTATCCAAACTATAATCGAGACCAACCCCGTTCAGATGTTGTCCGTCCATTTTAAGTCCGTCAAAACCCCATTCTTCCATAAACATATGAATAGTTTTTTTAGTGTGCGCTATTGTTTTTTCTTTTGAAGGTGATAGATAAAAAGCATCCCACCATGTTATAAATTGAGGGGCACTATTCTTTTGAATAACAAGCATATCTGGATTTTCTATTAATAGTTTACTCTGTGGGTCTGCTGCCAATGGCGCCCACCAGATTGAAGCTTTTAAACCTTGATTATGAATTTTATCAACTAGGTTTTGGATCTCTTTATTCCCTTTTGGAAATTTATCCGGATTAGCATCCCAATCTCCTTCTGCAATCTGAAAACCATCATCCAAAACTACCCACTTAATACCAAGTTCTTTTACTTTTGGAAGTGTCCCTATAATTTCGTCCAAAGTAAATTTACGTTCATACCCCCAAGCACACCAAATTGATTCGTAGGCGGCATCCTCTGCCTCCACAATTTTGATTCCTTTTGCTTGCATCAGATTTGAGTATCTGCTCAGGTTTGCAAAATAATCTCCCTTGGAAACCGATATAAAGGTCTCTAGGGTTTCAATACTTTCTTTAGATTTGAACAACGTTCGTTCTTCAAAGTCCTTTGAAACTGCAATTTTCACATCTTTACTTTTAGCAGGTATTTCTGTTGGAAGGTTGACCAATTTTGGAACTAAAGCCAAATGTCCTACGGCGATATTGATATCCGGGCGCCATATTGAGGTAACTGGAATGCCTCCACCATAGTCTGTGTCGTTCATACCCATATAATTTTTTTTATAATATCCCGGTGCTAGAGGGGTAATCCAGTCTGATCGTTTTGTTGATGAACTCCCTTGAAACGCCCAAAAAAGTGGTGAATCTCCCTGTGAAAGAATACTATATTCATTATTTACCCACTCTTCTATAAAAACATCATCACTTGAGGTATTGGTGTACACAACTTTAGTTGAAACTAAATCCGGAAAAGCATCATATATAGTTAAAATGAGTTCTTTATTAATTGCCAGATCTTCATCTGCATATGCCCCTTTTATAATCCATCGTTTCCCAGACAGCTCCCCTTTTATAGGTTCTTCAATAATACTATTAAAATTGAAACTACTAATAACTTTATTATTTATCTCCAACTTTTCTGAAGCCTGAAAACTGTTCATTATAGGTTTGGTATCAGGAAGAATGGTAGAAAATCTAGTTTCTAAATTCTTATTTACTTCAAAAATCAAATTACCGTGTTCAATCTTGACAACAGTATCATTGTTTTGATTTTTATTAAAGCCAACAAATATAACCGCTGAAAGGAATATAACAGATGTTATAATTATTTGCTTAATAGATTCTTTAATTGAGAATTTTTTTTGCGTTTTCATAATATAGTTTTTTTAAAATGGTATCCCCAAGGCCCAATCCATACAAGGCCCAGTGATAATTAAATAATTCTTTTTCGTAGAAATGTTCATCTTCGGTTTCTAAAATCCTCAGTGTGGTTTCGTACATCGAAGGTTCAAAACCCATATCAGTGCCATATAGTAATTTATCTTGATATTTTTCATAAAACGCTTTTGTATATCTTGGAACTGGAGCAGTTTCTGCATATCTGGCTGAAATATCTGCATAAAGGTTGTCGTAAGTTTCTAAAAGTCTACCTATAATGCTTAAATCGTAGCTACAATTGGCAAAATGACAGGCAATGAAGGTAGTTCTAGGATTTTCTTTCACTGCATTTTCTAAGGTTTTAATCAGCTCTGCATGCAGTAGGATATTTTCTTTGGAAGTATCTATTTTCCACTCTGAAGCATTCATTAATCCATCATTATGAATATCAATTGGTTCATACATCCAATAAGGGTCGGCTACATGAATATTGATTGGCATTCCCAATTCACCACATTTCTTTAATAATGGTTTCATTCGGTCGTCATCAATATGCATTCCATAAGCGGCAGTAGGTTTGGAATATATAAGTCCTTCTCCCTTATCTCCTAATTCACCAATACCTTTGGCACCTACCCGATAACATCTTTCTAGTTCCTTTATCGCCTTTTCGCTCCAGCCTTTTTCATTGTATCCAGTATAATCAAACCCACACCATATTTCAAAACGACCTTTATATTTTGAATAGACATTATAAATGCTGTCAAATTTTTTTCCTGTTTGGTAGGAGAGAATAGTTGTTTTTTCAATCCCAAATTTATCCATAGTCCGTATCCACTGTTCAATCTCAGCATCTGTTGTCGCATAAGGATGAGAATGCATATCTATCACAGGAAACTTTGCTTTTTCTATGACTGTTTTTGGTATTTTGTAAATGGATTTAGGATTGTAATCCTTTAAAAGGATGTCTTGCTGAGCATTACAAGTATATGCCCCAAAAAAGGCAAAAAGAATGATGCTTATTTTTTTATACATTTTAATTGAAGTTTATAGTTCTTAATTTTTCTTCAACCAATGCAGCTGCTTGGAAAGTTGCCTTTGGGAAAACTTGTCGTAAATCGATGTTATCAGAATCTTTGAGTTCCTTTTGCAAACTTTTCATGAATATATTTTTGATTTCGGTAGCAAGGTTGATTTTAGTGATACCTTTTTTGATGGCTGCCTGTAACTGCTTGTTCGGTATTCCAGAGCTTCCGTGCAAAACAAGTGCTGCCGTTGTTACCTTATTTATTTCTCCAATAAGGTCAATTTGTAATTGTGGTTCTTCCTTATAAAAGCCATGGGCAGAGCCAACAGCAATTGCTAAAGCATTAATGCCTGTAGCTTCTACAAATCTTTTTGCTTCTTCCGGTTGGGTATATATCATTTTCTGATCCTGTCCAAGTTTGGAAATGTAACCAAGTTCCGCTTCAACATTGATACCATAACTTTCTGCATATTTTACAATCTCTTGGGTAATTTTTACATTTTCGTTAAAAGGTTTTTCACTGGCATCGATCATAACGGAATCAAACCCAGCATCAATACATCTTTTGACTAATGTTGTGTCTTGGCCATGGTCAAGGTGTAACCAAGCGGTAACACCATATTGATTAATAGCACTTTCTGCGAGTGCTTTAGCAACAGTTAACCCCATATAATTTATAGAACTTTCCGATAGTTGTAAAATTATCTCTGAATTTGTGTTTTTAGCAGCAGTTAATACTGCAGATAAAGTTTCAAAGTTATAAAAATTAGTGGCTAGTAAGGCTTTACCTTTTATCTTATTGTCGGCGAGTCTATCTTGTAATCTCATAATTTATAGATGATATAAAAATTTATTTTTGGCTATTTCTTTAATTGTTTTAATGTTTTCAAAGGCTGCGGTGCCTCCTGACGCTGTGGTATTTATAGCTCCTATAATATTTCCCACTTCTAGGCATCGTTCTAAATCAGCTCCCTTTAGATATTCGCTTATAAATCCGGCATCAAAACTATCGCCGGCACCAATACAATCCGCTACATTTTCATTTAAGAAAGCAGGTTTTGTAATCAGTTTTTTTGTATCCCACAGATGGGCGCCATTTTCACCATCTTTAACAACTACAACATTGGCAAAAGATTTTATTTTTTCTAAACCAGATTCAATGTTAGAACTTTTAGTAATAAATTTGAATTCTTCGGTATTAGGCAAGAAGACATCTACATATGGAAGCAGTTCATTCAAGTCTAAATCCCATTTTTCTGAAGGATCCCATTGAGGATCCATTGATGTTGTAAGTCCTAATTTTTTTGCTCTTTGAAATAGTTTGGCAACATCTTTTATAAGCCCGGTTTGTAAAAAAATTGAACTTAAATGTAGATGTTTAGCCTGACCTAAAATATCATCGGCAACATCCTTTTCCAAGAGATGTTCCATAGCACCTGGAAATGTAACATTCGCACGATTCATATCATAATTCAGCACAATGGTCAGCCCCGTTTTATAATCCTCGGAACTAATGATGAAGTCGGTATTGACTTTTTTGCTTTCAAGTGATTTTTTAATGATATCGGAAAAATTATCTTTCCCTATTTTTCCTATAAAGGCAACTTTGTTATCTAGAGAACTTAAGTTACTTGCAAATATGGCAGAACTGCTACCCAGTGTAATATTAAGTTCTTTGGATATGATTTCTTTCCCAACCTCTGGGAAACCTTGTATCTTATCCAAAATAATATCTACATTTAGTTCTCCAACTACTAAAACATCAAATAATACACTCATACTATAAATTTAGATTATTTTTTAATTCTTTTCCCTCTAAAAGGTCATTAAGATCTACCAGATTGAATTTGTAAAAATATTTATCCATTGCTTTCTCAATATGTGAAAGAAGAATCTGTTCTGCTTTTACTCCATTGTTTTCAAGGTTTTCATAAAGTTCTGCCCGTGAAGAAACTACTTCTGGATTTTGCCAGATATAGCGGCAACCCGTTTTGACCAACCACTCTTGTCGTTGTAGTTCGTTTGTATAGAAATCCTTAGAATTTTCTTCTTTTTCCAACCACTTTACCCAACGTCCTGATGAAATTACTGCGTTCCAAAGTGTTTGTTTGATGCCTGACATTTTAGGAACATGACCTTCTCTAAACAGTTGATTTTCTATTTCTTCTAATTCCATCAGCCCTTCATATTCACATTCTGTAAATTCGGGGCCCACATTGGCTCCGCCCATCCCTGCTTTTGGATAAGCTTCAGGATTGGTCACATTGTCAGAGTAATGTCCTTTGATAACGCTACCATAATTAGCCGCAATGTCTACAATGGTCTTTGCTACTTCAGCATCAAATTCGGTAGTATGGAGATCAGTTCCTACCTTACCTACCACAAAGCAAGGCCATGCATCTGATAGACCTTCTCGCTCAAGCCCTTCTTTTAAAAGTACGAAAAATTTATTGAACACTGATAAATCTACCAACCCTCCATGTACTTCTTCTGTTCCTACTTCATACGCAATTTTTGGAAGCCCTTTTTGTAAACGATATGCTTCGCAATGCTTTATAAGTATAACAGTGCGCTTTGCTACTGTTTCGATAGCTATAATATCTCCTTTTGGTAGTGTAACATCAATTGTAGGATCTACATGTATTAAATCGTAACCCGCTTCAATTGCAGCCTCAAACGATTTTTTTACCCGCTCCATGGTTTCCTCATAGTTCAGGTTTTCTTTTCTGTGACTGTCCTTAAGCCAGGGGCCGCCATGGTCTATTGCGATTAGTACAGGTGATTGTAGATTAATAGCTTTGGCTAATTGCTTAATCTTGTCCACAAATTGTTTTGGAGTTAGACCTGTATATCCACCATCCAAGTCTACTTGATTTAAAGTTGTGGCAAATTTTATAGGAGCATTACATCTTTTCGCGGAATTCAATGCCGCCTTCATCACTGCCATTGAATTGGGGCAGGCAGCAAAAATAGTTCTCTTTAAGCCAGTTTTCTTTTCAATTCTTTTATTTTCTTTCAAGATATAATCCAAAAAGGATAAATTTTCTAATTCTGCCGCAGATCTAAGGTTTGTGATCATCTTTTTTTTAGTGTAAATTAAGAGTTATTATCTATGTTTTATATCTACTTGCGAATAAAGTACTTAATAATGGATATTTTCATTCGAAAGTTCTACAAAAATAAAAAAAAATAATAAACTTACAAAACCTTTCTTTTATTTATTTTTATCTTTTTTATTCTTTTATTTTAATTACGATTATTTAAGTTTGATGATGGCTGATATTAAGGATGAACAAAGAAATGGTAGTTATTTCATATCTAAAGTAAATTTAAAGGTATCCTAGGTAAATCGTTTAATTCAATTAATGAAACTTCTTCTTCGTTATCTATGTTATAAAAACCATTTTTAATCATAATTATTTGATCTTAAAGCTCAATATATGGTAACATACAGTGAATATTGAAACAAGTTATATCTTGATATATTTGTAATAAAAAGGATAAAATAACTTTTAAGTTAAAATTTTCGTAAAAAAAATAAAAATAAGTTTGTGAAAGAAAATTATATTTTATAGGTTTGTTAAAATTTAATTCAAGATTTAAAATCTTTTATAACGTTATTATTATATAAATTAATTAAATTCATGACATGACAAACAAAAATTTATTAGCTACTTTTTTTATTCTGATTTTTATTGCCACAGGATATGCTCAGAAAAAAACTATTACTGGATTGGTCACTACAAGTGTGGGGCCATTGCCTGGAGTAAGTATCGTTGTTAAGGGGACAGCCATTGGTGTAATAACTGATTTTGATGGAAATTATTCAATCAATGTGGATGAAGAAAATGACATTTTAATTTTTTCTTTTATAGGTTTCAAAACCCAAGAGATAAATATAGGAAATCGCAAAGTTGTTAATATAGATATGCAAGAGAGCGCAGAGAGTCTTGATGAGGTTGTAGTTGTTGGATATGGAACTCAAAAGAAAAAAGATTTAACGGGTGCCGTAGGAACAATATCTTCGAAAGACATTACAAAAACACCAAGTACTTCAGTAGATCAGGCTCTTGGTGGCCAAGTGGCGGGTGTTTTTATAGCTAATAGGGGTGGGGACGCTGCGGCACCTATTGAAGTTAGGATACGTGGTGTTGGTACAACAGGTAATAACCAGCCTTTATTTGTAGTGGATGGTATTCCGCTGGTTCAAACCTCTAATCAAACAGTTAATACGGGATCCAATACAGAAAGCAATCCTTTGTCTACTTTAAATCCCAATGATATTGAATCTATAAATGTCCTTAAAGATGCTTCTGCAGCGGCAATTTATGGTGCGAGAGCCGCTAATGGTGTTGTAATTATAACTACTAAAAGAGGTAAAAAAGGCGGGACTAAAATAGATTATGATGTTTATACTACTGTATCTAGTAACAGAAAAATGTACAATGTTTTAAACACAGACCAATATATTAAATATCAGGCGGCGCTTGGTGATGATCACGATTTTTCTCAATTTAATGGTGCTCCAACTTATGATTGGCAGGATGCAGTTTTTAGAACGGGCTCTACAGTAAACCATAATATTGGTGTGAGTGGAGGAAGTGAAAAAATGAATTTTAACGTTTCGGCCGGATATATTGATCAAGAAGGAATCGAATTAGCCCAAAATTTTAAGCGCTATACTTTTGCTGCAAATTCTGACATTAAAGTGGGTGACCGTTTTAAATTCGGGGAGTCTTTAACCTTTGGTAGCGCAAATAGGTTAGTGCAGTCAGAGCCAGGTGCAGCAGCTGCCTATAATGCCGCGTCTATTGTACCTTTTTTCCCTATTTATGACGAAAATGGACATCAAGGTTATTCTTATGTTAGTGAAGAAACTGTTGGTAATGCGATGTGGTCATACCCTTCAGCAGATAGACATGTTGTTGCGCTTAATGATCTTAGAAATAATGAAACTCGTGTAAAAACAAATAGAATTCTAGGTAGTATTTATGGAGAAGTCGAAATGCTTAAAGGACTTAAATACCGGTTTACAGCAGGTATAGATTATCAAGTTGGTGAAGGGCAATGGTTTCAAAATGCGTATGATTTTGGAGGAGGGGAAGCAAATTCCACAGGAAGTAGCTTATTGGTAAAAGAAAGGCCCATTGAGAAAACAGTCAATGTTTCAAATATTTTAACTTATGACAATACCTTCGGAAAACATAGTCTCTCTTTTTTATTGGGACATGAAGAAACAAAATTTGATTTTACCAAGTTAAGAGGTCAGGCAACAAACTTGTTAAATAATACGGTGCTTTTTGTAAATACAGGCGAGAGTTCTGCGGTAAATGAAGAAGCGGATCAGTGGGCTATTAGAGGGTATTTAGGAAGGGCAAACTATAGTTATGATGGTAAGTATTTAGCAACTATCAATCTTAGAAGGGATGAAACGTCAAGGTTTTCATCAGAAAATAGAGTAGATTATTTTCCTTCTTTTGCTTTGGGTTGGAGAGTTAGTGATGAGGATTTCTTGAAAGAATCCAAAACCATTAATAATTTAAAAGTTAGAGCGTCTTGGGGGCAAGCAGGTAATCAGTTTACAGGTGCTAATTTTGCATATTTGAGTCAATTAAACCTTACTTCTGCTTATGTTATCGGTCGTGATCAAGTTGTTACGATTGCTCCAACTTCTATTGTACTTGCAAATCCAAATTTAAAATGGGAAAAGAGTAATCAAACTAACATAGGGATAGATTTAACAATATTAGACAGCACTTTAGATTTTTCATTAGATTATTATACGAAAGCAACAAAAGATGTTTTAGTTGCAGTGCCATTTCCAGCCGTCACAGGATTTGCTCTTTCTACAGATGTTAATTTAGGAGAGATAAGGAATTCAGGTTTAGAATTTACTGCAAACTATCAAAAATCAGTGAATGAAGATTTTAGCTTTGGAATAAATGGTAATATCTCAACAGTAAAAAATGAAGTTGTAGATTTAGGAGGATTTACATTATTAGCTGGTGCTTTTGGTTCGCAAATAAGTAGAACCATGGAAGGGGAATCTATGGCTCATTTTTATGGTTATAAAACAGATGGAATTTATCAAACTGATGCTGAGGCTGCTGCAGCACTTCCAGATGAGAATTCATTTGGTTCACCTTCAGCGGGGGATATTCGTTTTGTAGATGTTAACGGTGATGGTGAAATTACAGCTGAAGATAAAACAAATATAGGAAGCCCAATCCCAACATTTTATTATGGGCTTAATTTAAGCGCTAATTTTAAGGGTTTTGATTTTTCAATATTTTTTCAAGGTGTTGGAGGTAATAAAATCTACAATCAAGCGAGAAGAAACCTTGAAGGTATGAATGGATACGCGAATCAGTTAACAACCATATTAGATAGATGGGATGGAGAAGGTTCTAGTAATTCTATGCCTAGATTAGATCCGGATGAAACGAACAATAACAACCGTTTTTCTGATCGATGGATAGAAAGTGGAGCTTATACAAGATTAAAAAATATTCAAATCGGATATAATTTTGATGCCGAAAAACTTCAAAATCTTTTCAATGGTCTTGTCACTAATATTAGACTATATGCTGGTGCTCAAAACGTAGCGGTATTTACTAAATATTCTGGTTTAGATCCAGAAGTAACAAGAGCGTTTAGTTTTCAAAAAGGAGAAAATAATTTATCTACAGGTGTAGATGATGGTTATGCCCCTCCACAACCATTAAGTGTTCAAATTGGAGCAAGAATATCATTTTAATCAATCTAATAGAATATAAATATGAAAATTATAAATAGCATTTTAGTAAAAACACGTTCATATAGCCTATTGGTCTTATTAATTATGATGGCTAATGGGTGTAACGACTTAGATTTACAACCTTTAAATTCTATTCTTGAGAAGAATTTCTTTATCACAGAAAAAGATTTTAAAGGAGCAACATTAGCTTCTTATTCTTCAATGCAAAGTTTATATGCTACTACAGAAGAAAATTTGTCTGCTTCAAACGAATGGTGGAAACTTACCATCATGACAGAAGATAATATAACAGCAGCTCCAGGTAATATAGGTTTGCTCAACTATGATAAATTTCGAATTTTACGTGATGACAATGCGCTATCATTTACCTATACAATAATTTATCAAGGAATTCATAGAGCAAACCTTGTATTGGAAAAATTGAAAGAGAATAATGAGCTTACTGCAGAGGAGAAATTGCAATATGAAGGAGAAGCTAAATTTTTAAGAGCTTGGTTTCATTTCGAAAGCTTTAAACTTTGGGGCGGTCATGCGCCTTTGATGGAAAATACTTTAAAAGATTTTAACAATCTTGTAGCAGGCAATTCTACTCCAGAAGCTACTATTGCTTTAATACTTAGTGATTTTAAATTTGCTGCAGATAACTTACCGGAATTTTGGGATGACAAAAATACAGGAAGAGCAACTGCCTGGACAGCTAAGGCTTACTTGGGTAAAACGCATTTGTACAATAAAGATTTGGAATCTGCACTGCCATTTTTTAAAGATGTTTATGATAATGGGCCATATAGCTTAATGCCTGATTATGCATCTGTATTTTCTTTTGATCATGAAAACAACCAAGAATCTATTTTTGAAATTCAATTTGCGTCAAATTCTGATGATAATGGCTGGGTTTTAGACGATTTCCATTCGGAAAACTTTAAAGCTACACAGGGATATAATAGGGGGTCTGATCAGGATATTGACAGTGGTGCACAATATAGGCCTACAGCAGAATATGCAACAGCTTCTAATATAGAAGATCCTAGATATAAGACAAATATGTACAAGCAAGGAGATATCTATTATGATGGTTACGGTAGTAATTTTGTAATTGAAGATATGTCAGGGTACTCTAATACAGGGTATTTGCTTAAAAAATATAGGGGAGAAAATATTGCTAAAATGTCGGCGACAAATGAAGTTGTTGATTATAATAATGAGCGTATTTTTAGATTTGCAGACCTAATTTTAATGTATGCTGAAACATTAATAGATTCTGATCCAGCATTGGCGACCCAGTTGATTAATCAAGTTCGCCTTAGGTCATTTCCTGGAGCTGTTCCTGTTGCTGGTGGTTTAAGTTCTATTAATCTTACTAAAGCATTGAGATTGGAAAGAAGGTTGGAATTGGCTTTTGAAGGCCACAGATATTTTGATCTTGTACGATGGGGTATTGCTAAAGAAACTTTTGATGCAATTAATCCTGAAAATACATGGAGTACGCAAACATCCAAAGGTATCTTCCCTATTCCACAAAAAGAAATTGACAGAAGTGGTGGGGTATTAAAACAAATTCCGGGATTATAATAAGATATTTTTTTGAGTTAGTTTTTCATAATTAATAGGGTGTCTATAAAGAATAATTAAGGTTATTCTTTATAGATATTTTTTTATTTATATTAGTAAACGGTTTCAATAGCCTAGTAAAATATCTTCTTTTTTAAATAAAAAACATCCCTTGAATGAATTTATTTTTTGCTACAATTATCCAATCGGTTAATTCTTTATTTTAAGGTTTTTTAGTTGTAGCGCCAAAGACAATGAGCCACTTCTTTTTGAACTCTTGAATTCCAAGTAACAAATATTGACTTTGAAAACACACTTGTAACAAAAAGGCGAATAAGTTTTTTAAGACCTATGCAATATTTTTTAATTTGTTAGATTTTATTTTCAACTTCTAATTATAATTTTTTAAGTGCCTTCCGTAATTGATTAACTTCCGAGGTATCTTCTTTTTTTAGTTAAAGAGTCTTAGAATTTCTGTTCGAATAAATGCAGCAACTCTATCACAGAAGGCAAATAGTGTCTTCATCTTTATTTTTAAATACCTTCTTCTTTGAAATCAATCTAAAGCATACAAAAAAAATCAAAACTAAACAATTACATAAGTTTGTGAAAGATAAAAATCTTTCATATATTTGAATATTCTAGTGGTCTTTAGATTTTAGGAGATTAAATAGATTATAAAAAAAATAAATTGATTGAAAATCTTTTGGGATATTATGAGAAATATTCTGAACCTTTAGATCAATTGGCCTCAAAAATAGGATATAGAGTACGACTGTCTTGGATATGGCATCTTGAAAATGAGGATTACCTTGAGATAGTCTTGGACATAGACAATGATGGTCTCGCCGAAGTTCCGGGTGCGCTTAGAATATCAATTACGGATGCTGAAATTACTGGAAGCATCGATCTCCGGGATTCCATTACCCTGAAAAGCACGACAAGCTTCATTTATACTCCCAAAGGGGAAGGTCTAGGGAAGGTCTAAAAATAAAATTGGAAATTGAGGTAAAAGGAATTAGGTCTCCAATTAAATGGGCCTGTTCCCAAAAACTCAATAATGACAGTTCATTAACATTAAAAAGAAATTTATAACTAAAACTACTATTTATGAAATCAAAACCATGGCTTATTTACGCACTTGTAACAACAATTTTTTGGGGCGTATGGGGAGCTTTTGCAGGGCTCCCGGCAGAAAATGGGTTTCCGGAGACCTTAGTGTATTGCGTTTGGGCCATAACCATGATTCCACCTGCTATTTTTGTATTGAAACGTGCTAATTGGAAATTGCAATATGATAAGAAATCCATTTTTTATGGAAGTTTAATAGGGCTTTTGGGCGCTGGTGGGCAAATGATTCTTTTTCATGCTGTTACAGTGGGCCCAACATACCTTATTTTTCCTATTATATCACTCTCTCCCATCATTACTGTGTTACTATCCTATTTCTTTTTAAAGGAACGTACAGGCATAAAAGGAACGTTGGGTATTGTGTTGGCATTAATTGCCCTTCCTTTATTCAATTACTCAACAGGTTCAACTTCTGGTGATTACGGCATATCTTGGTTTTTGCTTGCCATATTGGTTTTGGCAGCATGGGGAATTCAAGCCTATTTTATGAAATCTGCTAATGAAATCATGAGTGCGGAAAGTATCTTTTTTTATATGATGATAACTGGCCTGCTTATTATTCCTGTTGCATTACTAATGACAGACTTCTCTCAGGAAATTAATTGGGGCGCTGGTGGTCCATGGCTAGCCGCAGGCATACAAATTCTTAACGCAATTGGAGCACTTACCTTGGTATTTGCTTTTAGATATGGTAAAGCGATGGTGGTATCTCCTTTAACTAATGCAGGTGCCCCTTTGATTACTGCTATTATAGCCATGATTGTGCTTGGTTTTGTTCCTGACACAATTAAAATTGTGGGTATAGTTTTGGCAATAATTGCAGCCCTCCTCTTGGCTATAGATCCTGAAAAAGAAATTAAGTAACAATATATTTCTATATTTTGGGGATATCGATACAATGCTGAAAACATGTTTTAACAAATATATATTGTGCAATAAAAACTGTTTTGGAGGCTAATAAGATCATAAAAGAAAACACCAAAAAGACAGCCATTTACAGAAAACTTATTCGACGCTTTATTATTCTATTTATTTTAGGCTGGATTGTGCAAGGGAATCTATTCGCGTTTAGCAGTAATGAATTTCATATCTTTAGCAATACGCTACAGGCAATAGCAGTTGGGTATTTCTTTCTCCCTTAGCCTATCTTCATCTTACTAAAAAGGCACGCTACGCTTTGTTTGTGGGGTGTCTGGTAGTATATGCATTGCTATTAACCATTCCGGTTGTGCCAAGGATTGGTAGAAGTCAAATGCTGCCAGATTATAATTTTGCTATATATATTGATCGTCTGGTTATGGGTAGGCTTGTTGATGACACACAATATACATGGTTGCTTAGCGGATTTGGGTTTATAGCTACAACTTTATCAGGATTATTTGCAGGAGAATTGATTAAATCAAATCTTCCACAAAAAAATGTCGCATTACAGCTATTATTTTTTGGAATGGCTGGAGTATTGTTGGGTTTGATAATAGGAATATGGCATTCGGTTGTGAAAAAATTATGGACAAACTCGTTTGTACTTTTATCCTCAGGGGTATGTTTTCTCTTACTGTCTTTGTTTTATTGGATTATTGATGTACGTGGAAAATTTAAATGGTTATTTCCGCTTAAAGCGATTGGGATGAATACCATTACGGCTTATGTTCTATCCCATGTGGCAAGCTTCCCCCAAATCGCTGATTATTTACTTTTTGGGCTGGAACAATATGTTGGAGAATTTTATGGGGTTATAAAGGTAGTGGGGAATTTTGGAATTCTTTATTTACTGTATGGTATTTGTATAAAAACAAAACCTTTATAAAGGTTTAATTTGAGACTAGGGTATGTTTCTATCCAGTTTTAGGCCATATTCTTTTTTAGCTGACAAGCCCCATCACTACGCAATAATCACCTTTATATTGGCATCCTGTAATTTTTTCAAATCCTCTTTGCTAATAT
>Ga0208789_1001081_pt1 | contig 17621 bp, 20 predicted proteins | sample Methanotroph_Enr_FD_187368 | JGI IMG/M metagenome (GOLD analysis project Ga0208789, IMG submission 187368) | Enriched soil microbial communities from Old Woman Creek wetland in Ohio, USA - Methanotroph_Enrichment_5 (SPAdes) (version 2) | ecosystem: Environmental > Terrestrial > Soil > Wetlands...
TGCTGAAGTTTAATGCCCACGACTGATAAGAATTGGGCTTCATTTAATTTTAAATCGTTGTAATTCTGCATATTGTTTGCAAAGTAACAACTTTTATATCATATATTTATAACTTATATAACGACTAATATTCAGATAAAAGTGTTTTTTTGTCGGTGGCAAAACTATTTGCTGACAAATAAGCAGTTAGGGTTTCTGCGCTTCGGTCTCCATTTTTAATTTTCTGTTGCAATGCTTTCAAATTATTTGCACTATCCATAGCCGTTTTCCCTAATTGCAAAAGATGTTCGGCTCCGCCACAACCAATTGACTGGTGCTCAACTTCTCCTTTTGAGTTTAAGAAAAGTAGGGTAGGATAGGCCTTGATACCATATTTGGTGGCGATACGACGACCTTCGGGAGTCTCCATATCAAACGAAACGTTTATGAAGTTTTTATTATAGAAATCGCCAACTTTTTTCAATGGAAAAACAGTAGTTGCCAGGTACTTGCAAGGGCCACACCATTGGGTATAGCAATCCATAAATATTAATTTCCCTTCTTTGGCTGACTTTTCAAGGGCTGTGGATAGTAAAGCGTCGTCACTAAACTTTATACCGTTATATTCGTCTACCCAATCTTTAATTCTTACAAAAATTTCCTCAATAGGTATGAAGCCAATTTTATTGTCGTTTTCATCAAAATAAAAGTCGACAAAGTGCCCTTTGAAGTGAAGCGTATCGTTCTTGATTGTAAAATGATACAGATTAGCCGATTGAGCTCCGAGATGTACGGTTACAAAAGTATTGGCGTCTATAATGCTGTAACGTCCACCATTAAAATATGTACCATCCAGATTGTGGCTTTCAAACGTAAAATCTTTTTTGAAGTACATCGTGCGTTCGTGGTGAATGCTGTCACACACGTTCTTTACCATACGCCAGGCTGTGCCTACAAGTTCCGATTTATTGGCATCGGAACTTTGTGCGTGTACATTACCAGCCGGCATCAACAAAGCCAGTATGATTGTTATAATGGATAATTTTAATGAAGTTTTCATGTGTAAATAATTGTTTTTAATGGTCACATGGAACGAGCATACCAGATTTTCATGGTCTTTAGTGAAAGCCTGCGTTAATGCTCGTTTCATACAATAATAATTGATTTCAGGATAGAATTATTTATTTTCAATCAGCTTCAACTCTTCAGGGTTTACCTTTTTCCATGTTTGGTTATAGGTGTTATTCTGGCCTTCAATAATCAGTAAGTCGTTTTTAAACTTTATTTCAAAAGCATTTACCGTTCCCGGATAATCGGTCATTCCCTGAAAAGCATTGGTAATGGTTTCGGTATATACGTTTTTATCCAACGTGTAAATTCCCATCAGTTCGGCAAATACTGACTTTTTTTCTTTGCTCAGCACTAATACTGTAAATGTTTCGGGTGTAATTACTTTGAATTCCGCCATATTGTTTTTCGAATACATGGGTTCGCCATGCGAATTGCATAATACCCAGGTGCCTACCAGTTTATTGGTGTTGTCTTTCTTTTTTGCATACATAAAACCGGAACCAACAAATACCAGGCACAACGTAAGTGCCGACAAAATCATTAATTTTTTCATTTTGTTTGTTTTTAAATTAAATAAATCAATACTATATCTATAAACTTGTTCGGACAATTTATTAAAGCCGTCATTCGATGTGGTTTTGATATCTTCAACCGTTTCAATCTTTTCTGCCTCATAAATGTTATAATCCAGTGCTTCGAAAATGGCTTTGATTGTGTAGCTCCTGGGAGATACTTCGCCTGATTCAATGCGTTGAAGACTGCGTATATTCAGTTTACACTTACATGCTAACTCTTCCTGGGTCATTCCTTTTGCTTTTCTAAGCTCTGAAATCTTTTTTCCTAATGCTGGCTGATCCATAATGATTAAAGATTCGGGACAAATTTATATTAAACTTAAAAACAATGCTAAATTTATTATACGGCTTTCACACGGCATTCTTATGGCATTTTGTAAAAGTCACTATTTGAGTGAATTATGCAAATGTATAAAGAGTCAATATGATTTTCGTATTTATTAAATCAATCCTCGATTGCCTCAATACCAAGTTGCTTGAGGTGTTCGAGGTGATCTGTCATGGCCTTGAGCTGTTCCGGGGAGTGCCCCTGCCAATCTGTAACTTCACCGGAAACCCGGAGCGGATTCCGGGAACGGTATGACTTTGTTGGATTTCCGGGAAATTTCTTGTCTGTTAAATTGGGATCATCTTCAATCGGGCCTGTCGGTTCTACTATGTAAATTCTGCCAGGACCTTCGCCTAAGCTGAGTTCTGCTCCCCAGATAGCAGCATCCAGGGTGGCTGTCAGATAAATATAGGATGCCTTCTTCCTTTTCCCGTAGTTAGAATTAAAGCCGGGCTCAATCAGGTCTCCCAACTTCAGATCAGCCTTAGTGCCATGATATAACTTCTGTGAACTCAGGTCGGGAGTAGACTCTGTTCGCTTATCCCCAACGCTGTTTGTTTTCATTGTCGTCATCTATTTTTGAATTTATTTTTTGTGGTGTTTTGTTGTACTACTTCTGACAAGGTGAATGCGGCACTAAAACTGGCTTATTGCACGTCAACCCGACATAAAAATATACTTGTGTTAGTAGCAGATTTTTGTCAATAGATTTTTGTGTCTTTAAATGTATATTCAATGATTAAGAGAATTAAATATGTCAATGCCAAGAGTGTTGTTATAACGCATATTTTCAATAAAATATAGAAAGTAAATACTTTTATAATTGAAGTTATAAGCGGAATTATCGTACCAAAAATCAAAATTACTATAAGAGTAATTATCATTTTTATATATGTTATCGGAATATTTGAAGTTATTTCTGATATTGCTTTATGTAATTCAGGGATAGTTTCCTCGTAAAATTTGTTGCCTAAACTAACAAGCAATTGAGAATTAAAGTCTTGCCAGCTAACGTTATTTCCTTCAATTTTCTTATATGTCTCAGTAAAGTTATCTCTATACAAGCTTGAAATTGAATTTTTTGTGTCATTCAACCCTGTTGCACTTTTGTGATTTAAATAATACCAAATGTTGTTAAAGCACTCGTGGTAATATTCCAGTTTTTTTGCTGTGTATTTGTATTTACTTGAGGGCTGAATAAAACTTAATTCTTCGTCCCTACTTACATCAACAATTGTAAGCAAGTTTAGAAAAAGACTCATTTTATGTGATTCAAAGTGCTCATTTTTAGTTATCGTTCGGAATGATTTGTCTCTCTCAACTTCGGACGTATTTCTTGAGTTTATTTTAGGATATTCATGTCGTATTTTTGCTGTTAATCTATTAAATTCTGCGTTATTCCAAAAATCATCCGAATGAATTACATAATAAAGAAGTCTTCGAAAGGCTGTGAGTTTTTCAGAGAGAATGTTTATTCTATCCTTTAATTTTAATCTTTGACTTTTAAGATTGCTCAATCCTGAAAGTAAAACAGAAATTACAATTGCTGAGAATATTCCAGAACAACTTATTAATAATGCGTTTACGCTCTTATAATCTGTCCAATTATAGTCTATTTTAAAAAGAGCATATGCAAAAATCACAAACAGAATCGCAACAGTCATGTTTGTTGCAATTTTTTTATGATTTCTTCGTGCGTATGAATATAACTTTCTCATTTTTTTTAAAAATTTTACGCCATAACAAAAAAACATATGCAATAAAGTTGCACATATTTATTGATTAGGTGTTCATTTTTTTTTTTTTGATTTTCCAAAAGTAGATATTCTTTTTTAATTAAAAGTTAGAACTGCTTTAAAACATTAAGTGAAATGCAAATTAGTAGAGACTGGGTATCGTTCGCTCGCGTCAGTATCCTATTATCTATTCAACTGGTCTGTTATTCCCAGTATCGTTACTTTGATGAGTCCTAAATAATTTCATAAAATCTGCATTTTTTTGCAAACAAGAATAGTTTGCCGTTTGTTAGAGGTTTATTGGTTGTGACATCCGGTTCATAGATACCAAAACATCTTGCAGCCAGGAATTTAATGCACTTCAATGATGAAAATATAGTGTAGTTAATGAAATTTTCCAAATAAGTTGAATCCAAAATATCATTTTACCAATTAATACCTGATTATTATGAATAAGAAAATTGAAGAATTGTTAGATGTTCAGATTGTAAAGGAAGGCTATTCTTCCAATTTATATCTGGCAATGGCATCCTGGGCCGAAGCGGAAGGTTATGCCGGGATATCCGAGTGGCTTTATGCACAAGCCGAAGAAGAACATGTGCACATGTTGAGATTGTTGCATTACATTAATGATAGGGATGGACGGGCTATTGTTCCTGAATTTGAGAAACCGCCCGTAAGTTTTGAAAGTATCCCAAAATTGTTTAAAGAAGTGTTGGCACACGAAAGGCTTATTACGGCGTCAATCAACAAAATTGTGGAACAAACACTGGAAGAAAAAGATTTTACCACCGACCAGTGGATACAATGGTATGTCAATGAGCAAATTGAAGAAGAAAAACTGGTGCATCAAATACTCGATAAACTCAAAATACTGGGTGATGGCAACCTATATTTATTTGACAGGGACATAATGAGTTTACGGGCACCGAAATCGGGAAATACTACTACTTAGTCTGGAAATAAATAGCTAAAATAATTCCGGTTCAGATTGTTGGTTAACATCAAATTGAACTGGAATTGTTATTTTATATCTGTTGGCAATGATTCTCAAGCAATAATCTAAAGTTTCCAATCACTTTCAAGTCATGCTTTTAAAAGCTTTTTCAATTTGAAATTTCTGTCATTGTAGTAAAATAATTAATTCTTCAAAAGAAGAATTAGAAACAATAAGATAGTTGCCACCAAAGAAAGCTGGAAAAATTATATTCATCTGTAATTCATGCGAATCAGGAGTTGAAAAATAGTCCGTAGGACTTCAATATCAATAGAATAAACATGTATCAATGTTTTATTGTCCGTAGGACATTAATGATTTATCTTTGTTTATCCCCTACGGGGAATTGATTTTGTTTATTTCTATTTTCTATTGATATACATTCCCTACGGGAAATAGCTTAATGTAAGCAAAATAGAATTATTTTCAACTCCTGATTCGCATAATTTAATGGAAATTACACACTAACGTTTTTTTTAAAAGTTTCTAAAGTAAAAAGTGTAGTGGCGGATCTGTAATTCTGAAAAAAATCTAAACATTGAGCCAAACAAAACGTTCTAGTGATAAAAATCAATTAATTAAAAAAGTACACTTCACTAGCCGGAATTGGTAAAATTTATATTAAAAATTATGTATATCGAAATCAAACAACTTCACTCAATTTTTGCGTATTTACCATTAGCACTTCTTATAGTTGCCATTGTTTTCAATGCTTACTCGTGGTTAAGCCAGAAATCCTTCACCAAAACGAATAAACTAACTTCCTTGCTTGGCATGGTTTCTGTGCACACCCAGTTTGTTATCGGATTGATATTGTATTTTATTTCCCCTCTCGGGGTAAGCAATCTTTCAGGGGATGCAATGAAAGATGCACAATCCCGTTTATATGTGTTGGAGCATCCATTTATGATGATTATTGCTTTAGCACTTATCACAATCGGGTATTACAAAGCAAACCGGGCAACGGATGATACATCGAAATATAAAAAGATTGTAGTATTCTTTTCCATTGGATTGATTCTGATGCTTACAAGAATCCCCTGGAGTGCCTGGTTTTAAAGCTATTTATTCATAATAGCTAACTACAGTTTTATAGGTAGAAGAATGAATATCCAAAAGTGTTTTTTCATATTGGCATTAATACTGTTGCCTGTTTTTGGTTTAGCACAAGCTAAGTTGAAATTAGACAACAAACGTGTTGTATCAGGTGAAACGTTATATTATAAAGCTACGTGGGGGTTTCTTACAATTGGTAGCGCCACTACAAAAATTGATAAGACACTTTATAAAGTAGGGTCAAATATTTGTTATAAAATTGATATAGCCGGGCAAACCAATGGTCTGGCTAAATTATTTTATGTCCGCGATAAATGGACTTCGTATATTGATACGGCCAGTATTACTACACATCAGACGTATAAGAGCATACGCGAGGGCAGGTATGAACTGGACGAGCAGGTTCGTTTTGACCACGTCAATAAAAAAGCCGAAGTAAAGGTTTACGATAAAAAGTCAAAATCCTTTGTGTTGAAACAAAATTACGATACACCCGAAAATATACGCGATGTAATTGCCGGTTTCATGGTTTTTCGCCTGGTTGACTTATCAAAATACAAGAAAGGGCAGATGTTTACTATCAACGGATTTTACGAAGATGAGGGGTATAAAATAGATGTTATTTTCAGGGGGGAAGAATATATAAAGAACGGTAATTCCAAAATATTGTGTTACAAACTGGAACCCATTGTCCCTAAAAACAAAGTCTTTGATGGGAAGGATGCAGTAGTGGTGTGGTTATCTGCCGATAAAACAAAGAAAATTATCCGCATTCATGCACGCATGTTTGTTGGAAATGTGCAAATTGAGTTGCAGAAGTAATGATCCTTTAGCCTGCCATCGCACACGAATCAACTTATTTTTTCGGTCATATATCCATGCATGTAAGCTTTATTGCTCAAAAACAAGTACTTTTGCGTTCGGTTTCTCCAAATGAGGAATTTAATACTAAAAAGCGACAATATAATGACTTTCTCTAATTTAGGAATCAACGAACAAATCCTGCAGGCGCTGCAGGAAAATAAAATTTCAGAACCTACCGACATCCAACTACAGGTTATTCCGCATATTCTCAGTCACGATACCGATTTGGTGGCAGTAGCACAAACCGGAACCGGCAAAACGGCAGCATTTTGCCTGCCCATTCTTCAAACCATTGATTATAAACTACCCAAAATCCAGGCATTGGTATTGGTTCCAACACGTGAGTTGGGGCAGCAGGTGGCACGTGAATTCTTTTTATTTTCAAAACATTTACCCCGCGTATTTGCCGAAGCCGTTTACGGTGGAGCGCCTATCGATGATCAGATTCAACGGTTGAAACGCACAACGCATGTGGTGGTAGCTACTCCCGGACGCTTGCTCGACTTGCTTGACAGAAAGGCGCTGAACCTGCAGGATTTGAAATATTTGGTGCTGGACGAGGCCGACGAAATGATGAACATGGGCTTCAAATCGGAAATTGACAATATACTTCGTTCTTGTAAAAAGGGAATTACCAATATGTTGTTTACAGCCACTATGCCAGCCGATGTAAAGCTGATTATCCACGATTATTTGCGTCCCGATTATGTGGAGATACAGGTTAATTCCGAAGAATTCGTAAATCAGAAAATTGAACACCAATACCTGGTTTATAAACAAGGGGAAAAGCTTGACTACCTGAAAGCTTACCTGCACGAACGTAAAGACCAGCGTGGAATTATGTTTTGCCGCACCAAAACTGCTGCAAAACGATTGGCAAAACAGTTGGCGGGATTCGTTGTGGTGGCCGATGCACTACATGGTAACCTGAATCAGGAAATGCGCGACAAAGTGATGCGGGGCTTCAAGAAAAATCGTATTAACCTGCTTGTTGCTACAGATATTGCTGCCCGCGGAATTGATGTAAAAGACCTGGATTATATTATTCATTACCATTTGCCCGAAAAGTCTGAACATTACACGCACCGGAGCGGACGCACTGCACGGGCTGGAAAATCCGGAATATCGGTTTGTTTGGTAAAAACCGAAGACTTGCCGGAATTGAAAACACTGGAAACGGATTTGAATATCAGGTTTGCGGAAATAGGAGTGGAGTTGCTTCCGGAAACTAAATCCAAAGTGCCAATAACCATGTATATGAATATGGGATTTGGACAGGGATTTACCAAAAACAGCCTGGCTGATTTTCTGGTGGAAGAAGCAGGGCTTAGTCTTTCAGATATCAAAAATGTGGTGGTACAGGACAATCGTTCTTACTTTGATGTTCCTGCCAGGTTCGAAGAGCAAATCTTCATTAACCTGAAGGGTTATAAGCTAGCGCACCGTAATTTAAAACTCACGCTTGATGCCGAACGGAGCAAACGCAACCTGTATTGAGAAGACATTCGTAAACACGAAAAAGGGTTTGGCTAATCGTCCAAACCCTTTTTCGTGTTTAAATATTCGATCTTTTTATAAATCTGCCAGTTCTTTTTCTGCATTGCTTTGATCAATCACCTTTACATCATACAAAATCTCCATTTTGTAAGGTTTATCCAGAATTGCATTGTACATGTTTTTTACTCCATCATAACCCATGGAATGAAAATCCTGTTTCATAGTAGCACAATTCGGATTTCCCTTAATATATTTTAATAGTGGTTTGGATACGTCAAAAAATATGGAAATACCTCCTCTTTTCATAAATGCCAGCAAAGCCGGAACACTGTCTACACCTCCGCTCAGAACAGGCACACCCCAAACCATTTGAACTCCGTTGATTTTCTTGTTGTGTGTTAATTCGTAAGTCAATAATTCTTCTCCGTAATCGGGCATTTCTAATGAAGTAAGCACTTTATCTATTTTTGAATCGCCCATTACCGACCGGAATCCGGATATTCTTTCCGTCATGTTCAACGCATTCATTCCACCACTTAAAATGACAATTTGTTCAGGTGTTTTGTTAGCCTTTTTATATAGACCCATCATGGTTTCGGCACATACCTTACCGGCTTTTTTATTGTCTGTACCGATATAGAAAATCCGATCGCTTTTAGGACTGTCCGAGTCAAAAGTACCTACCTTTATACCTGCTTTAATAGCTTTATTGATAGATTCTTTCAGCATTTCGGCATCGTTGCAGCTGATCAGGATTCCATCCACTTTATAATGAATTAAGTTTTCAATTAATTCTTTCTGTTTTTTTCCGTCAATGGAAGTCGGGGCTTCCCAGGTTACCACAATTCCCAGTTCTTTTGCCGCTTCAACCGCACTTTCTTTGACCTGATCGAATACTGCATTATCTACTTTTGGAATTATTGCTATAACAATCTCTTTTTCTTTCTGCTCTTTCTGGTTGCACGAAACAAAAACAACCGATAAAAGGCATAACATTGTAAGTAAAAGCCATTCTTTTTTCATAATATAAATATTAAAAGTTTATTTAGCAATCTGTTATTTATATAGAAATATTCATTTTTAGTTAATTAAAAAGAGAGGGACAAAAAGTGGTTTAGCTGTATTTTCTTTATTCTTAAACAACCCTAAACAATATTTTGTTTTTAGTTTTCTCATTTTATTCATATATATACATAATAAATCAGAATCAGGGATAGGGGTTTAATTGTGATATTTGCTGCTTTGAGATCACTTTTGTGTAAAATAAAAATTGGCTGAATTTCAATGGAGAAATTCAGCCAATTTTATAAATGTATGCTGCACTATTACAATAATTCTTTAAGCGCTTCTACGAACTCTTTTACTTCATCTTCTGTGGTGTCGAATGAACACATCCAGCGTTGTTCGTGCGTTTCGGCATCCCATTCGTAAAAAGGATATTGAGCGCGTAAGGGTTGGATAACATTTGCAGGAATAATAGCAAATACTGCATTTGCATCTACACTTCGGGTAATTTTTACACCCGGCAACCCACCTACTTCTTTTGCCAGCAGTTTAGCCATTTTGTTAGCATGCGTGGCCATTCGAAACCAGAGATTATGGGTAAGTAGTGCGGTGAATTGCGTTGCAATAAAGCGGTTTTTAGAGAAAAGCTGTGCCGATTGTTTGTGGAAATAGGGGGCATTTGCTTTTAGTTCGTTGTTAAAAATTAACACTGCTTCGCCTATCATTAATCCGTTTTTAGTACCGCCGAAGCTCATAATATCTACCCCGCATTCCACAGTAGCTTCTTTCAGGCTTACACCCAAAGCTGCTACAGCATTCGAAATACGAGCCCCATCCAAATGTACATACATTCCGTTAGCATGCGCAAAGTCACACAGGGTTTTCAGTTCGTCGAGCGAATAGACCGTTCCCAATTCGGTACTTTGGCTAATAGAAATAACTTTGGGTTGCGTATTATGAACATTCCCGATCCGGCCTAACAAAGGTTTAATCATTTCGGGGGTCAATTTGCCATCTAATGTTTTGAGGGGTAGAAGTGAGCAACCTATGCTTTGGGTTGGTGCTCCGCATTCGTCGGCCAGAATATGGGCATATTCCGAACATACAACAGCCTGAAACGGCAGCGTGCAGCATTTCAGGCAGGTTACATTGGCACCGGTTCCGTTGAATGTATAGAGTACGGTTACTTTTCCGAATATATTTTCAAAATGCTGATTGGCTTCGTCTGTAAATTGATCTTCACCGTACGAAATCTGGTGTTGGGAGTTTGCCCGTTGAATGGCTTCAAAAATTTCGGGATGAATCCCCGAATAATTATCACTGGCGAAAGATTTCATTTTTTTGTGGAATCACAAGATGTTAGATGTTTTAGAAGCAAGACATTAGAGCCAGAATGACAGACAAAGGATAAGGAATAGTCGTAAATAAAGAAATAGCAATGTTATTTATTATCTTTGCCCTTTGTTCAACTTATCAGAATACCCATTCAAAGTTCTTGCGACGCTTTAAGGTTTGTTGTCTTGATTCTATAATCTATAAGTCTCAATTAAAATTTGAACTTATCAAAGAAGCTTTTTGATTTGGTTTCTTCAACTTCGGCTACTTCTTCAGCACGTGGAGTTGCTTCTCCTTGTTCGCGTTTAATAAATCCTACCACATCTTCCAGGCCTTCAATGAATTTGTCGAAGTCTTCCTTATATAGAAAAATTTTATGTTTTTCGTAAGTAACCTGTGCATCTTCCTCGTAACCAACTACTTTCTTCTTGCTTTCTGTGATTGCCAAAAACAAATCTTCATTTCTGCTTTTCTTTACATCCAAATAATAAATACGCTTTCCCGCTTTAATTGCCTTTGAATAAATGATTTCGTTGTCTTTCTTCTCAATCTCAAATTTCTTTTTCTCTACTTCCATAACGCTACTGATTTTTCAAATAATTACTAATTCTGAATTATTAATTACTAATGAGTCCCCAAATTTCTGCATTTTTTTTGAATATATCAAACAAAACAGGCATTTTTATTGAATTACTTAAAAATATTTTTTAAAACAGTATTTGCATACTGGTCTTAACGTATTCCAGTGGTGAAATTCTCATTCGATATAATTTGCTGACAATGATTATAATATGCTTATATACAGTTTTTTATGTTCTATTTGTGCGATTAGTCTACTATTTCAGAATCAGAATAGACTGTAAAACAAAAAATATTCTTATTTTTGTGACTCAATATCAACATAAAAGCAATTATAGTGTTTTCTAAATCAATCGTAGTCAGATTGAAATAATCGTTGATCTTTGGATTTTTTTTACCAATAATCAGAAATAGTTAATCACATTAAAAATAATTCAATATGGAATCTACTGTAAAACTTCACTCACTCAAAGTTGTCGAGCTAAAATCTTATGCTTTTGCTTTGTTATTTGTTGCCGGAAACATAATTCTTCCTCAAGTAAGTCACTTAGTGCCAATGGGTGGGATGATGTTATTACCCATTTATTTTTTTACCCTGATTGCTGCTTATAAATACGGGTTTTTTACCGGATTGCTTACGGCTGTGGCTTCTCCGATTATCAATCATGCCCTTTTTGGAATGCCGGCGGCAGAAATGCTTCCTATTCTCCTGATAAAATCAGGATTACTGGCTACTGCAGCAGCTTATATGGCACAGCGTACCAAAGAAATTAAACTCCAAAACCTGCTGTTGGTTATTCTTTTTTATCAGGGAGTTGGTATGGTAGCCGAATTTGCGCTGACCGGTAGTTTTGTGGCTGCTATGCAAGATATCCGGTTGGGTTTCCCGGGAATGTTGCTTCAACTTTTTGGTGGATATTTCTGCCTGAAAGCAATCTCGAAATGGTAAATTAGTCAATAGTTTAGAATTGATAGTTTATCATGGTTACCGGCTATAAATGGCTGTTTTCGAATTAAATGACACGAAAAGAGGCGGCAGTAATTCTGTCCTCTTTCAGAGTCGGTTTGACTTTGAAACAAGTCGAGTGGTTTGTTAGTAAAGATGTAAGAAAAAGTATACATGGGAAAGTCTTTTGATGAAGTGTTGGAGCGTGTGCGGATAATTGAGTTTGCCGAGCAGTTTGATTTGGTTGTAGCCATTGCCAATGGCGGCATAATTCCGGCGGCAATGATTAATCAGCGTTTGGGTTGTGAGTATCATCTGTTGAAGCTTAACCTGCGCGATGCCATGCAAAATAAGTTGTACGATAAACCCAAATTGCTGGCGGAAATAGACTTCGATTTCAAAGGGAAGCGTGTTTTGCTGGTCGACGATAGGGTAAAAACAGGGACTACGCTGGAGTTTGCCAAAGAATTACTTTCGGAAGCAGATGTGGTAAAAACATTGGCTGTAAACGGGGTTGCTGATTATTGCTTATATAATGAATCTTGCTTCCGTTTTCCGTGGATAGTGTAAAACGAGGATAATTAATAATGTATAATTGATAATTATTCATTGATAAAGTAACCGAAAAAAGTACTATCTTTGCACCGAAATAAAAAAAGCGTTCACTGTATTTTATGATTAACCGAGTATTACTGCGTATTAAGATTGTTCAAATCTTATATTCCTATTATAAAAGCGACAGCAAATCGTTTCCTGTCGCCGAAAAAGAATTGTTTCATAGTATTGAAAAAACCTACGACTTGTATTATCACCTCTTACAATTGTCGATAGAAATTACCCGGTACGCTGCTGACCGCATTGAAACAAAACGTAACAAATTACGTCCTACCGAAGAAGATCTGAATCCCAACACCCGTTTTATTAATAACAAATTTGTTGCACAACTTTCGGACAATATTCAGTTTACTGAATATCTGAAAGAGCATAAATTATCGTGGGTAAACGACTCAGAAATCATCAAAGTTCTTTTTGATCAGATTATTGCCAGTGATTTCTATGTTGAATACATGGATGCTCCTGCGGCTGATTATGCTGCTGATAAAGATGTGTGGCGTAAAATCTTCAAGAAAATAATCCTTCAAAGCGAAGACCTGGACGAGTCGATACAGGATCAGAATATTTACTGGACTGACGATATCGAGATGGTGGTGAGCTTTATTATTAAAACCATTAAACGTTTTGATGAGTCGAAAGGTGAAGGACAACCTTTGCTGCCGATGTTTAAAGACGAGGAAGATTCTGAATTCGCCAGTAAACTTATGCGAATAGTGCTGACAAAAGGTGCTGACTTCCGTGTAATGATTGATGCCAACACTAAAAACTGGGAATTGGATCGTATTGCATTTATGGATATTGTGATTATGGAAGTTGCTCTGGCAGAACTTCTTAATTTTCCAACAATTCCGGTAAATGTAACATTGAACGAATATATTGAAATTGCTAAAAATTACAGCACCGATAAGAGTGGAACGTTTATTAACGGCGTTCTTGATAACATCGTTGGACAACTAAAAAAAGAAAATAAGTTGATTAAAGTGGTGATGTTTAGCGATAATAAAAAATAATAAACTATTTTTGCAAGTATAATTATTAAATAATAAAAAGAATATGAGTCTAATGAGCATTTTATTACAAGTAGCTGCGGCACCGGGAGCCGGTGGTATGGGTAGCTATTCGGGCATTTTGATGATGGTTTTGATTTTTGTGGTATTCTATTTCTTCATGATCCGTCCACAGACAAAACGTCAAAAAGAAATCAAAAAACAACGTGAAGCAATGAAAGCGGGTGATTCTGTAGTTACTTCAGGCGGTATTTATGGAAAAGTAAAAGACATTAAAGAAACTACAGTTATTATTGAGATAGCTGATAATGTCCGCATTAAAGTTGACAAAAACTCTGTTTTTGCTACAGCGCAAGATGCACAAACAGAAGTAAAATAATTCGGGTCTTATGGCTGATAAAGGCGGCGTAAAGATTTTCCGTTATTACATGCAAAAGCTTAAATCATTCTTTTTATCAAAAGATATTTTAAGCTTTTTGCTTTTTCTTGTCCTTTCAGCTGCATTCTGGTTTATTAATGCCCTGGGAAAAGAACGGGAAACAATTATAACTATTCCTGTCCGCTACACAGGCGTTCCGCTGAATGTTGCCATTACCAATTCCCCTCCGGAAGAAATTCAGCTAAGTATCAAAGACCAGGGGTTGAAGCTGTTTGATTATTCCAGAACCCATCTTAGCCCATTGACCATTGATTTAACCCGCACCTATTTCCAAAAGGGTGATATTCTGATTACTTCCGACCAATTAAGTGGCAAAATTAGCAGGTATCTGCATTTAATGCCAAGTACCACTGTTATGGAAGTTCATCCTGATTCGATATTGATTCAATATCAAAAGTTGAGTAAGAAAAGCCTACCCATTGAATTAGTTTCGAATATCGAATTGGCCAACCAGTACATTTTGAGCGATAAGATAAAGGTAGAACCGGCCCGGGTAACCGTTTTTGGCCCCCAAGAAATGCTTGATACCCTGAAATCTGTCAGGACAGAACTAGTTAAGCTGGCTGATTTGAGTGATACTGTTTATCTGCGCTGCAAATTGAAACCGGCAAAATTACTTCGCTATTCATTCCCCGAGTGCAAGGTAAGTGTGTTTGTAGAGCCTTTTACTGAACGAAAAGTACAGATGCCTATTATCGCTATTGGCTGTCCACCGAATTTATCAATCCGAACATTTCCTGCGTTTGTCAGTGTGGTTTATACGGTTGGCCTGAGTCATTTTAATACGCTGAATCCAAATGATATACAGGTTTATCTGGATTATAATGACCTGAAATCAAATAAACTTAGCAAGCAAAGATTAATAATCAACAATAATTCATCTCATATTTCCAATATCCGAATTTCCCCCGAGGAAGTGGAATTTATTTTGGAACAAAAATGACCTTGCGAGCCCTAACGTTTTTTTATTCTATGAAAAATATCCAAATGGTTGACTTAAGGAGTCAATACGAAAAAATCAAAGAAGAAGTGAATGCTGGCATTCAGGAAGTGATTGATACGACTACTTTTATAAAAGGTGGAAAGGTAAATAACTTTCAGCGTGATTTGGAAAAATACTTGAATGTAAAACATGTTATTCCGGTTGGAAACGGGACAGATGCCTTGCAAATTGCATTAATGGCATTGGGATTAAAAGCGGGTGACGAAGTAATTACCCCTACATTTACTTTCATTGCTACAGCCGAAGTCGTTGCTTTATTGGGCCTGACACCAGTAGTAGTGGATGTTGATTTTGATACTTTCAATATTTCTCTTGATTCAGTCAAAAAAGCCATTACCCCTAAAACAAAAGCGATCGTTCCGGTTCATCTTTTCGGGCAGAATGCTGATATGGAAGCTATTCTGACATTGGCAAAGGAACATAATTTGTATGTAATTGAAGATGCCTGCCAGTCAATTGGTTCGGTTTATACTTTTGCTGACGGACAACAAGCTCAATCCGGCTGTATGGGCGATATAGGCTGTACATCTTTCTTTCCTTCTAAAAACTTAGGTTGCTTTGGCGATGGCGGGGCTATCTTTACCAATAATGATGAACTGGCTGCCAGTATGCGCGCCATTGCCAATCACGGTATGGTGGTTCGTTATCACCACGACCTTGTAGGTGTCAATTCGCGTCTCGACAGTATTCAGGCGGCTGTGTTGGAAGTTAAACTGAAACATTTGGATGAATATGGCGCTAACCGCCTTGCTGCTGCAGATTATTATGATACGGCTTTTTCTGTAACCGATAAACTGATTACTCCGGTGCGCTCGGCTGCTTCGACACATGTTTTTCATCAATATACCCTGAAACTGAATAATGTAGACCGTGCGGGATTGATTAAGCATTTGGCTGATAAAGGGATTCCTGCCATGATATATTATCCGGTTCCATTGCACCTTCAAAAAGCATATCAGGATACTCGTTACAAGTCGGGGGATTTTCCTGTTGCAGAGAAGCTGAGTGAATGTGTGATGTCATTGCCAATGCATACCGAATTGTCGGAAGAACAATTGGAATATATTACGAAAAGCGTATTGGAATTTGTTGTTTAGGCATTAGTTAATTGGTGTTTCCTGGCTAATTCTCAAAATTGTATCAAAAATGACTTAATACAGTGGCTTATATTTTCATTTTTATCTTTATTGCTCAATCAAAATTAACTCAATAAAAAATGGATTACTTTGCACACGAAACAGCAGTTATAGATGCCGGATGTGAAATTGGCAACGGAACCAAAATATGGCATTTTTCTCATATAATGTCGGGCTGTTCCATTGGTGAATGTTGTAATATCGGGCAAAATGTAGTAATTTCGCCTGCAGTAAAGTTGGGACGAAACGTAAAGATACAGAACAATGTTTCTGTTTATACTGGAGTAATATGTGAAGATGATGTTTTTCTGGGGCCATCCATGGTTTTTACAAACGTTATCAATCCACGAAGCCACGTAAACCGGAAAAGTGAATATGCTGAAACACTGGTTCGTAAAGGAGCAAGTATCGGTGCCAACGCCACTATTGTTTGTGGAAACGAAATAGGTGAATATGCCTTGATAGGGGCAGGGGCAGTGATTACAAAGGCTGTAAAGCCATTTGCACTTGTTGTTGGGAATCCGGCACGTCAAATTGGTTGGGTAAGCGAAAACGGACATAAATTGCAGTTTGACAAAGCTGGCAAAGCTGTTTGTCCGGAAACTGGTCAGGAATATCAGCTTGAAAGCGGAGAAGTAAAACGAATTAAATAATAAAATAAGCATAAGAGATGATTAAGTTCGCGGTAATTGGACAAGGACATATTGGGAAACGTCATGCCGAAATGATTCGCAGGAATCCTGACTCCGAATTGGTGGCCGTATGCGATGTGTTATCTAAAGAGCAATTGGGTTTAGAAGATGTCTCGGAGGCCTATTTTACAAATATCGATGATTTGTTGGCGGCTGGTTTAAAAATTGATGTAGTAAATATTTGTACGCCAAATGGTTTTCATGCCGAATATGCTATCAAAGCTTTGCAGGCCAAAAAACATGTTGTGCTGGAGAAACCGATTGCATTGACCAAAAATGATGCAGAACTTATTCTTTTCAAGTCCTTGGAAATGTCACGTCACGTATTTTGTGTGATGCAAAACCGTTATTCACCACCTTCGGTTTGGTTGAAAGAACTTGTTGATAATAATTCTCTTGGCGATATTTTTATGGTGAAACTTGATTGTTACTGGAATCGTGACGATCGTTATTATAAAAAGGGTAACTGGCACGGTGATGCTAAGCTGGATGGCGGAACGCTGTTTACACAGTTTTCGCATTTTATTGATATAATGTACTGGCTTTTTGGAGATGTTCAGAACATCCGCGGAAACTTTGCCGATTTTAATCATAAAGAGCTGACTGATTTTGAAGATAGCGGCGTGGTTACTTTCGACTTTGTGAATGGTGGTATGGGTTGCCTGAATTATTCAACGGCGGTTTGGGATACCAACCTGGAAAGCAGCATTACCATTATCGGATCGCAAGGAACAGTGAAGGTTGCCGGACAATATATGAAC
>Ga0208789_1001085_pt1 | contig 17567 bp, 18 predicted proteins | sample Methanotroph_Enr_FD_187368 | JGI IMG/M metagenome (GOLD analysis project Ga0208789, IMG submission 187368) | Enriched soil microbial communities from Old Woman Creek wetland in Ohio, USA - Methanotroph_Enrichment_5 (SPAdes) (version 2) | ecosystem: Environmental > Terrestrial > Soil > Wetlands...
CAGCTTCACGGCTTCCACCACCGATTCGCGCCTGCGCACGGCCACCGCGACCCTCACCATGCCCACCACGGGGAAGGATGCCTGGGTCGTCGTGGAGGCGGGCGTGCCGCTCACCACCACCGGGGCTTATGCTCCTGGAACCCCTTGGGCCAAGATCATGAAGGGCATCTACCCCATCGCCATCACGAACCCCATCTTTGTGGACGTGACGGGGGGCGGGTACACTCCTCCTTTCCCCTGAGAGAGGGAGTGCCCTGATGGCCGACTGGCTCCCGGAACGGCTTCCGGAAGACATTGACGCGGAACGATCCTTCCTGGCCACCTGCTGCGCCCCTGGCGCGGAGATGTTGGCCGCTGAGGTGGTCTTCACGCTGTCCGAGGAGGACTTCGTCCACCCGGCCCACCGGGCGGTGTTCCGGGCCCTCCGCAAACTGATCGAGGCCCAGGTCGAGGTCAACTCCCTCACCCTCAAGGACGCCCTGGACCAGGACGACAGCCTCAACCGGGTGGGCGGCTACCCCGGCCTGGTGGAACTGCTGGCCGGCGAGGATGTCGGCCGGCCCCAGGTCCTGGCCGACCTCATCCGGCGCAAGGCCAAGCTCCGCCGCCTGGTGCATCTGGGTGCCCAGCTCGTGCGGCAGGCCGCCGAGGAGGAGGAGGCCCCCGAACTCCTGATGGACCAGACGGCCCAGAGCCTCTTCCATCTGGCCCAGGGCGATGCGAAGGCCCGGGGCCTGCTGCCCATCGGAGCGGTGGCGGACGATGCCATGGAGCGGCTCCAGGATCGACTGGAAGGCCGATTGTCCCCGGGCATCCGGGTGGGCTTCACGCGGTTCGACGAACTCACGCAGGGCTTCCAGCCCGGCAACCTCATCGTATTGGCCGCACGTCCCGGCATCGGCAAGACGGCCCTCGCCCTGAACTGGATTCTCCGTGCGGCCATGCATCGCGATGGACGCGACGGGCACTGCGGGGCCTTCTTCAGCCTGGAAATGAGCCATGAGGAGGTCTTCATGCGCCTCCTCTCCGCCTACAGCCAGACCAACATGAAGGACATCCAGGCGGGTCGGGCCGCGGGCCGCATGCAGGACCTGCTGAAGGCCCGGGACGAGCTGGCGACCCTGCCGCTCTTCATCTGCGATCAGGCTTCCATCACCGTGCCGCAGATCCAGAACATGGTCCTGAAACAGGGAAGCCAGAGCAATCGCCGGATCGAGTTCGTCATCGTCGACTACCTGCAGCTGCTGAGCAGCCCCGAAGGGAGCCGCGGCGCCAAGCAGAACGAGGCCGTCCGCATCGGCGAGATCAGCCGTGGGCTCAAGCTCATGGCCAAGGACTTCGGCGTCCCTGTGGTGGTACTCTCCCAGCTCAACCGCGAAGTGGAGCATCGGACGGGGGGTCGTCCCCAGCTGTCCGATCTCCGTGATTCCGGCGCCATCGAGCAGGATGCCGACATGGTCGCCTTCATCCACCGGAAGATGATCGCCTCCGCTGCCGATGCCGAACCCGATCCATCGGCGGAACTGATCGTGGCCAAGCATCGCAACGGCCCCACCGCCATCATCCAGCTGCACTTCCAGGGCGAACACGCCACCTATCGCGAGATGGTGCGGGAGACGGCGAGCTACGGATAGGTGGAGGACCTCGGAATACAAGAAGGGGCGGCCATCGGCCGCCCCTTCTTGTCTGCTGGAGAGCCGCTACTCCAGCCCGAAAGTTGAAGTCTCCAGCTCCTTTCTCTCGGTATCGCCTGGGGCGATACGCGAGACCTCTCTCCTGGAGGGAGAGACGGGATGGAGAGCCGCTACTCCAACCCGAAAGTTGAAGTCTCCAGCTCCTTTCTCTCGGTATCGCCTGGGGCGATATGTGAGACCTCTCTCCTGGAGGGAGAGACGGGATGGAGAGCCGCTACTCCAACCCGAAAGTTGAAGTCTCCAGCTCCTTTCTCTCGGTATCGCCTGGGGCGATACGCGAGACCTCTCTCCTGGAGGAAGAGACGGGATGGAGAGCCGCTACTCCAGCCCGAAAGTTGAAGTCTCCAGCTCCTTTTTGACGAAGGCCATGAACAGGTCGCCGGTGGCGCCGTCGATGATCCGGTGGTCGAAGCCGAGGCTGGAGAACATGATCTGGCGGATGGCGATGAAGTCGGTGCCATCGGGGCCGGTCACGACGACGGGGCGCTTGACGATCGCGCCCACGCCCTGGATGGCGACCTGGGGCTGGTTGATGATGGGCAGCCCGAAGGTGTCGCCGTAGACGCCGGGGTTGGTGATGGTGAAGGTGCCGCCTGAGATCTCGTCCGGCTTCAGCTGCTTGGTGCGGGCACGCTCGGCCAGGTCGTTGAGGCTGCGGGCCAGGCCGCCCAGGTTCATCATGTCCGCGTTCTTGACCACGGGCACGATGAGGCCCCAGTCCAGGCTCACGGCGATGCCGAGGTTCACGTCCTGCTTGTAGACGACGTTGTCGCCGTCCACGGAGGCGTTGGCGATGGGGTAGGCCCGGAGGGCCTTGCAGGCCGCCATCATGATGAAGGGCATGAAGGAGAGCTTGGTGCCGAACTGCTCCTCGAAGGCCTTCTTGTGCTTGTTGCGAAGCTGGGCCACGTGGGTCATGTCGATCTCGAAGACCGTGTAGACGTGGGCCGAGGTGCGGCGGCTGGCCACCATGTTGTCGGCGATGATCTTCCGCATGCGGCTCATGGGTTCGACCTTCACCCGCTCGCCCGCGGCGAAGGCGGGGGCGGCCGGCACGGGGGGGACCGCCAGGGCGGGGGTGAGGCCCATGGTCGGCGCCGAGGGATCATGGACCGCGGGGAGGGCCGGGGCGATGGAGGTCGGGGCGGAGGCCGCAGATGGCCCCTTGGCGAGATGGGCCTCCAGATCCTCCTTGGTGACCCGGCCCGCCTGGCCGGTGCCCTGGATGCGGCTCAGCTCGATCCCGTGCTGGCGGGCCATTTCGCGAACCAGGGGGCTGCTCTTCGTGCGGAGCCGACCCTCAAGGCTGTCGTCGTCGGTCGCCATGGGGTGGGTGGCGGCCGCCAGAGGGGCCGCTGCGGTTGGTGCGGCCGGTGCGGCGGGAGTGGCCGCAGCGGGGGGAGCGCCGCCCGCGGGCTTCTCGGAGGCATCTCCGATGCGGGCGACCACGGTCCCTACAGGTACCGTGAGGTTCACGTCCACCAGGATCTCCAGCAGGGTCCCTGCGGCGGGGGCCGGAATCTCCGCGTCCACCTTGTCCGTGCTGATCTCGTAGAGCGTCTCGTCCTTGGCGATGGTGTCACCCACCTTCTTGTGCCACTTCAGCACCGTGGCTTCGGCAATGCTTTCGCCCATCTGGGGCATGACGACATCAAAGGCCATGGGTGGCTCCTATGAGGGCAGGGGAGGGGTCTTGAGGTGGTGGGACGTGGCCTGCTGGTAGGCATGGGCCGCTTCGAGGAGACGGACATCCGACAGGGGCGGGCCGATGAGCTGCAGGCCCACAGGGAGGCCCCCCGAGAACCCGGCGGGCATGGACAGGCAGGGCAGGCTGGCCAGGGACGTCGTGACTGTGTACACATCCGCAAGATACATCGAGAGGGGATCCCCGGTCCGGGCCGCGAAGGGGAAGGCCGTACCCGGACTGACCGGGGTCGCCAGCAGGTCCACGTCCTCGAAGGCCTCCAGGAAATCCCGCGTGATGAGGGTCCTGGCCATGAGGGCCTTGAGATAGAAGGCGTCGTAGTAGCCCCGGGAAAGGCAGAAGGTCCCGAGCAGGATGCGCCGCTTGACCTCGGCCCCGAATCCCCGGTCCCGCGTGTCGGAGACCATGTCCGCGAAGCTGCCAGCCTCGGCCCTGGGGCCGTACCGGACGCCATCGAAGCGGCTGAGGTTGCTGGAGACCTCGCTGGTGCAGAGGAGGTAGTAGGTGTCGATGGCGTAGGAGGTGTGGGGAAGCCTGACTTTGATTGGGGTGGCCCCGAGGTTCTCGATCTCGCGCAGGGCGGCCTCCAGGACGGTGCGCACGCCCGATTCCAGCCCCTCCCCCCAGTATTCCGAGGGAAGGCCGATCCGCAGGCCCTTCAGGTCTGCAGGCTGGAGGGGGAAGAGATCGCCGGAGCGAGGGAGATCCAGGGAGGTGCTGTCCAAGGGGTCCTGTCCCGCCATCACCTGGAGGAGACTGGCCACGTCCGCGGCGGAGGTTCCGATGGGGCCGACCTGGTCCAGGCTGGAGGCCATGGCCGTGAGTCCGTACCGGCTCAGGACGCCGTAGGTCGGGCGCAGGGCGGTGACATTGCAGAAGCTGGCGGGAAGGCGCACGGAACCTCCCGTGTCGCTCCCGAGGGCCAGGGGGGCGTAACCGGCGGCCACCGAAACCACCGACCCCGAGCTGCTGCCGCCCGGGACACGGGTCGTGTCCCAGGGATTCCGGGTCGGGCCGAAGGCACTGTATTCCCCGCTGGACCCCATGGCGAACTCGTCCATGTTGGCCTTTGCGATGGGGATGGCCCCGGCCGCCAGGAGCCGGGACACCACCGTGGCGTCATAGGGGGACCGATAGCCTTCCAGCACCGCCGAGCCGCAGGTGGTGGGCAGGCCGGTCCAGTTGAGGTTGTCCTTGAGGATCAGGGGCAGGCCCAGGACAGGCGTGCGTTCGCCCGCCCGGAGGCGTCGATCCGCATTCCGGGCCAGCGCGAGGCTCCGGTCCGCATCCGTGGCCAGGACCGCATGAAGCGTGGCGTCGAGGGTTCGGATCCGCTCCAGGGATCGGCCCACCAGGACTTCAGCCGACAGGTCGCCGGCATCCAGCCCGCCGCGCCAATCCATCGCCATGCCCAAGGTCATTCACGCTCCCCGAACCTTCTACTTTGCCAGCAGGCGGAAGCGGGATCCATCGCCGGAACCGGTCTTCCAGGAACCGAACCACTACCGGGCCCTACCGGCAACCTGGGGTGGCGCGACCCTCCACCCGTGGTCTGGAACTGCACGCCGGGTGGAAATAGGCTACCATCCTCTGCTCAAGCCCCGCTCTGGCACGCCCCCTGCGAGTCCGCCAGAGGCGACCCCTGGAAGACCCATGAACCCATTCGAAGTGCTGGAGATCCACCCCGATGCCTCGGCCGAGGACATCAAGACTGCGTACCACCGGCTTGCGAAGCAGTGGCATCCCGACCGCTACTCGGGCAAGGAGAAGGAAGTTGCGGAAGCCCGGTTCCGGGAACTGGCCGAGGCCTTCAGCATCCTGAAGGATCCCGGGCGCCGCCTATCGCTCCAGCAGCAGATGCCGAGGACCCAGGCTGCGCCTCCCCCCAGTACGGCTCAGGAGCAGGAGGCGGCCCGGGAGCGGTCACCGGAGGACTGGGCTGCCATGGCCCGCGGCGCGTTCAAGGACGGCAAGGTGGATCAGGCCAGGGCCTTGATCCACTACGCCATCCGCATGGACGGATCGAAGGCCTCCTACCATGCGCTGCTGGCCGCCATCCTCGAGCACGAGGGGGGGGATGTCAGGGCGGTGGTCAAGGCCCTGGAAATGGCGGTCCGCCTGGATCCCCAGGATGTGGAAAGTCACATCAAGCTTTCAGAGTACTTCCAGAAGCAGGGCATGTCCGCCCGTTCGCAGAAGCACCTTCAGATTGCCCGCGACCTTTCGCCGAACCACCCGAAACTCCGGCAGTCGAAGGCCGCCAGGCCGGAACCGAAGGGCGGCAAGCGGCATGAACCCACCCCCCCCCCTGGCCTCGTAGATCAACTCCGGGACCTCTGGGACCGATTGACGAGAAGGGGCTGACCATGGCGATTCGCGCCGCAGGGATGACGGATGTTGGCTGCGTGCGCAAGCACAACGAGGACAGCTTCCTATCCGCGCCGGAACTCGGGCTCTATGTGGTGGCCGATGGCCTGGGGGGGCATGCGGCAGGAGAGGTCGCCAGCCGGATCGTGGTGGAACGGGTGGCCCAGTTCGTGGCCGAAACCACCGAGAAGGACCGCACCTGGCCCCTGGAATACGACACCACCCTGAGCTTCGACGGAAACCGGCTGAAGGTGGCCCTCCTGCTCTCCGACCAGGCCATCACGGATGACATCCGACGGAATCCCGAGCGGGAGACCATGGGCTCCACGGTGGTCGCCGGGCTGGTGAGCGACCGGAAAGTGACGCTGGCTCACGTCGGAGATAGCCGTGCTTATGTCTTGAGCAAGGAAGAGATACGTCAAGTCACCCGCGATCATAGCTGGGTGGCCGAGCAGGTGGCGAATGGCATCCTCACGCCCTCAGAGGCCCGCGTGCACCCCTTCCGGAACGTGATCACCCAGGCCCTGGGGAACGGGGGGGACCTGGAAGTGGAGATCCAGGAATTCGAACTGGGGAAAACGGACCGGCTTTTGCTTTGCTCCGATGGCCTGTCAGGAATGGTGGGCGATACACAGATCTGGGACATCGTGAATCAATCTCCGGACCTCCAGGCCGCGGTGGAATCATTGATCTCCGCGGCCCGGGATAACGGTGGCGAGGACAATATCACTGCGGTTCTCGTTGGCTGGGAACCGGAGGAAGTCTGACGCAAGAATAGTTAACCTTGACGTAATCCCGTCCAGCGGTACCATTTCCATCATCTATCTCTCCAAGTGAGGCGTCCGGTGGGTCTTTTCGGAAGCAAAACCAAAAGTCTTGTCGGCTTGGATATCGGTTCCAGCTCGGTGAAAGTCTGTGAACTGCAGCAGGTGGGGAAGGGTGGATCCTCTCGCTACCGGCTTCAGAAACTGGGTCATGTGCCCCTTTCGCCCGATGCCATCGTGGATGGCGACATCATGGATAGCAACGCTGTAGCGTCGGCTATCCGCCAGATCCTCGCGGAACAGAAAATCAAAGCCAAGGATGTGGCGATCTCCGTGTCCGGCCAGCAGGTCATGGTCAAAAAAGTGACATTTCCCCTGATGAGCCAGGCGGAACTGGCGGAATCGGTCCGCTGGGAGGCCGAAAGCTTCTTCCCGGCCGGCCAGGGCCTCGATTCCTATGCCCTCGACTACTACCTCATCGAGGAGCGGGCTCAGGAAGGGAACATGGATGTGGTTCTGGTGGCCTGCCGGAAGGACAAGCTCGAGTCCTATGTGAGCTGCGTGGTGCAGGCCGGGTGCAGCCCCAAGGTCGTGGATGTCGATGTCTTCGCCCTCCAGAACGCCTACGAGGTGAACACCCTGGGAGGGGGCCGGGACGAGGTGGTGGCCCTGGTGAACCTGGGTGCCACGTTCACGAATCTCACCATGATGGTCGGCGGGAAGTCGGTCTTCTGGCGGGACATGGCCTGGGGTAGCGGTCGCTATTCGGAAAAGCTGATGGAGGATTGGGGGCTGGGCCGCGAGGCAGCCGAATCCCTCAAGCGCGGTCTTCCGGCCGATGGGCATTCGGCCGAAGAAGTCCAGCCGTCCATCAACGCGGTATCCGATGCCTTCGCGGACGAACTCAGCCGCACCCTGGACTTCTTCAAGAGCAGCTTCAAGGTGGATCGCCTCGACCGGGTGCTCCTCGCCGGGGGCGGATCCATGGTCCATGGCCTTCTGGAAGTCCTGGCCGACAGGCTCCGTGTTTCCGTCGACCGTCTGAATCCCTTCCAGCTCATCGAAGTCGACGGCCGGACCGAGGATCCCGTCACGGTGCGGGAGATCGGCGGTGCTGCTGCGGTCGTGGTCGGGCTGGCCTTGCGCCAAGTGGGGGACCGATGATCAAGATCAACCTGCTGGGTGACGCTCTGGCCTCCACGGGGGCCAAGAAGGGCGCGGACAAGGTGGCTGCAGAGCCGGCCCAGGTCTATGCGGGAGGAGGGGGGGCGGCCCGCCCCAGCCTGCCCATCGCAGGGCTCGTGGTCGGCATCCTCTTCGCCGCGCTGGGTGGCCTCTACTACGTGTGGCTGAACAACGAACTGAACAAGGCAGAGCAGAAGAAGGCCGAGCTGGAACGCGACAAGAAGCAGTACGAGCCCTACATCGCCCTGGAGAAGAAGTTCCGCGAGAAAAAAGAGGCGCTGCAGAAGAAGGAAGAGGTGATGACGAACCTCAAGCGCCAGCAGGCCCTTCCGGTGCACTTCCTGGAAGAACTCGCCAACAGCCTGCCGGACGATGTCTGGTTCACGAAGATCACCCAGAAGGGCTCCACGATCACGATCGAGGGAGAGAGCCGGAACTTCGAAGCCATCAACGCCTTCTACGGGAATCTCCAGTCCCGAACCCGCTGGTTCAAGCAGATCAACTACCCGGGCGCCCGGAGGGTGGCGAGCGGGTCCCTGGAATTCACCATCTCGTTCGAACTCCAGAACGCCGTCTGAGGTAGGCCATGAATCCCCAGCTCCAGAAACAGATCCTGGTGGGCGCCGCGGCCGGCATCGTGGTGGCGGCCCTGGTTTTCTTCCTGCTCGGCGGCAAGCGGACCGATCTCGAGGCGGTCAACGCCGACAACAAGACCCTGCAGGCTGCCGTCGACAAGGGCAAGCTTCTGAAGGCGAACTACGAGAAGCTCCGCGAAGAGGTCGCCAAGCAGGACAAGCGCATCGAGGATCTCGTCAAGATCATGCCCTCCGAGACCGACTATGGCGAGATCCCCTACCGGATCAAGAAGATCGCCGACGACGCGGGCATCGATCAGGTCTCCTTCTCCCTGAAGCCGGACAAGAAGTCCACCTACTACACCGAGAAGCCCGTGGATTTCGAGTTCCGGGTGGGATACCACTCCTTTGGCCAGTTCGCATCCCTGATCTCCGGCTACGACAAGATCATCAACCTCTCGAACATCGAGATCACCCGCAAGACCGATGCTCGCAGCCTCTATCCGGCCTCGGTGAAGTGCACCGTCAGCGCCTTCATCTACAATCCTGAGCCGCCGCCCCCGGCCGAACCGGTCAAGAAACCCAGCGCGCCGGCGGCGGCGGCTCAGGAGAAGGATTGAGGAACCCACCCATGGCCCACCACCTCTACCCCCTCCTCATCCTCGCCGGGTCGATCCTGGCCGGGCAGACGCCCGCGCCCGCCGGTGCCCCTGCACCCGCGCCGGCCCCGCCGGAGGACGTGGCCATCATCAAGGCCACGCCCTACAAGCCGACCGTCCAGCGGGACCCCTTCTCCACGCCCAGGGACGATCGCCCCACGGATGCCCAGGACCTCCTGGACGACATCTCGGTCAAGGGTGTCCTTCGCCGGGATGGCAAGAATTTCGCAATCATCTCCGATAGTCGGGGAAATGTCCGTTGGCTGCCAGTCGGCCACCGGTTCAAGGACGGGGAGATCGCTGCCATCACCGACAGCGCCGTGGTCTTCCATCAGTGGGAACTGAACACCACCAACCGTTCGGTTTTCCGCACCGTCACCAAGACGTTCAAGCGCGAGGAGGGTAAACGATGAATGCTCGCCTGAGTTCCTTGCTGGTCGCAGGGGGCGTGGTCCTGGCGGGGATCCAAGCGGGATCCCTCCTGGCGGCTCCCCTTGAATCCGAGACCGGCCCCGCACCGGTCCATGCCCCCATCCTCCAGAGCGCGATTCTCGAATCCGATGGGGCAGGGGCCAAGGTGTCCCTTCGCATCCCCGGATTCTCCGGCCAGCCCGGGGTCCAGGTCCTCCCGTCCCCCTTGCGGGTGGTGGTCGACCTTCCCGGCGTGGAGCGGGGAACCAGCGTCACCCGGAAGGAACTGGCCGGCCTGACGCATTCGCTGGTCCACAAGGCTCGCCTTGGCCAGTTTGCCACGGCGCCCCATCCGGTGACCCGGCTGGTCCTGGAGGTCGCTCCCGGCACACAGGTGGTTGTGGGATCCACCCCTGAAGGGATCCAGCTCCTCCTCACTCCCGGCCACGGAGCCGTCCAGGCCCGTCTTGGCGCCCCCCTGGCGATCCTTCCCGGGCCCCTCCCGGCTCCGGCGGAGATCGTCACCGCCCGTCTCGAAACGTCCCAGCCCATTCCCGTGAAGGCCGATGCCGCTCCCGCGGCAGTGAGTTCCCTTCCCGCGGCCGCTCCCATCACCGCGACGGCCAAGTCCCTCGCCGCGCTTCCGAACGCTGGCGGTACCTTCCAGGTCCTCCCGAAGCTGGCGGCGGCTACGGCCCTGCCGGCGGCCACTCCGGATGCCATCCAGGTATCGGAGCCCGAGAAGCCCCGCCCGGTCGTCGAGCCCTCCCAGGCGCGTTATGCCGGCCGGACCCTGGGCGAGACCAAGTACAACTACACGGGCGCCAGGATCACCATCGACCTCCAGAACACGGATATCCGTGAGCTGCTCCGGATCCTCGCCGATACCGGCAAGCTGAACCTCGTCATCGATCCGGATGTGCAGGGCAACATCGGCGTCCGGTTCACGGATACCCCCTGGGATCAGGTGCTGGACGTCGTCCTCAAGAACGCCGGCCTGGGCAAGGAGATCCAGAACGGGGTCCTCCGGGTGGCCAAGGTGGACAAGCTCCAGAAGGAAGAGGAGGAGCGCAAGAAGCTGGAGGAAACCAAGGCCCTGGCGGGCCCCCTGGAGACCATCACCCAGCCCCTCTCCTACGCCAAGGTCGGAGACGTCCAGAAGATCCTCAAGGACATGCTGACCAAGCGCGGATCCGTCATCCTGGATGACCGCACCAACACCCTCATCATCACGGATCTGCCCCGCAACATCGAGCTGATCAAGGAACTCATCGGCACCCTGGACGTGCAGATCCCCCAGGTTCAGATCGAGGCCCGGGTGGTGGAGGCGAACAAGAACTGGCAGCAGGCCTTCGGTGTGAAGTGGCCCGTCTCCAACTCCGGTGCGACCGCCATCACGAGTTCAACGAGCACCACCGGCACCCCCTGGGTGGGCAGCCAATCCCCTTACTGGAATGGCGTGCAGGGTGCGAACCGTCCGGCCTCCGGGCAGTGGGCTTCCGTCGCCTGGGCTCCCGGCAAGGATGGCGTCACCAGCATCCCGAATCCCGCGGGTGAGTTCTGGTTCTCCTTCCTGAGCGACCGGTTCAGCGTCAATGCCGTCCTCCAGGCGCTGGAGAGCGAGGGCGTCGTGAAGATCGTGTCCTCTCCGAAGGTGGTCACCCAGAACAACAAGAAGGCCACCATCCTCAGCGGCGAGAAGATCCCCTATCCCACCCAGCAGGGCGGGGCCCAGGGCGGGGCCATCACGGTGGCCTTCGCGGATGCCAACCTGCAGCTCGATGTCACCCCTCAGATCACCAACGAGGGCACCATCATCATGGACATCAAGCTCGAGAAGGCCGAGGCCGACTTCAGCCGGACGGTGAACGGCACGCCGACCATCATCCGGAAGGCCCTGGACACCCAGGTGCTCGTGCGGGACGGCGGAACGGCGGTGCTGGGTGGCGTCTACGTCACCAACAACACCACGGGTTCCACGGGCGTCCCCTTCCTGTCGAAGATTCCTCTTCTCGGGTTCCTCTTCCGGAACAAGACCAAGCAGCAGTCGAATGCCGAACTGCTGATCTTCATCACGCCGCACGTCCTTCGCGGCTGAGCGGAACTCCCACACGCAAGAACGGCCCCGATCGGGGCCGTTCTTCGTTGAGGGCGAGGGGAGGCTACTTGGCGATGGGCAGGGTGCGGACGAGGCGCTTGCAGGAGTTGCAGAGGATCGTGTAGTTGTCCGCCTGGTCGAAGTGGTACTTGAAGCCGGGATCGTCCGACACCTTTTCCAGGCGGCCGAAGTGGTACTCGGCGATGCGTACGCTCTGGGGGACGGTCAGATCGGCGCCGCAGTGGGTGCAGGAGATGGCGGCCATGCTTGCTCCTCGATAGCTGGATTCAGGAGTGGAACAGTTTCCAGAGCCCCCAGCTTAGCAGAGCCAGCGCGGCCAAACCCACGCCCAGCCGCAGCAGGATCTTGCCCAGCTTGTAGGCCAGAACCAGCACCAGCAGCAGGATCGCAGCGGCTGTGACCGTCAGCACAATGTTCACATGCGCCTCCCGGACGCATCCCATCGATAGAATCCCCGTCCCGCGCGACGGCCGATTTCACCGCGGGACACCATGGCCCTGAGGAGGTCGGGCGGATGGAAACAGGGATCCCCGGTGGCGCGGTGGATTCCCTCCGCGATGCGCAGGCGCAGGTCCAATCCGACACGGTCCGATAGCTCCAGGGGGCCGGCAGGGTGGCCGTAGCCCAGGGTCATGAGCGCATCGAGATCCGCTGCAGTGGCCACGCCCGACTCCACCATCCGCATGGCCTCGAGGCCCTGGGCCAGGGCCATGCGGGCGGCCGCGAAGCCGGGCTGGTCCCGCACCTCGACGGCCCGCTTGCCCAGGGCCTCCGCCAGCGCCCGGGTCCGGCCCAGCAGGGAAGCAGGGGTGCCGACGGGAACGGCGAGCTCCACCACGGCCATCCGAGGCACGGGCATGAAGAGATGGAAACCCAGCAGCCGTCCCTCCAGGTCCGACTCCCGCGCCAGGCCTGAGACCGGAAGGGCGGAGGTCCCGGTGAGGCACAGCAGGTCCGGGTGGCCCCACCGGCCCGCCTCCGCGAGGACCCGGGCCTTCGAAGCAGGATCCTCGGGCAGCGCCTCCAGGAGGATCCGTGCTCCCTCCAGGGCTCCCGGGCAGAAGGCGCCGGCCTGGATCCGGGTGCTGGCCGCGGCATGATCTCTGGCGTCGAGCCGGCCCTTCCGGACGGAGGCTTCCCATCGCTTCTCGATTCTCGCCAGCCCGCGGGCCGCGTGGTCCGCGTCCCTCCCGAGCAGGCGGACTTCCAAGCCGCGCTCGGCCGCCCACTGGGCCGCGGAGAGACCCAGCGTGCCCGGGCCCAGGATGGCCAGGGGACCCATGGCTCCACCGTCCCCCTCCTGGAAGCCCGGTTTCACCTCCTTCGCGCCTTCGATCATCCGATCGCTCCCCCTCCCGCTATGATGAACGGAAAGGGCCGTTCATTCTTCCCGCATCCCACCGTCCGGCAGGGCTATCCCTCTTCATGCTGATCGACTACGCCGCCATCACTCATCCGGGCAAGGTCCGGAAGAACAACGAGGACGCTTATCTCCTGAGCGCGCTGGACGGTGAGGAGCCCATCATCAACGGGCCCTCGCGTCCCCTCCGGGTAGGGGATCCGGGTCTGCTGGTGGCCGTGGCCGATGGCATGGGAGGGGCCGCCGCGGGCGAGGTGGCCAGCCGCGAGGGGCTGGCGGCCGTGTCGGTGTACCTCTTCGGGCACTGGGGCCGCCTGGCGACCTCGAAGGCGAAGGAGGAGGAACTCATCCAGGCCCTGGAGACGGCCGTGGAGCAGGCCAGCGATGCGGTGCTCCGGTACTCCGACGACGACCGCACCGCCCGCGGGATGGGCTCCACGCTCACGGCCGTGGTGGTCTGGAACGGCCACGCCTATCTCGCCCAGATCGGGGATTCCCGTGCCTACCTCTACCGGCAGGGCCAGCTCCACCAGATCACGGAGGACCAGACCCTGGTGAACGATCTGGTGGCCCAGGGGACGCTCACCCGCGAGCAGGCCCGGACCCATCCCCAGCGCAACATGATCACCCAGGCCCTCGGATCCCCCCAGCCGCTCCAGGTGGCGCTCTACCGGCTGGCCCTCCGCCGCGGGGACCGCCTGATGTGCTGCTCCGACGGCCTGCACGGGGAGGTGCCCGATCACGAGATCCTCGCGGTGCTGAAGCAGGACCAGTCGCCCCGGCGCAGCCTGGACATGCTGGTCGAGAGGGCCCTGGCGCACGGCGGCCGGGACAACATCACCGCCGTGCTGCTCCTGGCGAACGACCCCATGCTTCCCCTGCCTGGGGACGGCGAGACACCAGAAGTGATGCGGCCGGACCGGAGCGATGGAGGCGGCGGCCTCTGGCGGCTCCTGCGTGGGTTCTTTGACGGGAGGCGTCGCCGATGAGCATGCTTCAGGGCTCAGTCTCCCTCAAGCGGTTCCTGGTCCTGGGACCGGTGCCGGATCCGAAGGATCTCCAGGCCGGCCTCGAACAGGACCAGTTCCGGCCCTTCCAGGATGGGCTCGAGGAGGAGCGGATGGGCTGGTGCGACTGGCGCAACCCCCTCATCACGCCGTCCGATCCGGACTGGGTCAGCCAGGAGCGCTTCGCGGCCTTCGCCCTCCGCATCGACACGCGCCGGGTGCCTCCGTCGCTCCTGAAGGCCCACGTGGACCTCCGCGCCCAGCAGCTCGTCAAGGAGAAGGATCTGGCCTTCCTCGGCAAGGAGGCCCGCATCTCGCTCCAGGACGAGATCAAGGTGGAACTCCTCCGCAAAGTGCTGCCCGTGCCGAAGGTGGTCGAGGTGGCCTGGGACCTGAAGGGCGGTCTGCTCTGGACCACAGCTTCCTCGGCCAAGGCGCAGGGCGCCCTGGCCAGCCTCTTCATGAAGTCGTTCGGCTGCGAGATCCATCCCCTGGCCCCGCTCGTCCTCGCCGGGCGCCTCTGTCCCGACCTTCCCGTGGAGGCCCTGATGGCCCTGGATCCCTTCGACCTCGAGCTTGAGGAGGCCCAGGGATGAAGCCCATCGAACTCCTGGAACAGGGCCGGTTCCTCGGCGAGGAATTCCTCCTCTGGCTGTGGATGCGGAGCCAGACGGACAGCGGCGGCAGTGGCGAGGAGGGGGACGGCTCCGCCTGCTTCGTGGACGACGCCATCCAGCTGGTCTCGGAACGGGGCGAGGTGAAGGAGATCTCCCTCCGGAAGGGGAGCCCCTCGGAGAGCCGGGAGGCCTTCGAGGCCCTCAGCCGCGGCATGCGCCCGGCCCGGATGAAGCTCCGGATCCTTTCCGGCGACCTGGAGTGGGTGTTCACGCTCAATGCCGCCACCCTCGACATGGGAACCCTGAAACTGCCGCCCAGCACGGGCAAGGCCCCCCACGAGCGTCTCCACGACCGGCTGTTCCTCCTGGAGGAGGGGGCCGGGCATCTGGAACGGCGCCTCAGGCTGTTCCTGAGGGCGCGTTCGGAGGATCCCGGCGGCATGGAAGAGGCCCTGAGGACCTGGGTCCGGGCCGGGCTTTCCGGCCCCGGCGGGGACGTGCCTTGGGAGGCCTGAAGCTCCTGCTGCCGGCCATCCTTGCGGCGGCTTCGGCGCAAGCCCAGGATCCGGCGCCGGTCATGGTCCAGGTCCGCACGCCTGACGGGTACTCCCGGGTCATCCGCCTCCAGTTCAAGAAGGGGCTCAGCGTGGAGGGACGGCGCCTTCCGAAGGCCTTCCTGGCCAAGGGGGCCGAGGCGCGGGGCTGGGTGCCCTTCGAGCAGCTCTCTGCCGACGGCAAGCGCTGGGCGCTGGCCGCCCTGTTCCCCGGCGACCAGTGGCGTGGTGACGGTGTCCGGCATGTGATCCGGTACCCCGAAGTGGAGTCCGTCTGGATGCTGGCGGCCCTGTTCACCGGCCACGGCCAGAACTACGACAAGCTCATGGCCGGGAATCCCGACCAGCCGGAGAAACTCAGACAGGGGGATGTCTGGCAGATCCCGCTCCAACTCCTCTCCGTGGATCTCGGGGGGCAGAGCCGGGGACCCGACCGCACCCAACCCGAGGACGGCCTGGATGACGAGGCTCGCGTGGCGGCCTATCGGGCCATGTTGACCTACGGGGAAGACGGGCAGGGGAAGTACGCCGCCTACCACATGCGGAAGGGCGAGGCCCTGTATTCGAGCGTCGTCATGCGGTACACCGACCGGGTGGACCCCAAGGCCGTAAATGAGTTCGCCGAGCAGATCGCCCGGCGCAGCGGCATCTCCGACCTGCGCGGCATCCAGCCCGGGCAGCTGGTCAAGATCCCCGTGGCCGCCCTGGCGGATCCCTTCCAGCCCGAAGGCACCACCGCCCTGGCGGAGGAGCGGGAGGTCCGGGCGGAGGTGCGCCGGACCGTCCGGGTGGAGGCGGGGCCGAAGCTGAAGGGCGTGCGCATCGTGGTGGATGCGGGCCACGGAGGCGTGGACATCGGCGCCGCCGCCAACGGCGCCTGGGAATCGGACTTCGTCTATGACATCGCCATGAGGGTCCGTCAGCTGCTGGAGCAGGAGACCGAGGCGCAGGTGAGCAGCACCATCCGGTATCCCGGCCTGGGCTTCCGGGCCCGGGATGCCATCAAGTCGCCCAGCCACGCCGCGGAGATCCTCACCACGCCCCCCTTCGCCAACGACGGCGAGAGCCCCACCGCCGTGAGCGTCCACCTGCGCTGGGTGCTCGCGAACGACTTGTTCGCGACCTTCCTCCGGCAGAACGGCGATCCGAAGAAGACCCTCTTCATCAGCTTCCACGCCGACAGCCTGCATCCCAGCTCCCGCGGGACCATGGTCTACGTGCCCGGCGCGGCGATGGTGCCCTCGCACTTCGCGCTCAATGGGGCACGCGCGGGCCGGGTCGCCGAAATGAAGCGGTTCGGGCGGGTCGCCTTCACCCCCCGGGAGAAGCTCCAGGGCGAGGCCCGCAGCCGGCAGTTCTCGGAGACGCTGCTGAGGGCCCTCCAGAGGGACCAGATCCCGGTCCACATCAACCGCCCCATCCGGAACGTCGTCATCCGCAACGGCGTGAAATGGGTTCCCGCCGTGATCCGGTACAGCACCAGCGCGACCAAGGTGCTGGTGGAGGTGGCCAACCTCGCCAACGATGAGGACGCCTCGAACCTCCGGGATCCCGATTTCCGGGAACGCTATGCGGTCGCCGTGGTGAACGCCATCCGGGCGTACTATCGGAAGTAGCCGCGCCCGGCCAGGGGGTGCCATGCGACGCCTGATCATTCCGCTGCTTCTGCTCGTGACCGCCGGACTGGCCTGCCGGCGGCCCGTTCCCACCGCGCCACCGGCGGCCCGGGTCGTCATCCGCTTCCTGGACCGGGATGCGGTGCTGGCCCTGCCGTCCGTCCCGCCGGAGGGGACCTGGCGCCTCATGAACGCCGGCCAGTGGGAGCCCCTGGACCTGCGCTGGAAGTCCGGGCCGCCCCGGATCGGCGCCACGGTCGTGGGGCGCACTGCCCCCGACTGGGTGATGCTGGAGGATCCCTCCGGCGAGAGCCACCGCGTGGTCATGCGGGGCCCCGGCCCCGAGGAGCTGGCCCAGCGCAACGAGCGCCTGGATCCGGACGAGATGGAGGCCCTGACCGTCCTCGGACTCCTCTGGGCCCTCGCCTGGTCCCGGTAAGGAGGGGATTGAATAAACCTAGTGATGCGAGGCATCCTGGGAGGATCCACCCCCCGGAGGTCCCCATGCGCTGGCGCCCATCCTTCGCGTTCCTGCTGGCCACGGCCCTGGCCGCGCAGACGCCCCTGACCTATCCGGCCACCCGGAAGGGGGATGTGGTGGACGACTACCACGGCACCCGGGTGGCGGATCCCTACCGCTGGCTGGAGGACGAGAACAGCGCGGAGACGAAGGCCTGGGTGGCGGCCGAGAACCGGGTCACCTCCGCCTACCTCGACCAGATCCCCGAGCGGGAGGCCATCCGGGCCCGCCTGACCCGGCTGTGGGACTTCGAGAAGTACAGCGCCCCCAGCAAGCGCGGGAGGCACTACTTCTACAGCACCAACACGGGCCTGCAGAACCAGGCGGTGCTCTACGTCACGGACCGCCTGCAGGACCGGGGCCGGGTGCTCCTGGATCCCAACGCCCTCAGCGCGGAGGGCACCACCGCGCTCA
>Ga0208789_1001088_pt1 | contig 17544 bp, 15 predicted proteins | sample Methanotroph_Enr_FD_187368 | JGI IMG/M metagenome (GOLD analysis project Ga0208789, IMG submission 187368) | Enriched soil microbial communities from Old Woman Creek wetland in Ohio, USA - Methanotroph_Enrichment_5 (SPAdes) (version 2) | ecosystem: Environmental > Terrestrial > Soil > Wetlands...
TAATAAATCCTTATAATCTTCAGGGCAGGCCTGTGCTGCATACAACGTTGCCGTATCAACCACATTAAACTGAATGTGATGTCCGCCTAGTGTAAAGTAACTCCGGATAAGTTGCCCGAGCTTTTTGATATCTTCTTCTTTTCGCATCATGCTGGGCAGAAAGCGTTGGTTCAGCAATGTGCCACCCGATTTTACATGATCCAGTTTGGTTAGGGATTTCACTACTGCCGAAGGTCCATGCGTATCAGCACCATGCGAGGGCGATGTGCCGTCGGAAATAGATTTTCCGGACAATCGGCCATTTGGGGTTGCACCCATAACTTTCCCGAAATAAACGTGGCACGTGGTCGATAACATATTCAGATGGTATTTCCCGCCGGGTTTTATATTTGGCTTGCCATCAATAGTTTCAACGAGATCATCGTAAACCTTGACTGCAATGGTATCAGCATAGTCGTCATCATTACCAAAAAATGGTGTACGGTTGAGGATGGTCTGGCGAAGTAATTCTTCCCCTTCAAAATTCTTCAGTACAGCGCTAAGAATCCTGTCCATACTGAATGTTTTATCTTCGAACACATGTTTTTTGAGTGCTGCAAGGCTATCCGTTACAGTTCCAAGCCCGCAACACTGGATATAACTGGTATTGTACCGCGGACCGCCATCGTAGTAGTCGCGGCCTTTGCTGATGCAGTCCTCAATAACTACTGAAAGGAAAGGTGCCGGCGCATATTTTGCAAACATTCGGTCGATATAGTTGCTCACACGCATTTTCTGATCGACAACAAACTGCAGTTGTTTCAGGAACGCATCATAAAGTTCCTTGTATGATTTGAAACTCCGCGGATCACCGGTTTGTATGCCAACCATTTTCCCCGTCACAGGGTTTATTCCGTTGTTCAGCGTCACTTCAAGGATTTTCGGAACATTCAGGTAGCCGGTCAGCAGGTATGCTTCCTTGCCGAAAGCACCCACTTCGATACAACCGCTGCAGCCTCCTTCGCGTGCATCCTGGAGCGATTTACCCTGTCGCAGCATTTCGAGGATATAAATATCAGGATTGAAAACCGAAGGATAACCATGTCCCTGGCGGATCACAAGTGCCGCAGCATGAAGGAATTTATCAGGTGTTTTCGCACTGATATGCACTGAGTTTCCCGGCTGAAGGATATGAAGTTCTTCAACCACTTCGAGTATTATATACGAAACCTCGCTGGAGCCATCACTGCCATCGGCCTTCACTCCTCCCAAATTAATATTCGTGAAATCGTTGTAGGTGCCGCTCTCGCGGGCTGTAATGCCCACTTTGGGTGGTGCAGGATGATTGTTCACTTTAATCCAGAAACAGGATATCAGTTCCTTGGCCTCGTCCCGGGTGAGTATGCCTTCAGCTATTCCCTTATTGTAAAACGGTGCCAGGTGCTGGTCGAAATGACCCGGGTTCATTGCGTCCCAGCCGTTTAGTTCGGTAATGGTACCCAGGTGAACAAACCAGTACATCTGTATGGCTTCCCATAAGTTTCGGGGGGCATGGGCCGGGACCCACCGGCAGACTTCAGCGATCTTTCTTAGTTCTTCAGTTCTTATTGGATCCGTTTCTTCCGAGGTAAGTTTTTCGGCCAACTCAGCATGACGTTTGGCAAATAAAATAACTGCATCACACGAAATATCCATCGCTTTCCACTCCTCAGCCTTATCGGTAGCTTCAGCATCGTTCAGGTAATCCAACGCAGCCAGGTTTGCAGCAATATCTTTTTTAAAATCGAGCATGCCTTTGCGGTAAATTTTGCCATCAAGTGCGGTATGACCAGGTGCACGCTGCTCCATAAACTCGGTAAACAGGCCTGCTTCGTAGGCTGCCCGCCATTCGTCGGGAACATGGCTGAAGATACGTTCGCGCTGTGTTTTGCCCTGCCAGTAAGGGATTACCTCTTTTTCATAAGTGTCAATATCTTCCTGGCTGATGGTGTAGCGTTGCATATCACGGGTGTTCAGCACATGAAAATCCTCCACACTATGGCAGGTAAGCTCCGGGAAAGTGGGTACACATTTCGGCTTTGGACCGCGTTCGCCGACAATCAATTCTCCTTCACCCAGATAAATAGTTTTCTTTTGGCAATGATCCATGAAATTCATAGCCCTGAGCACCGGGACAGAGTATTTGCCGAAATTTTCTTTATAGAATGCAGTTTCATGCAAAGCACGTTCAATCGAAAGGGAAGGTTCAGTCTCGACGCTCAGTTTCCGGAGTTTCTGCACGCGTTCGTTCATGCCCGGACCGATCTTATTGCTTTTGGGTTCATAGAAATTGCCCTCAGTTGTTGCAGGCCTTTCGGGCGTTGCGGTATGGGGAATTATTTTTTCAAACATGATTATTCTCTTTGAAAATTTGTTAGTGGAAACATGATTACACATAAGCTGAAATGTTCGTATAATCATACAAAGCATTTCTTACTTGAAGGAAGTAATTATGAAGGGAAAAGATTAATTATAGAACATCAGGCACTCGAACAAGCGTCTGTAGTTTTTCAACAGGGTCGGAATATAAAGTGCTGTTTCCATCAATCCCACTGTGTTTTTGGCAATACCTGCAGGCTAATGAACTGTGGTTTGCTATCACAAAATTACTGAAAATTGAGAAATACCGGTATGCAGAATAAATATTTAGAACTGATCTAAATTCCCGGGAAGACATGCGCTTCACCCTGTAGCCACATACCTTGTCATCCTTCGCCTAAACTCCCTTCGCCCATTCCGCCTCTACATCTTCAATACTCTTCGGTTTTGGCTTGCCAAGTAATTCACAACCTGATTCGGTAATCAGGAAATTCTCTTCATTCCTGAGACCTCCAAAGGTCCTGTATTCATCTACCTTATCGTAATTGATATAGTTGCTATTATGATTATTCGCTTTCCAATTGTCAATGAGTTCGGGAATAAAATAAATTCCCGGTTCGATGGTAAAAACAAAGCCCGGCTCCAGTTTACGACCCAGTCGCAACGACTTGAGTCCAAATTGCGTACTTTTTGGCTCCCCGCCGTAACCAACATACACTTCGCCAAGGTCTTCCATGTCATGAACATCAAGGCCCATCATATGGCCTAACCCGCATGGGAAAAACAATGCATGAGCACCATGTTCAATCGCATCATCCACATTGCCATTCATAAGCCCAAGATCCTTCAATCCCCGGACAATCACTCTTGCAGACTCAAAATAAACCTCCCTGAAATGAATGCCGGGTTGAAGCATGCTTATCGAAGTATCATGGCTATCCAGGCAAATTGAATAAATATCCCGTTGCCGTGATGTGAATTTCCCGTTCACCGGCACAGTGCTCGAAAGGTCGCCGGCATATCCCATGGCAGTTTCGGCCCCGGCATCCAGCAGGAACAGATCGCCATCTTTCAGGATATTTCCGTGGTAATGATTATGAAGCGTTTGCCCGTTAATGGTGGCAATTATCGGGAAGGCAATTTGTCCCCCGGTCGAAAGCGCTACTTCATGTACAGCCGCTGCAATCCGTGCTTCCGATACGCCCGGTTTTGCCAACCGCATCGAAAGTGCATGCATGTCAACACTTATATCGCATGCTTTCCGGATCTCTGTAATTTCTTCGACTGATTTATAATTCCGTTGGTTTACTACCCCTAAAATCAAGCCGACCGAAGCCCTGGCTTTAGCTTCATTTGGATGAATACCCAGCCATTCAAAGAGCTTTATTTTATTTTCGGATCGGTAGGGTGGGAGAAAATGAATTTTCCTTCCCTGAGCCTTCGCTTCTTCGAGTGATACCACAAGGGATGCAATATCCCCGGTTTTTGTAACACCAACCTGCAGTGACTGTTCAGCAATAGTAGGTTGTGACCCCATCCATACAAAATCTTCAACCGTTAGATCATTACCAAATATTTTATACTCCCATTTGTCGCAATCGATAATACCTGCAAGGAATGGCTGTTTCAATCCGAAGAAATACAGAAAGGAACTGTCCTGCCTGAAATGATATCCGTTATCTGCATAATTCATAGGACTTTCGTCGTTTCCTAAAAGGAGGATCAGGCCTGAACCTACTGATTTTCTTAGTTTCTCGCGACGCTGAATGTAAATTTCTTTTGAAAACATAAAGATTGGATTAAGCGTATTTTAACTTGTGAATGACAAATTGAGTAAGAGAGGTATCAGGCCATAATGGCGAAAAGGATTTTACTTCTGATACCCCACAAAAACAGTTGTAAAGACCAAAGTTATTGAAATGGAAGTTAAGTTTGGCTTAGTTGTCAAAATAATTCAACTAACATTCACATATTCGTTTAAACCGTAAGCTGAGTCATCTTTTGCTTCCCCATACCTGCACGATTACTATTCCGGCGAGCATTAACAAGCATCCAGCTAAGTTGCGCAGGCTAAGCATTTCGCCAAGCAGAAGCCATCCTCCTAATACGGCAAAAACGGTTTCGAAGCTTAAAATAATAGAAGCATATGCCGGATGAACATGCTGCTGGGCCACAACCTGCAATGTATAAGCAATCCCTACTGACATAAGCCCGCCATACAACAAGGGCCAGAATGCCAGTAAAATTGTATCAAGGTTGATTGTTTCAAAAATAGAAGCTGCTGCAAGACTTAATATTCCGCAGACAGCAAACTGAAAAGCGGAAAGTGGTAATGCCGAATGTGTATCTACCAGTTTGTTAATAAGTTGCACATGGAGAGCCCAGAAAAGTGCACTCAGCAAAATAAGTAAATCTCCTTTTTGAAGGACAAAAGGTCCGTGGATAGTAAGCAAATACAACCCTGCCAGTGCTATAAAAGCACCCATCCAGAGCAGTTTTGTGATATGCTGACCAATAAAAATTCCAATTAATGGCACAAGTATTACATAAAAACCCGTGATGAAACCGGCTTTTCCAGCCTCGGTATATACCATGCCGGCTTGCTGCAACGAAGCCCCGATAAAAAGGATTAATCCTGCTGATAATCCTCCTTTTATGATGTTGGTTTGTTTCGTAGCTGGACGTTTCTGTTTGTATTTCATCCAGAAAAGCAGCGGAAGCAACGATATACTTCCCAGCAAAAAGCGGATGCCGTTAAACGTAAAAGGCCCGATAAATTCCATGCCGGCACGCTGCGCTACAAAAGCAAAGCCCCAAATAGCCGAAGTAACCCACAGCATGATAATGGCTCCACGATTGTAAACTCCTTTTTGCATGTCCTGTAATTAGACCGCAAATTTACACGAATGATTCGCTAATTTGCATGAATAATTCCTAAATGATCATTGAACCAACAGGAATGTCAATTGAATGGCCTTCGGTTGAAAATCGGATGCCGTTAAATCTTCCCTAACTCAAATTCCTCTTAAAAATCTTATCTTTGACCCTTAAAACCATTCCGCCATGCAACTTTTACTTTTAAGCAATTCAACCAACCAGGGTGAAGATTACCTGGGATGGCCACAGGAAATCCTCAGGCAGTTTATCGAAAAAAATAATATTAAATCCTGCTTGTTTGTGCCTTATGCCGGCGTTACTGTTACCTGGGACGAATACACAACACGTGTACGCTCTGTTTTCAGCATCTGGGGATGCATGATCGAATCTGTTCATACAATGCCTGATCCTAAAATCGCGGTAAGGGATGCTGAGTGTATTATGGTTGGAGGAGGCAATACATTCAGGCTGGTGCAGATGTTGCACGAAACTGGCATTATGGATACTATCCGGGAGAGATCACTTGCCGGAACACCGTTTATTGGATGGAGTGCTGGTTCAAATGTAGCTTGTCCGACATTGTGTACAACTAATGATATGCCCATTATTCAGCCATTATCCTTCAATACATTAAACCTGGTACCTTTTCAGATAAACCCACATTACCTGGATGCCAATCCCGAAGGCCATGGAGGCGAAACCCGCGAGCAACGGATCAACGAGTTCCAGGCACTGAATCCTGAAGCAGTAGTAGTTGGCTTACGCGAAGCCACTGCCTTATATCTTGATGAAACCAATCTGCACCTGCTGGGTAACAGGCCAATGCGGTTATTTATTAACGGGGATGAACCAGTTGAATTTAGAAAGGAAGATGATATTAACTTCCTAATCAAAAATTTGGGTTCATAATTCATTTGAATAATAAAACGCAGATCGTACATGAGAATTTCAGCCTGAATTATGATTTTTTATTTACGAAATCCGCTCACCACATCGACACCCAGGAAAGTACCACTACCATGGTTGTACCCGCTCCACGCCCCGATATGGGTACCCGGTCCGTAATACTATTGAAAGTCGTTTTCGGGAGGGGTGTGGATTTCATACATGGCTGCCAAAGAAAAGTAATTTACCAACCCGCCTAATGTGATGTCAAGTGCTTTGTTGGAGGAAGTAAACGTTTTATATGAAATACCTAAAGGGCTTCCAAAAGCTGGACCGAGAGAGTGTTTGTACTGTGCATTTGCAGCAAGCATTCCGATTACCATTAGAACGATACGTGCAATTTTCTTTATTTTCCTGTTTTTGCATATAAAATATCAGATCAATTTACTTAAATCTTTGTTTGTAAACGGCAGCAATTTATCCGGATTTTATAGCAGGCAAATTTTTTGAACGCACATTTTGAGACAGCAGATACTCACTTTCTTTCTATCTTTGCACCATGCACGAAACAATTCTGATCCTCGATTTCGGTTCTCAGTATACACAGCTTATTGCCAGGCGTATACGCGAACTCAATGTATATTGCGAAATACATCCTTTTAACCATATCCCTGAACTTGGCGATCATATCAAAGGTGTAATCCTCTCAGGAAGCCCGTTTTCGGTACGTGACAAAAATGCTCCGGCCCCGGATTTGTCGGGCATCAGGGGACGTTTCCCTTTACTTGGAGTCTGCTATGGTGCACAATACCTGTCGCTGACCGATGGCGGTATTGTGGCACCTTCCGAAAACAGGGAATACGGACGCGCTAATCTTTCGTTTATCGATCATCGGAATGAACTGGTTCGTGGCATGACCGATGGCGGACAGGTATGGATGAGCCATGGAGACACTATCCTCGAAATTCCGGAACATTTTCAGGTTGTTGCAAGCACGCCCGATGTTAAGGTTGCTGGCTTTTGTATTAAAGGAGAACCGACGTACGGAATCCAGTTTCATCCCGAAGTGTATCACAGCGTTGATGGTACTGTGTTGCTACGAAATTTTATGGTTGATATCTGCGGCTGCAGCCAGGATTGGACACCACTGGCATTTGTCGAGACCACCATTAATGAATTAAAAAATAAGCTTGGAACCGATAAAGTTGTTCTTGGCCTGTCAGGTGGTGTTGACAGTACAGTTGCCGCTGTTCTTCTTCATAAAGCCATCGGCAAACAATTGTACTGCATTTTTGTCGACAACGGTCTTTTGCGTAAAGACGAATTTCAAACTGTACTCGACTCATATGAGCATATGGGACTGAATGTGAAAGGCGTTGATGCAGGCAAACTCTTCCTGGATGCCCTGAAAGGAATTTCTGATCCCGAATTGAAGCGCAAAGCCATAGGACGTACATTTATAGAAGTTTTTGATGTGGAAGCAATGCGCATCGAAGATGTGAAATGGCTTGCCCAGGGCACCATTTACCCTGATGTAATTGAATCGGTTTCCGTAAAAGGACCATCGGCTACTATAAAAAGTCATCATAATGTTGGCGGGTTACCTGATTTTATGAAACTAAAAGTGGTAGAACCACTGAAAAGCCTTTTTAAAGATGAAGTTCGGCGTGTTGGGAATACATTGCTTGTTGATCCGGTTATTCTCGGCAGGCATCCCTTCCCAGGGCCGGGCCTGGGAATCCGCATCCTTAGTGATGTGACCCCCGAAAAAGTTGCTATCCTTCAGGAAGCTGATGCGATTTTTATCAATGGACTTAAGAACAACGGCTTATACGATAAAGTGTGGCAGGCAGGAACAATGTTGCTCCCTGTACAATCTGTTGGCGTGATGGGCGACGAACGAACCTATGAAAATGTGGTGGCACTAAGAGCAGTTACGTCTACCGATGGAATGACAGCAGATTGGGCATACCTGCCTTATGAGTTCCTTTCAGCCGTTTCGAGCGAAATTATCAACAAAGTAAAGGGTATTAACCGGGTGGTTTATGATATCAGTTCGAAACCCCCAGCCACCATTGAATGGGAGTAAAATCAGTAAATATCTGTTTCCGGTATTACCAATCCTGATCTTCTGAGAAGAATTTTAGACAATAGCCTGGTTTTTATGTACTTTTACACCTGGTGCCAGCTTCCATTTTTTAACAAACATTTATTACTATGCGTTTCCGTTTGTTTAGTTTCTTTTTCTTTTTTTTTACTTTCGCTGTTTTTCAACATGCACTTGCACAAGATATTATAGTTAAACGTTCAACCGTTATTGAACATTATAAGGGTAAACCTTATTATATTCACTTTGTAAAGCAGGGCGAAACGCTTCCTGCCATAGCTAAAGCGTACAATTCTTCTATCGAAGAGCTGATTAGTGAAAATCCCTTACTTGATAAGGGTTTGAAAGCAGATATGGTGTTACGGATCCCGCAAAAAACGGTTGTTGCCGTGCCTGAAGTTGAGCTGCCAAAACCAGTAACGCGGACAGAACAACCCAAACCTGCTGAAAAGCAAAAGGAGCAAATCAAACCTGCCGAAGACAAGAATTATATTATTTACCAGGTTAAAAAACAGGAAACGCTGTATGGTATTTCGCGGCAATTTGATGTCACTGTTGATGATATTGTGAATGCCAACCCGGGTTTTGATGGCCTCAAGGAAGGCATGGAGATTAGAATTCCGAAGAAAAAGACAGTTGAAAAAGCAGTAAGTAAGGAAGTTCAAACTGAAAAAGCAATAAAACCAGAATCTACCCCGGAAGAAATTGTTGTAAAAACAGGTGAAACCCTTTATAGTATTTCCAAAGCATACAACACCACCGTTGACCAGCTTATTGATCTGAACCCTCAGTTAAGTGAAGGACTTAAAGCCGGGATGGTTTTAAAGTTGCGTAAAACGGAAGTCAAAAGTGCTACGATGCCTAATGAAAAGGACAGTGCAAAACCTGTTGGGAAGAATGGTGCTGTTCCATTGGTTAAACCTGTATTACCGGCATATTGTTATAATCCCGATAACATTAAAGCAACTTACAACGTGGCTTTGCTGCTGCCTTTTTTGCTTGCTGATGCCACGGATGCACTTGAGGCACCGGAACAGAGAAATCCTTCTGATTTTGAGAGTTTTAATTACTTTCAGTTTTATGCCGGTTTCATGCTGGCTGCCGATTCGCTCGAAAAATGCGGACTTCATGCACGTATCCAGGTTTTGGATGGGGATAAGTTAAATGATACACTTACGGTCCGTCAGACTTTACGCAAAACAGGCCTTGATAAAATGAATCTTATTATTGGACCTATGTATGCAAATTCCTTTACCGTCGCCGCTCGTTTTGCCAAAAAGCATGAAATCGGGATTGTAAATCCTTTGTCGAGGCGCGAAAATATTGTGGATGGGAATTCATTTGTTATAAAAGCCCAGACGTCAAATTTAGGAATTGCATCAAAACTTTCCTCATTCATCCGATCACACTATCCCAGTGCAAATATTATATCCGTCCGTAACGATTCGAAAGAACTCAGATCCCTTGCTGAAGACTTTGAATCACAGATCAGAAGCAGTATTACCAATCACACTTTTAAAGGGAGTATACTGGTGTCAACATATTCTACTGATATGATGGCCGGGGTTTCTAAGAAGCTAAAAACTGGTGTTAAAAACATAGTAATCTTCTTTTCGAGCAATAAATCCAATGTCCCCAATTTTGTTTCATTGCTGAACCCTCTTGCAAAATCAAATGATATAATGCTTATAGGTATGGAAAGTTGGGATGAACTGGAACTGGAGACGGAGTTCCTCGTTAACCTGGACTACCACCAGGTTACTTCAAACTACATCGATTACGAAAGCGAAGCTGTGCAGCAGTTTATTACCAGGTTCCGGAATAAATACGGTGCTGTTCCCCAATCGGTCAAACATGCTTTCCTGGGTTACGATATTGGCTGGTATTTCCTCACTTCGTTAATGTGGTATGGCGATCAGTATATTTCGTGCCTTCCTTACCAGGAGGGAAACGGGCTGCAATATAATTTTAACTTTTCCAGCGCAGGTAGAGGTAATGGTTTTCAAAACAAGGATGTTAGCATTATTAAGCTTCAGGACTATAAAATGGTAAAGGTGGAATGATCCGGAAAGTCTCATATTGATGTTTATCTGATGATTTCCTTTCCTGTTATTTTACTGCTTTTGTTAACCCTGACCTTCACTTTTCTTTCTTCCTGCCATGATAGCCAGAATTTCTGAAGCTATCTCCTCAATTGATTTTGCTGTAACATTTACATGCGTCCAGCCTGGGTGCATGTGGTAAAACCGGTTGGCAAAATTTAATTCACGTTTTACATATTCCGGTTCTGAATAGTTGTTGACATTTCCACCCAGGCGCTCGTTTCGTGTTTTACGCAACTCCGAGAGACGCATGGCGTTGGTGGTGAGGCAAAATACCTTAGCCGGATCCAGTTCATTCAAAATTGCGGGTGGTGTAATACCTAAAATAACAGGGACATTGGCTGCAAACCAGCCTTTATATGCCAGGTAAATGCTGATAGGAGTTTTGAAAGTCCGTGAAACGCCAAGTAGCACAACATCCGCTTCAGTAAGACTTTCATTGCGTTGCCCATCGTCGTGATTAAAAGCAAACTGCATGGCATCGATGCGCTGGAAATAATCCTTGTTGAGCTTGTTGTAGAGGCCCGGCTGTTGTGAGGGTTCATGGATAAACTGGCCCGAAAGCCTTGCCAGCAATGGACCCATCAGGTCAATAGTCTCTACATTTACACTATGACTTTCGCGGATAATAAGTTCACGCAATGAATCCGTTACAAGCGTATGTACAATTAATGCCCCGGATTTCCGGGCTTCGGCTACAATAACTCTTACTTCCTTTGGTGTATTGACATCCGAATGAACAATCACATCAATTTCAATCCCCGGGAATTGGGTTAGTGCAGCATTCAGTGCCTGGCGGGCTGTTCGCCCGGTGCCGTCGGAAACAACAAATACCTGGTACAAATTACCTCTGTTTTAAAGTTAAATACAACTGATTCTCAATTCCAATAAAACAAAGTTAAGGCATTTCTTTTACAAACATTAATCTGCTAATAGTGTGACCGGGTTACTTTCATACCCGTAATTATATTTTGTTGCCAGATTCTTTTTTTGAATCCGGATAAGAACGTTCAGTCGGCAATAGCGCTCTTTCTTTGTTTCAGGTTTCGGAGGTAAACCAAAGCCCGTGCAACAATAAAAATCAATACAAATACAAAAATGATGGTTGCTCCTGAAGGAATATTCCAGTAATACGATAAAAACAAACCGGTCATGCTGCCGGTAAAACTAATGATCATCGAAACGATAATGATCTTTTTTAAGTCGTTAACAAACAAGTTAGCCGTGCTTTGCGGAATGGTCAGGTATGAAATTACAAGTATAATACCGGCAACGCGAATGTTAATTACAATGACCAGTGCCACCAGGGTCAGCATAAGGTAGTTGAAAGTTTCAACTGGTGCGTTGTGCGAGCGGGCATATTCTTCGTCGAATGAAATAAAAAGAATCGTCCTGTAAAAAAGCAGGAAAACTGCAACCGTAACCAGGGTCAGTGTTCCCATAAATGCCAGGTCGGTTGAAGTAACGGTAAGTATGCTGCCAAAAAGGTACGACATCAGGTTGGGAGCATAGCCGGGAGTAAGATAGATAAAAATTATGCCTACCGCCATCCCGAAAGACCATAAAATCCCGATGGCCGAATCCTCGCGGATATCAGTCTGTTTGGACACAAGCCGGATTCCGAAAGCCGATAAAACGCTGAAAATGGCTGCCCCCAATATCGGGTTTATTCCAAGGAAATACCCCAGCCCGATTCCTCCGAATGAAGCATGTGTAATTCCGCCGCTTATAAAAACCATCCGGCGCGCAACAATATAAGCTCCGATAAAACCACAGGTAATGCTGGCCAGGAAAGCTGCCTCAATGGCATGGCGGACAAAGTCAAATGAGAGAATTCCTGCCATGTTATTCGTGGGTATGTTCGTGTGGAGTGAATTCTTGATCGTAATCGTGACTGTGATCATGTTTCTGAAGCACCGTATGAGGAACATCGCCATGGGTGATGATCTGCAACGGGCAGTTATAGCCTGCAAGTTGAGCCTCTGTAATAATATTCGAAGGGTGATAATGCAGATAGGTATTTACACAGGCAATCGTTTTCACAAAATAGGAAATGGTGCCGATATCATGCGAAATGATCATAATGGCCATTTTTTCGTTGAATTTCTGCAGCAATTCATACATTTCGTGCTCGAAACGATTGTCAACAAAAGTATTTGGTTCATCAAGTATCAGCAATTTGGGTGACGAAATAAGTGCGCGGCAAATAAAAACCCGTTGCAATTGTCCACCCGAAAGTTCTGCAGTTGTGCGCTTTGCGAGGTTACTGATCCCCATCTGTTCAAGTAAATCAAGCGCTTGCTTCTTATCTGTAGATGAATACCGGTTCACTGCTTTTCCAGTCGACATCAGTCCCGAAAGTACTATATCCTGAACCGTGATGGGGAACTTTCTATCGATATGCGATTGCTGTGGCAGATACCCAATGAAACTACCTTCCTGATTGTCAAATCGTTGAATAGTACCTGAAACTGGTTTTATCAATCCTAATATTAACTTGATCAGCGTGGTTTTACCACCGCCGTTCGGACCAATTACACCTACAAAATCCTGGTCCGAAACCGTTATTGAAACATCGCGCAGCACGATACCGTTATTATAACCTGCTGTAACGTTGTCCAATATAATAAGTTCATTCATGGTTTAGGTAATCAATTCAGTTATCAGAAATCAGTTGAGCCAGGTGAATCATATTATCGGGCCAGTTTTCGGCCATAGGGTCAAAAACCACTACTTTGCCGTTAATCTCGCGGGCAATGGCTTCCGCATTACGGGTATCAAATTCTTTGGAGACAAATACAGCTTTAATCCCTTTTTCCTTTGCGGTTTTCACCAGTTCAGCCATATAAGCCGGCGATGGTTCTTTTCCATCCTGTTCAATACTGATTTGTGTAAGACCATAATCCCGGGCAAAGTAAGCCAAAGCCGGATGAAATATCATTATCGGCTTACCTTCTGATCCTGAAAGTTTTTCGCGGATTGCACTGTCAACGGAATCAGCCAGGTGGATAAACCTGGACAGGTTTTCTTTGTAAAATCCAGCATTTGCAGTATCGATTGAAACTAAAGCATCGCAAATATTGGCTGCTTGTATTTTCATACAAGCCGGTGATAGCCAGGTGTGCGGATCAATGCCTTTGCTCTTTTGCCCTGACTCTTTTTCATCACCGTGAATATGCCCGTTTAACATTTCAATACCGTTGCTGGTATTGATAACCTTCATGGCAGGATTGGAAGCTTTCAGCCTGTCGAGCCATGCAAGTTCAAAATCAAGAGCTCCCAGGGCGAGATATAACTTTGAGGATGAGATTTTTTCCATATCGCGCGGTGTCGGTTCGTAGGTTTCGTGGTTCGACCCGGTTGGCAACATAGCCTGAACCTCAAACTTGTCGCCGGCAATAAAGGTTGCCAGGTATTTCTGAGGAATAATACTGACCGTCAGCTGCATTTTTTCATTTCCGGCATGTTTTTCCTGGCAGGAAACCAGGCCTAACATCGACAGCAGTATGAAAACAGTTAAAATATATCGGAACATGTGTGCAAAAGTACGAATTATGATGCTTATCCGGAAATCCCGCTCCGGATTCACCAGAATTGTATTCAGTTTCGAATTCATTTTTTTTAATTTAATTCATATCCAGATTTTTATCAGGACCAAATCCTACAAAACTCATTATTATATGTAACCCTATTGCAAAATAATCGTCAGATAACTACATAAACTTCCTTACCATGAACACATCCGAATTTAAGGTTAAAGGTGAAGACCTGATGCGTAAAATCCGTGAACTGATTGAAGAAGGCAATGTAAATCGCATTATCATTAAAGACAATTCAGGAAAGGTTTACATTGAGATTCCTGTGACCCTGGGTGTGATTGGTGCATTGATTGCCCCGGTCCTGGCAGCCGTTGGGGCGCTGGCAGCCTGGGCAGCTGATTTTACCATCGAAGTGATCCGCAGGGATCAGTGATGCACCGGGCCGATTTTACCTTCGATGGAGGCGATTTTTTGCTGCATTCTTCCGCTTGCTCCATCGCGGATATCGAATGAAACCGTGCAATACACACGGCTGCAATCCTCTTGAAGCAAAGCATAGGCTTTGGCTACAACCGATTGTGCTTCTTCGAGCGTATCTGTTTCTATAATAGTTCCCATAGCACTCAGCTGGTAAGGTAACCCGCTCTTGCGGATCATGGCAATTACCCGGCTGACATAAGGACTTGCACTTGCACCCTTATCAGTCGGGAACATAGCAAATTGCATTAGAACTGACATGGTTTTTATTTGTTTAAAAAGTTTCTGGTTACAGGTTATTGGTTTCTGGGTTGTGAATTGCCTCGTCTCCTTGCGCCTGCTTCACGCTTTCCATCCCTCCATCCCTCAGTCTCTCCGTCTCCATATCGCCCTTCGCCCTGTCACCCCTCGTCATCTCTCCCTTCACTCATTAACTAATTCACACTTTTCCCCGTATTTATCCATTCCAGATCTCCCACGACTTTTCCGCCTGTAATTCAAGCATTGGCAAGCCATTCATCACGGTAGCACCGGCTTCACGACCCTTAAGCAGGAATTTAGTTTCGGCAGGATTATAAATCAGGTCATAAAGTAAATGTCTTTTGCTAAGATAGTGGTACGGAATATCAGGATAAACGCCAGTATCAGGATACATTCCAACTGGAGTGGTATTTATGATGAGTTGGTTTTCGCTGATTATACTTTCAGTAAGCTGAGAATACTCCAAAATGTCAGCTTCCCGGCCGGAACGTGAAACCAGTGTATGATCGATGCCAAGTTTATTTAAAGTGTAACAGACAGCTTTTGCAGCACCACCAGTCCCTAGTATTAGGGCTTTATTATGATACGGTTTTAGAACCGGAACCAATGATTCCCTGAAACCATAAATGTCAGTATTATAACCTGTAAGTTTAACACCCGATTCACCTCTTTCAATCTTAACACAATTTACAGCCCCTACAACTTCTGCTTCTTTTGTAATATGATCCAGGTATGGTAGAATGGCGACTTTGTGAGGAATTGTGACATTAAAACCCTGTAAATCAGCATGCAGGGTAATCAGTGATTGAATTTCTGAAATTTGTTCCAAAGGGAAAAGACGGTAATCTGTATCCGTAATATTTTCCGAAGCAAACTTCTTAGCAAAGTACTGTGCCGAAAAAGAATGTGAGAGCGGGTATCCGATAAGTCCGAATAATCGCATCTTAGCTCACTGTGTTTTTCTTGGTCATGTTGATATAAATCTTGTAGGCATAGTATAAAAATGCCAACCCAAGTATGGCAACAACTACTATATCTATTATATGGCTATAGGTCATAACTTCTGTCCAGTTGCTTTTCAGCTTATAGCCTACATAAGCAAGAAATGCATTCCACATTCCGGCACCCAGCATGGTATAAATTATAAATTTCCAGATTTTCATTTTCCCAAGACCGGCAGGAATGCTTATCATATGGCGGATTACAGGAATAAACCGAGAAATGAAAATAGTCAGTTCGCCATGTTTTGCAAAGAAGCGTTCGGTGATTTCCAGGTCGTGTGTATCCAGTAACAGGTACTTCCCAAATCTTTTGATAAATGGCTTGCCTCCATAAAATCCCATGGAATATGAAACCAATGAACCGACAATACTGCCAAATGTGCTGGCAATGATAACGCCGGTAAATGTAAACTGCCCGTCATGTATCAGGAAACCGGCGAAAGGCATAACCGCCTCGCTTGGAACCGGGAATACCATGCTTTCGAGTGTCATCAGTAAAAAGATTCCAGGATAGGAGGTTGCGGCAATAAAAGCAACTGCATTATCAGCGATCCATTGAGTAATTCCCATTATTGAAAAGTTTTGGGTTAGGGATTAGTGATTTGGTGTTAGAGGAAAGACGCGATGTAATCCCTTATTTTTCCTTGTTTTTGTATGTTTCAATAACTGCCAGGATTTCAGTTGAGGTTCTCGCTTTATCAGAATATTCCAGCAACTGGGTATGAGCCTCAAAATCCTGTGTCAAAGCAATAAAAAGCTCAAGGATAGCCTCTTTGTGCCTTCCTGCTTCATAAAGATAAGCAACACGGCGATATGTCAGCGAACTGTTCTCTCCCTGGTAATAAAGCCCGTCTTCGAGTATTTCGAGTGCTTTTACATAATCCTTTTTTATATCAGCATAAAAGTCGGAATAATCGAGCCAGATTTCGGCATGGTAAGGTTCGAGTTCGCTGGCCTTTTCATAGGCTAAGGCAGCTTCGTCATGCATTGCCAAAGAAAGTTGTGTTTCGGCCAGTACAATATAATATTCGGCATTATCTGATTCCAGTTTTATGGCTTGTTCTATATGCGACAGAGCTTCGCTGTATTGCTCCAGTTCTATATAGCAGAGCCCGATACCCATCCATGCATCCGAAAAATGACGTTCAAGACTTATCGATTTCCTGTAGAATTCAATGGCAGTATCATATTTCTCCATACTGGCATAACAGTCGCCAATATAGTAATTGGTCATGGCATCCGGTTTTTCGAGCTCAAACGTTTGCTTATATACATGTATAGCCTCCAGGTACATTTCCATTTGCTCATAACACTGGGCTTTGCTGAAAAATGCCGGTGTAAATGTCGGGTCAATTGCTATTGAATAATCAAAAGCATCAATAGCCTTTTCGTATAATTCAACCGTGCTGTATGCTATTCCAAGATTATACCATGCCACAAGCGAATAAGGCCTGCTGTTGAGTTCATTGGTGAAAAATTCAATAGCCTCCTCACTCATTTCCCCCATTTCGTAGCAGTATCCTATTTCATATAAAAGGCTTTCGTTTTCCTTGTTGAGCCGGATTGCTTTTTTCAGATGTTCGGCAGCTTTTTTATAATCCCGGAGGTTCTGATACTCAAAAGCTATGCTGGTATGAATTTCATCCAGGTCTTCATCCACTTTGGCCAGTGATTTCTGGTATTCCCTGATGGCTTCGGCATGTTTGTGCATGGTGCTGTATACCGTAGCACGGGTAAGTGATATATCCGGGTTTTGCGGGTCAACGGCATCCAGGCTGTTCAGCCGGGCCAGGGCCTTTTCGGGCTCACCGTTATTCAGGAAATATTGTGCCTTAAAAACCTGGAAGCTTACTTCGGTAGGAAATTGTTCAATGGCAAAATCAATGGCTTTGCGGGCCTTCACTAATTCCGATTCACTGAAATAATAGTAGATTATATCCTCCAGCTCGCCACTATCG
>Ga0208789_1001089_pt1 | contig 17513 bp, 16 predicted proteins | sample Methanotroph_Enr_FD_187368 | JGI IMG/M metagenome (GOLD analysis project Ga0208789, IMG submission 187368) | Enriched soil microbial communities from Old Woman Creek wetland in Ohio, USA - Methanotroph_Enrichment_5 (SPAdes) (version 2) | ecosystem: Environmental > Terrestrial > Soil > Wetlands...
TGATTTTTCCGGATCAGGTTTATTATACCTGAAGCTATAGTTAAATGAAAGATCCCATGGCACACTAAAATCGGCATAATCGGGGATATCGCCTGTTTTTTGCCTGATTTTCACCAGGTCAAGTTCATTTTTTTGTTCAGGCGTCAGGTTTTCCTCCTTCTTTTCCTTCTCCTTCCCCTCCTTCGATTTGAATGAGAGTCCGAATGACATATTTGCGCTTGTTAATCTAGCCAGCTGCCCGTTACGTGAAAATTGATACACGTTGATCAGGCGTCCGTTTTGCATCGCATACGGATCGAGGATCGCTCCAAAGTTAAGATCGACTCCTGCGACCTTTGTACGGGCAGAAATATTGAAATTGGAAAGGTTTAAAGAGTCGGCAGCAAGATTATATGATCCGCTGATTGAAAATTGATCGAGAAGTTTAATCTTTTTGAAAGCTTCAGTTGACGTGGTATCCCTCGTATTTACCTTCTTCATTTCCAATGTATTATTAAGACTAAACCCGATTGAACCGGACCGTCCTGCGCTTGCAGTTCCAAATATCGCACCTTCATGATACGGATAACGGTAACTGACCGGCATCCCTTTTTCATCATAATACTCGATATCACCATACATTCCGAAACCGGAATTACTGAAATCAGGTTTAAGGTTAAAACTTATACTGGGAGTCATAACATGCCTGATCCCCTTAATTTTTGATTTTGGGTTTAAAGGCTGAAAATTTCCGTAAATCTTTGTTGAAGCGCCCACACTGAAGGAATAATCGTAATCACGTGTAAATCCGTAGAGCGTGTCTGTAACCTCGATCTGCCTTGTCGTTTCATTATATTTCTTACGTATCTGCTGCGTATACCACCGTTCACTGTAATTAAACGAAGGACTTATTGTGATGTATTTCAATGCTTTTAAAGAGGTATTAACCGGGATACTGTGTTTTACCCCGTTCTGCCAGTTTTTAATCAGTGATGAACTCAATAACTTATTCTGCTTCGTATTAATTTGGTTTTGCATATCCATCGAATAGCTCACACCAATTTTTTCGTACCATTTCTCTTTGCCGGAACGGGATTTCGGCTTGAACGGATATATCCGCGAAACATTGAATGTCAACTGAGGCAGGGTAAGACTAATCGTTGTATCGCGACTATTCTGGGAATGGCGCGCATTCGCCGAAAGGGTAAATGGCGAATTTTCCCAACGTTTTGAATAGGATATACTCGATTGTTTGGTATTGGTCAGGTAATTCTCGGTAGTATACGAGTTATTCTGGTCGAATGAACTTGTCGAAAAGTTTACGCTGGCACTAAATGTTTGACTTGGACTCGCTTTCGAATCCATCGAATGGCTCCACGTAATGGCAAAATCGTTTTGAGTTTTATAATCAGGTAAACCTTTATCGCCAAAGACATTTTTATAATATTGCATGTCAAATGAACCGTTAAACCTGTAACGGAGCCTGTAATTGGTATGCAGCTTAACCCCTCTGGATCCCTTGGAATAGAGATCACCTTTCACCGATGCATCAAAGTAATCGTTTGCAGCCCAATAATACCCGATATCCCGCAAGAAAAATCCCCGGTTTATCTCATCACCATACGAAGGCATCAATATCCCTGAGGAGTATTTGGGAGTAGTCGGGAAAAATCCGAAAGGAATAAAAACAAAGTAGAGTGGAAGATCTTCGATAACGAGGTAAGCCGGTCCTGTCACAATTTTTTTGTTCGATAATACCTTTGCCTTGGTCATCTCGAGCCAGAAATGCGGATGTTCAGCATCGCAGGTGGTGTATTTGCCATTCCGAAGACAATAGGTTGAATCGTTAATCAGTTTCGTCCTGCCGCTGTGTACAAATCCTCCCTCCTGTTCGGTAACAACACCGGTTACAATACCCTTTTTAGTTTTGTAGTTGTAGCGGACCTCATCTGCCTGGAACTCCTGTTCTCCTTGTTTAAAAACCGGTTTCCCGGCAATTGCGCCCGTAGAGTCAGGTTTCCCGACGGCATAGATAAGATTACTGTCGCGGTTCAACTCAATATAGGCAGCTTTCAGTTCAATGTCCTTGTATTTCACCTGGGCATTGTCATACATGAAAATTTTATTGCCGGAACTATTCTGCACCAGAGTGATATAGCCATCAGCAGTATACTCCACCTCGGCATCGAAGCCGGCAGTCTGTTCCGTAGCTAAACTATCGGTAACGATCGAGTCATTTTTCGAAACAGGAATACTGTCGGGCAGTGCCAAAGCGGGCCTGTTCTGTCGTCCCCGATTCAGAACCTTCTGTTTTTCAACAGTCAAAGGTCTATTATCTTCAAGCTTCTGCCCAAAAATAGTTCCATAAACAAGGAAGCTGAATACCCCAAGTAAAGAAAAAAATCGCAACTTGCTCAAAGCTTTTCCAAATCAAGTTAAATCTAACATAAATGCAACGAATTGCATAGGGCAAAAGTAAAAAATCCATTTAGAGAAACTTACAACCCGAAAAAATAATTTAAACTTCTATTTTTGTATCATCTAAGAACGATTCAGCTATGAAGGCAATGGAGAAAAGATTTAAGTATAAGTGTTTTAATTCATTTCACATACATCGGTTACTCCTTGTAATTGCTATTTCATTAATAATCAACCCTCTGTTTAGCAGAAACAGGGAAACAAGAGGACTCGAAACCGTGGTGATCGATGCCGGTCATGGGGGTAAAGATCCGGGAGCCGTAGTCGGACAAGCCCGTGAAAAAGATATTGTCCTTCAAATCGCTTTGAAACTTGGTAATTATATTAAAGAAAAATTACCGGATGTCAAGGTAATTTATACACGTCGTACCGATGTATTTGTCCCTTTATTCGAACGTTCGGTCATTGCAAACAAGAATAACGCCGATCTTTTTATTTCGATTCATGCCAACTATTGCAGTTCCCCATCGATCAAAGGGACAGAAACCTATGTTTTAGGACTTCACCGTACAGAAGATAACCTGAACGTGGCGAAAAAAGAGAACAGCGTTATTTTACTCGAAAAAGATTACACAACAAGGTACGAAGGTTTCAATCCGAATTTATCTGAGTCGTATATCATGTTCGAATTGATTCAGAATACACATCTTGACCAAAGTGTCGTTTTTGCCGGAATTTTGCAGGATTCATTTCAGAAACATGCTCAAAGAGCCAATCGCGACGTAAGGCAGGCAGGCTTTCTGGTATTGCGTGAAACGGCTATGCCGGGAGTCCTGATTGAAACCGGTTACCTAAGCAACCAATCGGAATCAGGCTATCTGATGACCGATACCGGAAGAGAGGCGCTTGCTTTATCCATCTTTAACTCTTTTAAATCATACAAGGAAAAATTCGAATCGCGTTTAAACCTTGCATCAAGAGGTGAATCGAAAAAAGAATCCAGGGAAGTCAGTAATAATGTCCCATCGGAACAACAATCTCCCGAAATTAATAATGAAATTCCCACACCGCAACATGAAGCAAAGGGAAAGAAAAATCAACCTGTTATTAATGATCAGGTTAATCCCCGGGTAAATGAACCTGTCAGAATAACCTTTGCTATTCAACTATCAGCCTCACCTGTAAAGCTCTCACTGAAATCGAAAAGATTCAAAGGGATCGAAAATATTTCAGAGATTGCCATAGGTGGATACTACAAGTACTATTGCCTTGAAACCAAATCCTATTCTAAGGCCAAACAAAATCTTTCAACGATCCGTTTGAAAGTACCAGATGCTTTTATTACAGCATTTAAAAACGGCGAGCCAATACAATTGAAGGAAGCCTTGCAATCAAAGTAATATTGCCGCACTTTTTTTTAACCATAATCCTATGTATTTTTACTAATAATTTGATAAAATCCTGACATGAAGCTCTCAAAAACATCGAAGATTGGAATTCTTGTTGTAATCTGTCTCGCGCTTTTAATCTGGGGTATTAATTTTTTGAAAGGAAGGGATATATTCAGAACTGAAAAAGTCTTTTTTGCGCGATATAAAAATGTCGGCGGACTGACGGCAACTACGGTGGTAACATTGAACGGTCTCAAAATCGGATATGTCCGTGCCGTTTACTTTGCTGAGGATTTATCAGGAGATTTGATTGTTAAAATTGCCATTTTCAATGACTTTCCGCTACCGAAGGAGACTACAGCAGAAATTGCAAGCAGTGACCTTCTTGGATCAAAGGTTGTAAAACTTAACCTGGGTAAATCGGACAAACTCTTACTTCCCAATGACACGCTGAAGACTCAAATGGCTGCAGACATTATGCAGCAGGTCAATGAACAAATTGCACCAATTAAAGCGAAAGCGGAAAGGATGATTGAGAATCTTGACACCATTGTAACAGCTGTATCAAAAATTCTTAACAGCGATTCGCAACACCATATTTCAGAAAGCATCCGACAGATCAATCTTACGATTATGAATCTCGAAAAAATTTCGGGAAACCTGGAAGATGTTGTGAAGGATCAAAAGAATAATCTCGCATCAACCATCTCCAACATCAGCGCAGTTACTGATAATCTGAAAACCAACTCCGGTAAACTTGGTCATATCATGGATAATTTTTCCACATTCAGCGATTCACTTACAAAGCTTGAGCTGAATAAAACCGTTTCCAATTTAAATGGTTCAATTGCTGGTTTGCAATCGGTGTTAAGTAAAATAGACACTGCAAACGGTTCACTCGGGCTCCTGGTTAATGACCCGGCGCTATACCGGAATCTTAGCACTTCAAGCGAGAACCTCAACCGTTTATTGATCGATTTTCGCGTTAATCCAAAACGATACGTCCACTTTTCAGCACTGGATTTTGGGCGCAAACTCAATATTACTGCCCCATCTGCCACGCAATTATCTGACAATATTTCATTTAGAGTTCAGATCTTCTCTTCATCGACTCCGATAAGTCTTGCATCCTCCTTGTTTAAAGGGATTGACGGGGTTACTGAAATAAAAGAGGGGAGAAAGTACGTCTACGTTACACCATCTGAATCTTCTTATGATAAAGTTAGAATCATTCTAAATAATACCCAAAGTGCTTTTCCTGAGGCATTTTTAAAGTCTTACAAGAACGGACACGAAATAAGTTTAAAAAATGCATTAAAAACGATCAGAAAATAGTTTATTTCGATTCTTTTTTATTTACTTTTAGACCTCTCGAAAGAGTAATTTTTTGCCGTTTTTCGATATCTCATCTGAAACATCCATTTCATAATAGCTTTGTCAGAATTTGTTTCTACAAAATACATTGAATCAAATGTTTGCACATATTTTAAACACAACTACCTGAATATGAATTAATTACATTATTTTAAAAATACTTAAGGATGCAATAATCTGAAAATTAAAACCATAGAAGTATGCAACATTTTGAGCAATTTTTTCCCGATTAAATTTTTTCAATCTTTGCATCCGAATGAATAATAAACGAAGTTCAATTTTTCAAGAGCCAAAACCTAAATGAACAGAGATCATAATAACATCTGGGAGAATTGTCTGAAAATTATAAAAGACAATGTGCCTTTTATAAGTTACAGAACCTGGTTTGAACCGATTGTTCCCATTAAACTGGATAACGACATTCTTACCATTCAGGTTCCGAGTCCGTTTTTTTACGAGTACCTGGAGGAACAGTACATTGATATTCTGAGGAAGACACTGAGAAAAGAACTTGGTGTCGGCGCCAAACTTGAATATAGCGTTGTCGTTGATAATAATCTCAGCACCAATAACAAACCCTATACTGTAAAACTGCCTGCCAATCAGAATAATAATCTGAAAAACAGGCCTATTGCAGCCTCCTCTTTTCATGACGATAGTGCGATTAAGAACCCGTTTGTGATTCCGGGAATTCAAAAACTAAATATTGATCCTCAGCTCAAGCAGGATAACACCTTCGATAACTTCATCGAAGGTGAATGTAACCGGCTAGCCCGAAGTGCAAGCTATGCCGTTGCACAAAAACCGGGCGGCACCGCTTTCAACCCGCTGATGCTTTATGGAAATTCAGGATTGGGTAAAACACACCTTGCACAGGCAATTGGGATTGAAGTTAAAGAACGATTCCCCGAAAAAATTGTTTTGTACGTAAATGCAAATAAGTTTCAGACCCAGTTTTCAGAGGCCACCAGGAACAACAACCGGAACGACTTCCTTCATTTCTATCAAATGATCGATGTTTTGATCATTGATGATGTTCAGGAATTCGCGGGAAAAGAAAAAACACAGGAAACTTTTTTCCATATTTTCAATCACCTGCATCAAACCGGAAAACAACTTATCCTCACTTCGGATAAACCACCTATCGAATTAAAAGGGCTTGAACAACGGCTGCTTTCTAGATTTAAGTGGGGTCTCACTGCCGATTTACAAATTCCCGATTTTGAAACACGCATGAATATTCTGCGTAAGAAAATCTATAAAGATGGAATTGAAATCCCGGAAGAGGTTCTTGAATACATCGCATCGCATATTAACAGCAATGTACGCGAACTTGAGGGAGCTTTGATTTCACTGCTGGCGCAGGCTACGCTTAATAAAAAAGAGATCAACATCGATCTGGCCATCAAAATGATCAACAAGCTGGTGAAGTGCTCGGTAAGGGAAATTACGATCGATTATATCTCGAAAACCGTTTGTGATTATTTCAATCTTCCCGTCGATTCGTTGGGGGTTAAGACACGAAAGAGAGAAACTGTACAGGCCCGGCAAATCGCAATGTACTTTTCAAAAAGTATGACCAAATCATCACTCGCTTCTATTGGATCACAAATCGGTGGTAAAGATCACGCCACAGTACTCCATGCCTGCCGGACCGTCGCTAATCTGAAAGATACCGATAAAAACTTCAAGGTTTACATTGATGAGATAGAAAACAGGTTAAAATATTAAGTTCGATTTGATTGAGAGCAGGCCAAAAGGTCTGTTTTTTTTTGATTTCATATATTATTTGTTTTTTAATACGTCAGCTGACTGATGAGGGTTTCAATTGTTTACTATTCAGTTTTGATATTATCGAAAATCATTTTCTCAGGAAATGGAATACACCGACATCTTTCACACAATCGGAGCCCCGGCTGAAGGGCTCTATAAAGAGAAAGGGAGCAAATTTATTGCTTATGCCTTTCCGGTGTCAGACGAACAACAAATAAAAGAGATCATAGCCCGGTTAAAAAAAGAACACCACAGCGCCCGGCATCATTGCTTTGCGTGGCGTCTTGGACCGGACCTTGAATTATTCAGGGTCAACGACGATGGTGAACCCTCGGGAACTGCCGGACGACCGATATTCGGTCAGATCAAACAGCATGAATTAACGGATATTCTGGTTGTCGTCGTACGTTATTTTGGCGGCATTCTCCTGGGAACAAGCGGATTAACAAATGCTTACAAACAAGCAGCCGCCAATGTGCTGGCTAATGCGCTCATCATCGAAAAAGTGGTCGAAACTACCATCGAGGTAAATTTCGACTACCAGGCCATGAATGATTTTATGATGGTATTGAAAGAGTTTCAACTCGAAATGAAAGAGAGTCATTTCGATCTCACCTGTAAGGCCAGGATATTGGTAAGGAAGCAATTAACTGATATCGTCATGGAAAAACTCCAAAAAATCGATAAACTCAAAGCCTCTATAATTGTGGATAACTAATCAACGATTCCGGTTGATTAATATGTAAATTTTATATTTTTGTAGTACAATTGATACCAGTATATAATGGAATACAATTATCGCCAATGTCAAACACCTATGAATCAAATATTTAATAAGCTTAAATGCCTTGGCCGGGAAAATTGTTTCCTTCATTCGCTCAATATTCATTCAATACCGTTTTCACCTAAAACCAACAAGACTGTTCACCCGGTTACTGTTGGTTTTTTTTATGCATCAGTACAAACTGCAAATTTATATACATATGAACGCTAAAAGACTGATATCAATTACTGACTTCACAAAAGAGGAGTATCTCAAGATTATGCGTTTGGCTGAAGATTTTGAGGCAAATCCAAATCAAAAACTGCTCCAGGGAAAAGTTATTGCAACGCTTTTCTTTGAGCCATCAACACGAACCAGACTAAGTTTCGAGACTGCCATCAACCGTTTGGGCGGGAAGATTATCGGGTTTTCCGACTCATCGTCGTCGAGTGTATCAAAAGGTGAAACGCTGCACGATACCATCAAGATGGTCAGTAATTATGCCGATATGATCATTATGCGACATCCGCTGGAAGGTAGTGCACGATATGCATCAGAGGTTTCGAATGTACCTGTTATCAACGCAGGCGATGGTGCCAACCAGCATCCCTCACAAACATTGCTCGATATGTATTCGATCATCAAAACCCAGGGTAGTCTCGATAACATTAATCTGTTTATGGTTGGTGATTTAAAATACGGCCGTACGGTTCACAGCCTGCTTATGGCTATGTTGCAGTTTGAAAATCCAATATTCAATTTTATAGCCCCACCTGAACTTGCGATGCCCAATGAGTACAAATTGCATCTCACCTCCAAAGGGATACGCTATTTTGAACATACCGAGTTTACCGATATCATTAATGCCGCCGACATCATTTATATGACACGCGTACAAAAAGAGCGGTTTATTGATCCTGTTGAATATGAAAAAGTTAAAAATGTCTATATTCTCAGAAATGAAATGCTGAAAAACACCAAGGAAAATATGAGGATTCTTCACCCGCTGCCCAGGATCAACGAAATACATACAGATGTCGACAGTAATCCGAAAGCTTATTATTTCACACAGGCGAAAAACGGAGTCTACACCCGTATGGCTATTATTGCGCATTTATTGGACCTTAAATAATCTTTCAAAATATTTGTCATGGAAAAACATCTCAAAGTGAGCGCCATAAAAGATGGCACAGTCATTGACCATATCCCAACAAAAGCGCTTTTTAAGGTGATAAAAATCCTTAAACTTGAAGAATGCAATCAAATGGTTACTTTTGGTAATAACCTGGATAGTAAGGCAATGGGGACAAAAGCAATTATTAAGATTGCCAACCGGTTTTTTGCCGACGAAGAAGTGAATAAAATTGCCCTTGTTGCCCCCCATGCAAAGCTAAATACTATACGCGACTACGAGGTCGTCGAAAAAAGAGTGGTTGAGACCCCTAAAGAGATTAAGGGGATTGTCCACTGCTTTAATCCAAAGTGTATTACCAATGCAGAAAACATTACGACCCGTTTCGAGGTTCTTTCGGACAAACCAATTGCTTTGAAATGTTTTTATTGTGAAAAAATTACCAATGAAAATGAAATGACTTTTTATTGAACTCCGAAAACGACACCTAAATATTTTTCAGGATGGATACAGATTATATTAAACTGCTTCAGGAAATTGATACTTTAACCGCAACGGGAAAAGAGCGGCATGAAATTTTATTAAGCATTTGTAAACTATTGAAAAACAAAGTCTATCATTACGATTGGGTTGGATTCTACCTGCTTAATGCACAGGACTCAATGCTGATGTTGGGATCGTACTCGGGGAAACCTACTGAACATACAATGATACCGGTTGGCAAAGGAGTATGCGGGCAAGTAGCCGAGAATAATACACTTAAAGTTGTTCAGGACGTCAGCCTGGAAGGAAACTACATTGCCTGCAGCCTTAATGTTCAAAGCGAAATTGTGGTGCCAATACTTAAGGATGGTAAATTTGTGGCCGAAATTGATATCGACTCCCACTCCACTGCCCCATTTACAATTGAAGACGAAAAATTTCTGACTTCCGTTTGCCTGAAATTATCTGTATTCTTTTAAAATAAACTATCGGATTCTGTCGATTGACCTCACCAACATTTCATCTTTAGCTATAGCCCTGATCGCCAAATAGATTAATATTGCGGCGATTACAGGAAAAACAAGATAAATATGTAAAGAATAGGTTCCCGATACAATTTGTGCACCTGACCTCAAATAGAAATAAATCAAACCACCAAGACCAAGCAGAATAAAAATAATAAACCTGGAAAGTCTCATTTGCTGTATCCGGTTTTTAAACCGGTAGATCGTTATTACAATAAGCAACAGGCAAACAGCACACAACAGAATCAGCGGAAGGCTACTGTAAATAATTTCGGGTTTCTGTGCCCCTTCAAGAGCCATCCCTTTAATGTCAAAACGATAAATATTTCCATCTTTCCCGACAATATCGGCGAACGGGACAAAAAACAGGGCACCGATGAGCATTTCGGCAATTAACAAATAGACTGTTTGAATTCTCTGTATCATTGTTTTTAATTTTATGCAAAAATATCAAAAAACAATTATACCGCATCAATTTTGCCATGTCCATATTTTTCAATAGTTTTGATTGAAACTACAATATAATGATGACAAAAAAAATAGAGCCCTCTGAATTAATCCTTAATCCCGATGGATCAATCTTTCATTTACATCTTAAACCGGGCCAGATAGCCAGGGACATTATTTTGGTGGGAGATCCCGGGAGAGTTGATATGATTGCTGACTTTTTTGATGAAATTGAAGTGAAAGTACAAAACAGAGAATTTTTCACTATTACAGGGAAGTACAAAGGAAAAAGAATTACGGTACTTTCCACAGGTATAGGAACCGATAATATTGATATTGTAATAAATGAACTCGATGCATTGGTAAACATCGATCTCGGAACACGTAAGATCAAAGAAATTAAAACCAGTCTGAACCTTATCCGAATCGGTACTTCCGGAGCTTTACAGGGTGATATTCCTGTTGATGCGTTTTTGGCATCCCGCAAAGCCATCGGATTCGATGGATTAATGAATTTCTACGCCAGACGGGAAGAAATTGCAGATCTGGCATTTGAAAATGCTTTTAAGACCTATACCAACTGGAATCCGTTGCTGGCTTCACCATACGTAGTTGACTGCGATATTGAACTTTATGAAAAGATTACAGACAGTGAGTTTATTTCCGGAGTTACAATCTCTGCCCCGGGATTTTATGGTCCTCAAGGCAGGGAATTGCGATTAAATATTGTGGACCGGCAGATTAACGACAAAATTGAGTTATTTCGTTTCAATGATCTGAAAATTACAAATTATGAAATGGAGTGTTCAGCAATATATGGACTCAGTAAATTACTTGGTCATCAAGCACTTACTGTGTGTATTATTATCGCGAACCGTATTACGCGGAATGCAAGTATCGATTATAAACCTGTAATGAAACGACTTGTAAATAAAATTCTTGATAAGCTGATTCAATAGAAAAGTATGGAAGAAATCGTAAATTTTGATACGTTACTCGTATTGATTGACGATCGCGACGAAGAGGTTTACTTTGCAGTAAGAGATAGATTGCTTCAGGCCGGGCCTGATATTCTTCCGGTCCTGGAGCACGCTTTAAGCTCATCGACCAGTTTGTTACAACACGAGCGGCTGGATATAATTATTAATCAACTCAAATTAACAAAACTGATCGACAGAACAGCGCAGTGGGTCAACTCGGAAGATAAAACGCTTCTGGATGGATGGATTTTGGCAAGCTCAATTCACCATCCGGATATTGCACCCGAAAAAATTGATCTGCTTATCAGCAAAATTGTTCGCGACATCTGGTTAGAAATCAACGATTCGCTCACCTCCCTCGAAAAGGTGTCGATCATTAACCATATATTTTACGATTTGTACCAATTTGAATTAAATACACCGGATATGCATGCACCGGAAAACTGCCTTATAACCAACCTTTTAGTCTCAAGAAAAGGAAATATAATTTCACTTTCCATGTTATATTGCATTATTGCCCAAAAGCTAAATCTTCCGATACATTTTATCGAAATTGGTCAATACATGTTCCTTGGTTATTATGAACCCAGGATTTCGAAAGAAGTTTACGGAGAAAATGCTGATCCCTACCTGTTTTATATCAATATGGATCACAAAGGGGCAATAATTGGGGCAAAAGAGCTGGAGTATCTTGCACATGAGAAGAAAGAGAATTTTGAAAAAATCACACCTTTAAGTGAAGGAACTGTGATCAAAAAGCTTTTGTTGTTCCTGAGGCAATGTTACCAATCAGCGGAGGATGATGAAAGGGTCGTTCTCACAAATAAGTTACTCGATAAACTTCATAAATACTGAATTAAAAAAGGGGCTTTCGGCCCCTTTTTTAATATCTGGAAAAATATATTTTTCTATTTAGCGTAACTTACTGCCCTTGTTTCGCGGATCACAGTAATTTTAACCTGACCAGGATAAGTCATCTCATCCTGAATCTTTTTCGCGATATCATAAGAGAGGTTTTCAGCCTCAATATCAGTCATTTTATCGCTTCCCACAATAACCCTGAGTTCTCGTCCTGCCTGAATTGCATAAGTTTTAGTTACTCCAGGGTAAGAGAGCGCCATGTTTTCGAGGTCGTTTAACCGTTTGATATAGGATTCAACAGCTTCGCGTCTTGCGCCTGGACGAGCGCCGGAAATCGCATCGCATGCCTGCACAATCGGAGCGAGTAAACTATCCATCTCAACTTCGTCGTGATGGGACCCAATCGCATTACAGATATCGGGTTTTTCCTTAAATTTTTCAGCAAGTTTCATCCCCAAAATTGCATGTGGTAATTCTGGTTCATCATCGGGCACTTTACCAATATCGTGTAAAAGTCCGGCACGTTTGGCACGTTTGGGATTAAGCCCTAGCTCAGCAGCCATGATTGCGCAAAGATTGGCTGTTTCACGCGAGTGCTGCAACAAATTTTGACCGTAAGAGGAGCGGTATTTCATTTTACCGATTAATCTTATCAGCTCAGGGTGTAATCCGTGGACTCCAAGATCAATTGTAGTCCGTTTTCCTGTTTCAATAATCTCTTCCTCAACCTGTTTTTTTACTTTATTCACCACCTCTTCGATACGGGCAGGATGGATACGTCCATCGGTAACAAGCTGATGCAGGGCAAGCCTGGCAATTTCACGTCTTACAGGATCAAAAGCAGACAACACAATAGCTTCGGGAGTGTCATCAACAATAATTTCAACCCCCGTTGCTGCTTCAAGAGCCCGGATATTTCGCCCTTCACGACCGATAATCCTTCCCTTGATTTCGTCACTTTCAATATGAAAAACGGTTACCGAATTTTCGATAGCGGTTTCGGAAGCCACCCGCTGAATCGACTTGACGATAATCTTTTTTGCTTCCTTGTTGGCGGTCATTTTAGCTTCATCCATGATCTCCTGAATGAACGACATCGCTTCCGTTTTTGCCTCATTTTTCAATGAATCAACAAGCTGTGCCTTCGCCTCGTCGGCCGAAATTCCCGATAAAGTTTCAAGTTGCTGAACTTGTTGTTTATGCAGTTTAAGCATCTCTTCCTCTTTTTGTTCTACTAATTCAAGTTGAATATTCAGATTTTCGCGAATTGTATCAATCTCCCTCTCCGAATTCTCAAGTTCTTTAATGCTACGCTGCAGTTCCTCTTTCCGTTGCAAATAAATGGCCTCTTTTTGCTTCAGTTTGTTCTCGGCACCCGAAATCCGGAGATTCCGCTCATTGATATAGGTTTCGTGCTCCGATTTTAATTGAATAAACTTCTCCTTCGCCTGAAGCATTTTTTTCTCCTTGAGCATTTCAGCCTGCACCTCGGCATCTGCAAGCAATTTTTGCTTGTTCTTCATCAGCACCATATCCCACAGAAAATAGGAAGCGGTACCTCCTATCAATAGTGTAACAATGCCTGTGATAATTATTTCCATGTGTAAAATACAATTAAGGTTTAACAAAAAAAAATACCGCAAATTCAAATTACCCGGATCAGATCAGATCAAACTGAACAACCGGATTACTCGAAATATGCGGGTCTATAATAGAATTCAAAAACTAATTTTCCTTTTCAAGAAACTCTGCCAGAAAATCATTCATCACTTCCAACTCATCGACCAATGGCGAATCATCAATACGTTTATCGGTGTCAAACTTCTGAATAACAAACTGTAAAGTCGCCATGGCCAGGCAATCCTGTAAGTCCTTCGAAGCATATTTTTGCTTATACTGCACCACCTTTTCGTTGATAATTTTCGCTGCTTTACGAATGTTCTCCTCCTCTTTCCGATCAATTCTTAAAGGATACAAACGGTCGGCTATATTGATATTTATCGAAAGTTTATCATCCATAGCATGTTGTATTACTTATTTAACAGAGCAATACATTTGTCTATTTCCCGCACTATTCTGTTTATCTTTAATTTGGCTTCATGCGGATCTTCATCCGCACCCAGTAACGATTTTGCAAACTTCATCTCCTCCTGTTTTTTGACCAGCTCCTCATTACGCAATGTGAGTAACCTGATCTGCTCATTCAGTTGCGATTGTTCATCAGTTAAAAGTTGTTTCTCCTGTTTCATTCGCAGATGAATATTGATCAGCTTATCGAGCTTACCTTTAAACTCCTTCAATAAAACAGTTTCACGTTCCGTCATACCTAATCGTTTACTGAGACAAAGTTAATATTTTAATCATATTGCCAAAATATATTAATCATTTAATCGCTCAACAAAGCTTTTAAAAGTTTACTATTTTAGCCAATTCTTTGAAAATTGTCAATAATGAAATTTGTTTCCCCGATACTGATGCTGCTAATTTGCGGTTTTTCCCTGCTTTCGGCTCAAAATATCCCTGCTAATGATTCATTTACAGCTCCTCTTAAACCTCCGTTTTTATTTTCTGGAAATTTTGGCGAACTGAGACCATCCCATTTTCATTCAGGTCTTGATTTTCGCACACGGGGGCAAACCGGACTGACGGTATTTGCAGTAAAGGATGGGTATATTTCCAGGATTGGTGTCTCTCCTGTTGGTTATGGTAATGCCTTGTATATGAATCATCCCGATGGTACTACTTCAGTTTACGGGCATCTCGAAAGGTTTTATCCCAGGTTGCAGGAGTACGTTAAAGAAAAACAATACGACCGGGAAAGTTTCACAGTAAATATTACCCTTTCGCCGGATGAGTTCCTGTTTAAAAAAGGTGATATCATCGCCTGGTCAGGTAATTCAGGAAGTTCAGGCGGTCCTCATCTTCACTTCGAAATCAGAAATACACAATCAGAAAGAGCCTATAATCCAATATTTTATATTCCAGGGATTAAAGACAACAGCGCTCCTAAAATTACGGCACTCTTTGTTTACCCGGTAACAGCTGGCAGTAATGTTGGACAGGAACACAATAAAAAAAGATTTGAAACAATACCGGTTCCGGGTGGCTACCGGCTAAAATATAATCTTCCAATTGAACTGTATGGCAAAATCGGATTCGGGATACAAGCTGAAGATTTCTTTAGTGGCGTTGGATTAAAATGCGGTATCTATTCGGCCACATTATTTTGCGACGGGAAACAAGTCTTCGGCTTTGAAATGGATAATTTTTCGTTCGACCAGACCAGATATGCCAATTCGCAGGCCGATTACGAAGAGTACCTTAAATCGAAACGGTGGGTACAGCGTTTGTACAGGCAGCCCGGAAATCACCTGGATATTTATGACCCGGGCGAAAAAAACGGAATTTTAAATCTTGAAAACGGGAAAGGCCATGATTTCGAGATCGTCGTGTATGATGCATTTAAAAATAAAACCAGCCTGAAGTTCCGGACTACAACTAAAAAATCTCAATTGCCGGCTAAAAACCAGCCGATAACTGTGCTGTTTATGTTTGATCAATCCAACGTGTTCGAAAATAATAAAATCAGGGTTAATGTACCCAAAGGAGCTTTATATGATAATATTGGTTTCGTATGGAAATCGGCTCCCCAGCCAGCAGGATATTATTCAGAACTTCACCAGGTGCACACCAAATTTGTTCCGTTATATCTGCCTTATACCCTTTCGATAAAGTGCGTTGCTTTACCCGAAGAGTTTAGGGATAAAGCTCTAATTGTATTGGTCGATCCGGCTACAGGACAGAAAACGGCAATCGGCGGCGAATATTCAGGAGGATGGATAACCACGAAAACCAATGTCTTTGGGAGTTTTTCGGTTGCTGTTGATAAGACACCCCCGGTAATTACTTCACTAAGCATAAAGAATAATAAAATACTAACAAACAACACAAAAGTGCAGTTTCAGATTACGGATGACCTTTCAGGAATAAAAAGTTATCGTGGCGAAATTGACGGCGAGTGGGTGCTCTTCGAATATGACGGGAAAACGAAAACGCTTACATATACCTTTGATAAAAACAGGATGGTGTTCGGTAAATCACATCTTCTCAGGCTGGTTGTAACAGACAACAGGGAGAACAGCTCAGAATACAAAGCAATAATCTACAAATGAAACGAGCATGGTTTGACAAACACAAAATAGGATGTGTAAATTTTTCATGCGAGTTCCACACCGTTGATAATGTCGAAAAAAGTGATGCTGCTGATACGCATTGAATATTAACAACTTACAAAATTTTAAACGTGTGAAAACATTAGCAATTGGTACGATGTCAGGGACATCGCTTGACGGAATTGATATCGCGCTTTGCAGCTTTTCAGATTCTGGTAAGACCTGGAACTACGAAATAGTTGAAGCGCAAACAATAGCCTATCCGGACCCCTGGATCGAAAAACTAAAGGGGGCGCATCACCTTAACGCGCAGGAATTTCTATTACTGAATAACGAATACGGACGTTATACCGGAGAACTTATTTCAAAATTTCTCCGTGGAAAAGATTCTCCACAACTTATTGCCTCACATGGTCACACGATTTTTCATCAGCCCGAAAAAAAGCTCACCTTCCAACTCGGTAACGGAGCATCATTAGCCGCTGCAACCGGCATTACAACCATCAGCGATTTCAGAAATTTTGATGTTGCGCTTGGTGGACAGGGGGCACCACTCGTCCCTATCGGCGATCAACTCCTCTTCCCGGAATATGATTATTGCCTGAACATTGGTGGTTTTGCCAATATTTCATTCGAACTTAACGGAGTCCGGATTGCTTTTGATATTGCTCCGGCAAATATTATTCTCAATAACCTGGCACAGCAATCGGGTTATCCCTATGATCAGGACGGCCGTATGGGAGCTAAGGGAACCGTCGACGAATCATTACTCAAAAAACTAAACACCCTTGATTTCTACGATCAAAAATGGCCGAAATCGCTTGGACGGGAATGGATTGATCATCAAATAACCCCTTTACTATCAGCTTCGGGACTATCAATTGAAGATCAGGCATCGACGATTTATGAACATATCGCTCATCAGATTTCAAGAGTAACCGGAAATACCGGCAGACTTCTGGCAACCGGAGGCGGATCGAAGAACAAGTACCTGATTGATAAATTAAAGCATAAAACATCCTGTAAGATCGTCCTTCCTGACGAAAAACTGATTGACTTCAAAGAGGCACTTATATTCGCTTTTCTTGGAGTTCTGGCCTTTCATGGCCGGGTTAATGTACTTTCATCAGTCACAGGTTCGGTCCAGGACCACATCGGTGGAATCATTTATCATAGAGGGAATAAATGACAAAACTCATTAAAAAAAGAGGTTAAT
>Ga0208789_1001090_pt1 | contig 17511 bp, 14 predicted proteins | sample Methanotroph_Enr_FD_187368 | JGI IMG/M metagenome (GOLD analysis project Ga0208789, IMG submission 187368) | Enriched soil microbial communities from Old Woman Creek wetland in Ohio, USA - Methanotroph_Enrichment_5 (SPAdes) (version 2) | ecosystem: Environmental > Terrestrial > Soil > Wetlands...
AGAGTCCTGCCTTTATCCGTATTAAGCTGAATATATTTAGGTGAAGAATATTTGCTTTCGATTCGGTTAACAGCCTTATTTACTGCCAGTTGAAGTCGTTCAAGCTGCACGGGCTTTTGCAGATAATCAACGGCATCGAGTTCAAAAGCATCCAGTGCGTATTCTTTGTATGCGGTAATAAAAATTATTGGTTTCCCTTTAAGCAGGCTGGCCACCTTGATTCCGTTCAGACCGGGCATTTCAATATCCAGGATGCATAAATCGCATTCAATCCCCGGAAAATCCTTCAGAAATGTATTGGGATCATTAAATGCCCGCACTATTTCCAGTTCAGGAATTTGTTCGCAGAGTAACTTCAGATACGTTAAACCTTGCAATTCATCATCCAATAGCAAGCATTTTAGCTTTGTGTTCAAGCAGGTTTATTTTTAGATGAGCAATATATACATTGTCCTCCACGAACTTGTCCAGGGTGTAGTTTTCCTTATAAATGATCTTTAAGCGTTGTTCCATTATTTCATCGCCAATGCCACTTTTCTCCTTTTTCATGGGTTCTTTAGCTGAAATTTTATTGGCTACGGTTAATGAAAAAATACTGTCGTTGAACGAAACTGTAACGGAAATAAACGAATCAGGACTCTGAAGGTCAGCATGTTTAAATGCGTTTTCAACCAATTCAACCGAAATCAGCGGAACGAGATACCGCTGCAGATACATAGGTTCATTTTCATGAATCTTTAGTTTCACCTTTAACTCGAAAAGCGGGCTAAGCTTAATTTTGTTGATCTCAATCAGGCTTACGATAAAATCGACCTCCTCTTTGGGAGTAACATATTGTTTGTGGCTGTCGTATAAAATATAATCGAGAACGTTTGCCAACTTGTCGATAGCATAATACGACTGGTACACGTGCGATTGAATGGAGTTAAGTATGTTTTTAAGTAAATGCGGATTAATCCTTGACTCGATAGTTTCAAGCTGAATATTATCCAGCTGATATTCAATTTCCTCAAATTTCTTTTTTGCTTCCAGAGTTTTCTTTTGTTCCTGATGAAGCCGTATCAGTAAATAGACAACCCATGATCCAAGTACAACCGCGATACCAATTGTCCAGATCATATTTTCGGTTAAGAATATGGAATTGTTATTCATTTCTGAACAAAAGTAATGCTTATATGATATTCCTGCAATAACATCTGATAAAATTGTTAAAATGCAAATAGCTGTTTAGGAATAAATTACATAATATTGGCAAAGCGAAAATTTTGTGTTTAGCGCTTATTTTGGTGCATGAGGTCAAATGCTGTTAGTGATGCTAGGATATGCTGGGTGTATTTGCTTTTTAAGCAAACACCATGACAGCAAAAAAGGACATGAAACCAGCCGGCACAGCCTGCATGTGTTGGAGCGAAAGCTTAAGGCACAGCAAATCCCCGTAAATATGATCTATACCATAGAATTTGAAGTTCCCATCAGCTAACATTCAAGTTTTGAAATGCACAGGCATTAAAACCTGTGAATTATGTAACTTGAATATAAAGTTATGTAACACTTTCAGCAATTCAGGCTAGTACCTTTGATCCAAACTTTAAAACCATTGTTATGTCACTCCTAACCATCTTACTCGTGATAATTGTTGCAGGTTTTGTACTGTGGCTTGTCAATAATATGATCCCTATGGATCGTAAAATCAAGAAAATACTGAATATTGTTGTAGTGGTAGTCGTTTGCATATGGCTTCTGAAGGTATTTGGCTTACTCAGTACACTGACCAATATTCATGTGTAAAATTGATTTCCGCTTCAATAAAAGCTTGTTGAACTAACCGGCAACAGATTACATCAGAGGAAAGATCGTTTGAAAAACAGCGGTTGAATTAATACATCTATATTTAAAATAAAAAATAATGAATCTAAAAAGAATCTTTGGCGCATTGCTCACATTACTTGGTATAGGTGGACTGATCTATACTGCAATATTATCTGTAAATACATCAGGTGGAACACATAATATTAAGGCACTTGTCATATATGGCATTCTTGGCCTTATTTTCTTTGTTGCGGGTATCAGCCTGGTTCGCACCACGAAAGATGAATCGTAATGTGTGAATGATGTAACACATAAATAGAATTATGTAACACACGAAGGATCATCCAAAGGTACCTTTGCATCTAACAATTTCACTAACTTATTTAAACCTAATGAAAATGAAAAAAACTATCTTTTTTGCGCTGCTTATGATCATGTCAATGAGCGCATCAACCGTATTTGCAGGCAATTTAAATCCCAAAAATGCGATAGAAAACCCGGCAATCCCGGCAAAAACTGATACTAAATTAACAGAAGCACAGGCTACAAAATTGAAAGATCGTGTTGAAGAAATACGCGACATGGACAAATCGAATATGTCAGCTTCCGAAAAACTTGCACTTCGTAAAGAAGTAAAAGAAATTAAACAAACTGTGAAAAAAGACGGTGGTTATGTTTATATCGGCACCGGTACCCTGATTCTCATTGTTGTTCTGCTCATCATCCTGCTTTAATCATTTGCTCCAGGATAGACCCGGATTAATAGAAAGCAAAGCAAAAAGGATATGCTTTAGGATTATAGCACAAGCCTTATCTGTTTTCAGACAATGTTTGAGTCCAATACACTAAAGCTTATTAATAAAAAAAAGAGTTCTGTTTAACGCAGAACTCTTTTCCTGATTCTGAGAAATCGATAAATTGAGCCATTTCTGATGAGAGTGCAAAAAAATGGTATCATTATGTATGTGATATGCCCAGACTAGTTCATAAATTTCCATTTATATCGGCCATATTCCTGAACTTGACGGGGAATTAAATGCAGTAATCCCTTAATTCATAATCATTTTGAAAAATTTGCCAGATAACTGCATTACATGGAAAGTGATTCTTTTGGGTGCGATAGTTCTATTGCACTTTCAGTATGCTACAGCGCAAAAATATTTTCAGCAGGAAGTAAATTATTCAATTGCTGTTACACTTAATGATAAGCTTCATGAATTAAATGCATCCGAAACCATCGGATACACCAATAATTCGCCCGACACCCTGAAATTCTTATTCTTTCACCTTTGGCCTAATGCCTATTCCAGTAACAATACCGAATTGGCCAGGCAGTTATTCAGCCTGAAAGGAAAGGAAAAGCTGTTTGATAACCCTGAATTGAGAGGATTTATTGATTCACTGGATTTTAAGATCAATGGCCGGTTGGTTCAATGGAGCCTGCTCCCCGGCTTCCCCGACATTTGCAAAATCATACTAAACAAGCCACTCATTCCGGGTGAATCGATCATCATTACTACTCCATTTCATGTAAAACTGCCAAAAGGCGTAAGCTCTCGGTTAGGACATATTGGCGAATCGTACCAAATCTCGCAGTGGTATCCTAAACCTGCAGTTTACGACGGTTCGGGCTGGCACCAGATGCCTTATCTCGACCAGGGTGAGTTCTATTCAGAATTTGGAAGCTATGATGTAAACATTACACTGCCTGATAATTATACTGTCGGCGCTACCGGCGACCTTCAAAATAAACGGGAATCGGAAAGGCTCGACAGCCTTGCTGCCGATACTTCCTGGAAAAAAGATTTTTACTTTGGAACGCCAAAATTCCCTCCTTCATCTGGAAAATTTAAAACACTGAAATATACCGGGAACCAGATACATGATTTTGCCTGGTTTGCCGATAAGCGTTTTCATGTACTGAAAGGGCATGTAATACTTCCTGAATCGGGAAGAACGGTAACTACATGGATTATGTTTACCGATAAGCAGGCGCCGCTCTGGCTGGATGCCTTACCTTATGTGAACCGGGCTATACTGGATTTTTCAGGGTGGATTGGCGATTATCCTTACCATAGTTTTACTGCTGTTCAAAGTTCCTTAAGTGCAGGCGCCGGTATGGAATACCCCGGACTTACCGTTATCGGTCTTGCCGACGATGCATACGATCTCGACCAGGTAATTACCCATGAAATAGGGCATAACTGGTTTTACAGTTCCCTGGGTTACAACGAACGCCGCTACCCTTACCTCGACGAAGGCCTTACCACTGCTTATGAAAAGCGTTACATGAACGATAAATACCCTGACAAAAAACTATGGGAAGTGTATTTTAAAAACGGGAAGCTAGCGAAATTTTTCCATATCAAGGATATGCCGGTTGAGCGGATGCAGGAAATCGGTTGGCTGATCCAGGCCCGCGCGAACATTGAACAACCGATAAACCTTACTTCGGCGGAATACAGCGATGCAAATTACAATATGATGATTTATTACAAGGCAGCCCTTGGATATAATTACCTGAGGGCGTACCTGGGAGATTCCATTTTTGATTCAGTTATGCATGATTATTACCGTGAATGGAAGTTCAGGCACCCGCAGCCGGACGATCTTCGAACTTCATTCGAATCCCTGACAGGGAAAAACCTGAGCTGGTTTTTTGATGATTTCCTGGGGACAACCAAACGCATAGATTATAAAGTAATCCGTTTCGAAAACGACAAACTACTTGTAAAAAATAATGGTGAGATTGCCTCGCCTGTGCTGATTGCCGGGATGACCGGCGACTCAGTTCAATTTGAAAAATGGGTTGATGGTTTCGAAGGTGAGAAATGGATTGATCTTCCGCAAGGAAATTATCCGGAAATAAAAATTGATCCGGGTCACCTGATGCCCGAATTATACAGGCTCAATAACAACACCAGCACATCAGGAATTTTCCGCAAGGCTGATCCTATCCGGACACAGTTTTACTTCACCATGGAGGACCCTGACAAACGATCCTTAATGTACATTCCTTTAGTAAACTGGACAAGAGAAAACAGTTATATGCTGGGAGTAGCGGTGCATAACGGGTTTCTTATACCCAAACCCATTGAGTACTTTTTTATGCCGTTCTATACTTTCAAGAAACCTGGAGTAGCAGGTTTTGGGCGGATTTCGTACAACATTTTACCTGACAATACTTTTATCAGGTTAGCAAAATTTACCCTGGAAGGAACGCAATTCGGTGCACCTGGCGACCAAAACTATCACACAGTAAAAGCCGGGATCGACCTGTACTTCATGCCAAAAAAACTTAATAACCCATTATCGCACAGTGTATTTGGATACTATATTGCGGCAACAGATCTCTACCAGATCGAACTGACAGAAAAGGCAAAAATGAGTTCGTACCTGCAAATTGGCTACCGCCTGGAAAAATCACGACTGGTAAACCCATACAGTTTGCAAGTCACATTAGAAGCGCATAATTCGTATCAGAAAGCATCGCTGGTGTTCAACTACAGGAGCAGTTACATTGGCAAAGACAAAGGGTTGGATATTAAATTGTTTGCAGGAACCATGCTGCAAAACACTTCGGGAGTGCCGTTTTATTCGCTTGCACCCGGAGGCAGAAGCGGGCGTGAGCAATATCTTTACGAAGGCACTTTCCCGGACCGTTTTACCACATTTCCTGAAACGTTTCTTTCGAGGCAGGTATTGTTTTCGGAAGGCAACCTTGTATCGCCGGTTAACGAAAGCCTTGGATATAGTAAGCGTCTTATTTCTGTTTCCTTTACCAGCAGCCTGCCCGGAAAAGCCGACCTGATTCCAATTAAACCATTTGCTAATATTTTGCTCAATGACCATGGCTTCGGCACAAGTCATGATTCACCAGTCTTTTTTGAAGCAGGCCTGAAAGCAGGTATTTGGGATGTATTCGAGGTATATGTGCCTCTGCTCGTTTCGGCAAATATTGAATCCGTTGCCAGTACAGTTAAGGAAAGGATACGGATCACATTAAACCTGGATCTTTCAAAGCAGGTAAAATTGCACACTGGAACGGTAAAATAACATTACTGATTCCTTTAAAATATCTATTGCTGTAGTTGCTATGATTACTTACTATTATTTTATGATTCACAAATATAAAAAAAAGCTGTTGGCTTTGAAGCAAACAGCTTTCCATCTTCTAATCTTCGCCAACATCGCGCAGTCTGTGTGGACCCGCTTGATGTACTTCATCCGGAGTAAACTCGGCAAAAAGCTTGAAGTTTTCGATGTATCTTGAAGCCAGAGCATCGTATTTTTTCCAATATTCTTTTTTATCGCCCCAGGCATTGGATGGCTCAAAAACGTCATCGGGCACTTCCGGGCAATGCAAAGGAATGTGGAAACCGAAAAGTTTATCTTTTCTGAATTCAACATTATCAAGTTTTCCTTCGAGTGCTGCATTGAGCATATTCCGGGTATGACGGATTGAAATCCGTTTTCCGGTTCCAAATTTTCCCCCAACCCAGCCCGTGTTAACAAGCCATATTTTTGCGCCTGATCTTTCTGCTTTTTGACGAAGCAAATTGGCGTAAAAATAAGGATGATGCACCATAAAAGGAGCACCGAAACATGCGGAGAAGGTAATTTCGGGTTCTATTCCCAGGCCTAATTCAGTACCGGCAATTTTGGAGGTATATCCACTAATAAAATGGTAAATGGCCTGGTTCATATCCAATAGAGCAATTGGAGGTAAAACCCCTTGAGCATCAGCAGTTAGAAATACAATATTTTTTGGTTGAGAATAGACCATTTTCTCAGGAACTGCATTGGGGATATAATCCAAAGGATAAGAGAGACGGGTATTCTCTGTAATGATTACATTATCAAGATCTATTTCGCGTGAAGCAGGATCGAAGATAACATTTTCGAGAATGGTTCCGAATTTATAAGTACAGGCATGAATTTCAGGTTCGGCTTCACTATTCAGACGGACTGCTTTTGCGTAGCAACCGGCTTCAAAATTAAAAACAGCATCATCGCTCCATCCATGCTCATCATCACCTATCAGATTGCGCCTTGGATCAGCAGAAAGTGTTGTTTTTCCGGTGCCACTTAATCCGAAAAATAAGGCGACATCTTTTTTCTCTTTTCCAACATTTGCTGAGCAATGCATGGCCATTACATCTTGCAATGGCATCAGATAATTCATGATGGTGAATACCGTTTTCTTTATTTCGCCGGCATATTCGCTATTGGCAATGATGGCAAGCCTTTGCTCGAAATTGATAACAATCGCTGTTTCGCTCAAAGTTCCATCAATTCTCGGATCCAATTTGAATTTAGGAGCTACCATAACCGTGAAATCGGGGATGAATTGCTTGAGCTTGGCCAAATCATTTTCCACCAGCAGCATATTTCGGACGAAATGAGAACACCAGGCTTTATCGGAGATAATTCTGAACGGCAAGCGATATTCGGGATGTGCCCCCGCATATACATCCTGAACAAAAAGCTCCTCACCTTGCCAATAAGCCTGCAATCTGGCAAAAAGGCCATTGAATTTCTCAGGAGTCATGGGACGATTATAGGAGCCCCAATCTATTTGCTCTTCTGTACTTTCTTCTTTTACAAAGTATTTATCATTCGCAGCTCTTGCTGTCCATTTTCCGGTATATACATGGAAAGCTCCTCCTTTTACCAGATGGCCTTCGCCGCGAAAAACGGCTTCTTCCACCAAGGCTTCAGTTGGCAGATTCCAAAAAACTCTATCAAGATGCACCAAACCATGATTTTCCAATCCGTAATCAGATTTAAATTCTGCGGCTTGTTTTCGGGCCGGCGTATCAAATTCCAGGTATTTCATTTCTAATGGGTTTTCTTATTGATTGTAAATAATTCTAACTATCTCCAGTCCCTGACTAATTTTCTTTCCCCAATGTACAATTCGTTGGAAGAGTCAGGGTCAAGGGCCCATTTAATGCGATCGATTCCTTCGTTAATCTCTTTAATTGAACCGCAGAATGATATTCTAAGAAAACCGTCCATTCCGAATTCTTTCCCCGGCATAGTAAGAACTTTTACTTTATCGAGCAAGAACTTGGATAATTTGGTGGAATCCTTTTCATAAGCACTGAAATCTGCAAATGCATAAAAAGTTCCGTCGGGTGGAAGCAGATGAACTCCATTGAAGGCTTTTAATCTTTCAACCAAAACTTTTCGGTTATTTTCAAGCGTGGTTCTTAAGGCATTGGTGCTTGATTGCACTCCGTTAATAGCCCCAATTGCTGCTTTTTGCAATAAAATGGATGGTCCGGATGTTTGATGCCCTTGAATATTCGACATCACTGCAATCAATGATTTGTTTGCTATTCCCCATCCGATTCTGAAACCAGTCATGGCATACGCTTTTGAAACTCCGTTAATGATGATGAGTTTAGAACTTTCGGAGAAATTACTGATATAATCAAAAGGATTCGCCACTTTTACCCCACCATAAACAAGTTTTTGATAGATATCATCCATGATAAGGTAGATGCTTTTTTTCTCGCAGAATTGCACTATTTCTGCAATAAAAGCTTCGGGGTAAACGGCACCCGAAGGATTATTCGGACTATTGATAATAATGGCTTTTGTATAGGACGTAACGTTTTGCTCAATGTCGTGCATTGTTGGAGTAAAAGTTCCGTCTTCGGGAACAACGGGTATTGGAATGGCTCCGCAAAGCTTGATCATTTCGGGATAAGACACCCAGTAAGGTGCAGGATAAATGACTTCATCCTGAGGGTCAAGTATAGCCTGAAGTGCAACCATCAAAGCTTGCTTTGCCCCACTGGAAACGATTATATTTTTAGGTTCCACAAGGCGGTGATAGTTTTCTAATGTATATCTGATTACCGCTTTTTTCATATCAATGCTGCCATCCGCAGGTGCATACCTGACTTCTCCGCTATTAATGTGTGAATTCAGCGCCGTGATTGCATCCAATGGGGCTTTGCTTTTTGGTTCCCCACCACCAAGATGTATTACCGGTTCCCCTTTTGCCTTTAAGATTGCAAAGGTTTCATTCAGTTTCAGAGTAGCTGATTCATTGATCGACCTTCCTATAATGCTAATACTCATAATGTAATGGTTTTATAAATGCGTGAAAACGAATTTGTCAATTATGGTTAATTATTAAGGGGCATAAAATTAGGATAATTAAAGGAAACCATTCATCAAGAACGTTAATTTATTTGTGATATAAATAACAAATCTAACCTGTATTATTCGTGCAGGAGATAAAAGATAAAAGTAAAAAGATAAAAATCAGGCAGTTGCAATCCATTTTTATAATTTATTTTGTAAAGATGATTTTTTATGATTGTGATTGTCTTCATAATGTTTTGATCCTTTTGTCTTTAGCCTTTTATCCTTTGTCTTTTTTGAAGTTTATGTATTAATCAAGCTAAAGAAGTTCAGGTTAATGAGTTAAGCGAAAATAGAAATGTGGTTTTTCTTTGTTTATTTAAAGGCCAGGTCAGTCTTTTCTACCTGGATACTTTGAATAGCATCCGCTTTGGCAAGACCCCTGTACCGCAATGTCACATAGTCAAGCATTAGCTGATTTAAGAACAAGGATTAACGATTTAAGATTTTAGATGTATATAGTTGATTTAACAAAACTTCGAAAATCAAAAACTTAGCGAAGCGATTTCATGAGCTCCATTAAAAGATAAGCAAGGAGCGAATAATCGATATTCCTTGTTCAATATTCAAATGAAACATCCTTAACCAAATGACATTGCCCTTTACCGGTTTACATCGTATTCTAACCCTTCAATCTGAATTTCGATAGTTTGCAGTTGAAGTTTCAATAAGGAGTTGTCCAATTGAACTAAAGCCTTTCCTTTTTATGAGAATCGGGTATCATTAATAAGATGATTATTGGAGAACAAATATTACCCCTCCGCCTATCGGCTCCTCCCCTATGCTTTGGCTTCGCTTAGCATCCAGGGGAGGCAGATTTTAACCAACAGAATTGCAATCTGTTAAGTTAATACAACCCAACTCCCTCCCTGTCAGGCTGAGCGGAGTCAAAGCCAGGAAGAGTTGGGATGGTACATTATGGAGAAGAACAAATTGTTAATCTTTCCCGATATTCATTAAATAAAATTGCTGACTTAACGCAATCTTTTAGCAAACTTAACACTCAGTCTCTGTACAATAAATCCAGGAAAAGCCCAAAAAAAGGAACTACTTAAACAGGATCAAACTATTTTCAATTCATCAATTTCAATTTTATGTTTTATGATTTTTACAGCATATCCGTTGGGAATTATTTTCCCCCCATGGTTTTCGGCAAACGCCCCTGGTAAATTCGGCGCCAAAATAAAGTATGATTGCCGAGTAATATACCCACACAAGAATTAAAATAACCGATCCGGCGGCGCCATACCAGGACCCTATTGCTGAACGTCCAAGATACGCCCCGATTGCAAATTTGCCGATCATAAAGAGAACAGTGGTAAAAGAAGCGCCGATAAGGCAATCGCGCAAAGCCAGTTGCCCGTCGGGTAGTGTTTTAAAAATTACAGTAAACAAGACTGTAATTATACCGAAAACGACCAGCAGGTTGAAGGCATAAAATAAATATACTGTATCCTTCGGAAAATAAACTGCCAATCGTGTGTTCAGCAAATCCATTAATGAATTAATAATTAATCCGACCAGCAACAAAAAGCCAACTGAACCAATCATGGAGAAAGACATCAGGCGGTTTTTGATAAATTTAACCAGGCCACGTTTCGGTTTTGCTTTAAGTCCCCAGATAAAATTGATTGAATCCTGAATTTCGACAAATACGCCTGATGCGCCTATTAGTAAAATGATTACGCCAAATGTGGTTGCAAATGTCGAGCTGTGTGAAAGTTTTACGTTTTTTATTATTTCCTGTATCTGTAATGCTGCGGCGTTACCTACCAGCCCGTTTATCTGCCCGAAGAGTTCGCCCCTGACAGCTTCCGCTCCATAAAAGAAACCCGACAGACTTATAATGATAATGAGGAGTGGCGGTAATGAAAAAATGGTGTAATACGATAAGGATGCTGCTAACTTCATACCATCGTCTTCGAGAAATCCATTATAAGTATCCTTCAGGAGCATTCCTGCCTTTTTAATTTTAACTATTATTCGCAATTTATCAAGATGCTTCATTTTGCTTGATGTGTTAAAATTTTTGAAATTTACTGCATTCTGTATAAGCGTTTCAGAGTTTCAGGGTTTCAGGGTTTCAGAGTTTCAGAGTTTCAGGGTTTCAGGGTTTCAGGGTTTCAGGGTTTCAGAGTTTCAGAGTTTCAGAGTTTCAGAGTTTCAGTTAACAAAGATTTAGATACATATAAATTACCTGGTATTCAGAACTTGTAACCCTGTAATCCTGAACTGAGCGCAGAGAGCTCAGCGCAGCTAAACTCTGAAACCAATATTCAATTACAACAGCCCATTTCCCAAGCCAGTTTAATGAAACAACACCACCGCCGGTTTACCTATTTCAAAATCACGGAAACCAAAATCAACCGTACGGAATGAATTTCCTTTAAAAACATTTTCCCCGATACCCGGAATAGTAGGATAATAGGCAATAGACAGTTGAAATGTATTTATTACCAGGTTATCGTTTTTTATTAATATTCCTAACCCGATTTGCGAATACAGCTTACTGTTTCTGAATCCGGTTGCTTCATTACCAAGTCGTCCAAGTGTTAAGGTAAAATATGGCCCAAAACGGAATCCAATAAAATTCCATGGAGCATAGGATTGGGTTTGTAAAGTGATAATCATCCGACTGACTCCTGACAATGAAGAACTGTTAAACCCATCCATTCCAAATCCATCATTTAAAGTAAGACTATCATAAGCAAAGCGTTTGATACCAATGGTGAGCTGTGGTTTTACAAATTGCCTGAATTTCCATTTCCCTATTTCGATTAAGCCTGTAAAATAATTGATACCTGCAGTAACAACGCCTTGTTCGGCACGCGATGCGTTAAAAAATGTTCCCGATTCGAGATTAAAGCTTAGATATCCCCAGGGATAATAATTGCCGGACGAAATTCGACCTCCAAAGTAAAAACGGCCATGATTATTTTTTACCTGGTAACCGCCTGTCAGGCTGTAAACCCTGCCAACAGGAACATCTTCGGTTACACCAAATCTAAAGATGTATTTATCCTGAACATATTTTCGTGTTGAAATACCAATGCTTGCCAGGTAAAAATTTTCATTTGAAAAAAAATGCTCTGTATCATATGCTTCATCAGGTTTTTCGAGATAGTGTACATTTAAAAATCGAAACGCAGAAATAAAATTAGTGGTACGATTAAATTCAGTATTCCCCTTGAAAAGCTGTATGGCATTACCTGCCCAGTAGTCCTGAATATTAAATTTAAATGGCTGCAGTACCAATGCCGAATCATTGGCATGAATAAAATCCTTCCGGAATTGCTGCGAAAAATTTATTCCGGCTGCCCACTTTGCAAAGGGTGAAAAAAACGGGCGATCCATTCCTATGCTTCGTGCATAGTTCCCTGATTCTTCTTTCCCGATCTGAAATGTAGAATTGACATAGGTATTCCGAATGTTGGGGATATGATAATTAACCTTGTAAGCGTAGTTGCCGGCGGCATCATTCCAGGTAAATTCATTTTTCGATTCGTGGCCTAAGCCCATGAAATTGTTGTCTTTTAAATTAATGTTGATGCTGGTTGCGGAAAAGGCCCCGTCAGGAATAATACTCCATCTATCCAATTCGCGGATAAAAATATCAACAGAATCGGAATTCTTTGCTGTAGTTGTAACAAAAAATGAAACATCGGTTACATAAGTCATGCTTCGCACAAGGCGTTCCGATTCTTTCACAAGCAACGAATCAAATACCTGATTTCGCCGGATAAGCAGAAGGTTCCTGATAGTGATCCTTTGTGATTTTATATGAAGTTTATTCGCGTTTTTCGCAAAAGCACCTTGTTTTTTTTCAATAGTATCGGCAATCGAATATCCAAATGGATCCAACGTTTCAATATTAATATGCCTGATAATTTTTCCTTCGAAAGCGCTGTATGGTTTTCGAATCAGTTTTTTATATACTTTCTTTTTATCATTCTTTTTTTGCGAACTAACTGCTATTGGTTTAAAAAACACGTGGTACATGTACTTTGTGAACTTACGTTTCACCGAAAACGATTCTATATTCTTATAAACTTTGGTTGAATCTTTCGTAACCGGGGTCTTTTGGGCAAATGCAAAATCATTTGTTAAAACTGAAACAAAAAACAGTATGAAAAGTATTTTAAACCATTTTTGCATTTGTTGTCGTTGGGTAATTTGAAAGTATCAGTTGATTGCAGGTAGGTTTCACGTTCTTACATACTGTTAAATTGGTCGGGCGTCCGAAGCCGGAAGGAGTCCTTTAACTTTTCAAAATACTGTTTAAAGAGATCTTTAACAGTTAATTATTCCATTCTTCATACACAACAGATTTCCAGCTTCCCACTCCCGGCTTCATGCTCCCGACTGCCTGTTCAGCTTCAACCTCCACCACTACTTCTTCTTCTCTTCCGCTTTCTCTTTCAGCTTTTCAGCGTCTCTTGCTTTCTTTTTAAAGTATCCTTTTAAGAAAATATTATGCTTAACTGCTTTCATGTTTTCATCCAGTCCCTTGGAACTTGTTTTAAGGTTCTCAATGGTTTGATTCAGATTTTCAGCAATGGCCGTATCCTGAATCAGCCTGCCCAGTGTTCCCTGCCCGGTGTTTATATAGGACATAATATCAGCAAGTTGCTCCGAAATAACTTCGGCGTTAGCCGCTGTCACCTCCAGGCTTGCCATGATGGCATCCGTTTCAACAGGCTCGGTTGATATGAGTTTTTGACCTTCTTTCGCTAAAGGCGCTTCGGTACTGCCTTGGGTAATGACCAGGAGCCGGTCACCAATAATTCCTTCGGAACCAATGGCAACCTGACAATCGGATTTTATAAACTGGTGAACTTCTTTCCTGACCAACATATCAACCCTTACGGTTGAATCATTTATGATGACGATATTGTCAACTGTGCCAACATTAATGCCTGAAAAACGGATGTTGTTTCCAACCTGCAACCCGCTAACATTATAAAACGTTGTAGTGAGTTTAAAAACAGGATTAAACAGGTTTTTTTGTCTCCCGATTATAAAAATGGCCAGTACAAAAATAGCCAGTCCTCCTGCGACAAAAAAGCCTAAGCGTATTTTAAATTTTTGTGAGTGCGTTTCCATTGGATGTGTTTTTTTAGGCTAGTTGAGTATTTATGTTGGTTATTCGTTAATTGATCATTTGTCATTCGATGGTCATTCAGTTGTTGAGGATAAAGTTTTTGAGCTTTGGGAGATTGGTGAGTTGTCATTCGATGGTCATTCAATTGTCGTTAGACAAGAACTTTGAGTTATTGAGGTTATTGGAGAGTTGGTATATTTTACATTAAAAGGGATTTGTGATTTGTGCTCTGTGAGTTTTGATTTATGACCAGCAACCAGTGACTAGTAACCAGTAACTTAGAAATTGATAATGATTTTTAGTTGAAAAATGACTTTATCAGCGGGTCGGCTGAGTGTTCAAAGTCTTTGAGTTTTCCTTCCTTGTAAACTTCCCCTTCGGCCAGCATGATCATCCGGTCGGAAGTTGCAAGCGCGCATTTGATATCATGGGTTATGATGAGGGATGAGGTTTTATATTTTTTCTGGACTTCATTAATGAGTTCACTAATTTCATCCGAAGTTACAGGATCAAGTCCTGTGGTGGGTTCGTCGTAAAGCATGATCATAGGGTCCACAACAATGGTGCGTGCAAGGCTTATCCGCTTGCGCATACCGCCCGAAAGCTGCGAAGGCATTTTATGCAGTGCATCAGCCAGACCAACATTTTCGAGAACTTCATTGATTTTTTCTGCCATTTCTTTTTCTGAGAGATTCTTTCTTATCCTGAGCAACGGGAATTCCAGGTTCTCTTTCACCGTCATGGAATCATATAGTGCGCCACTCTGAAAAAGGAAACCTATTTTCTGCCTCAATTCGCTCATCTCCTTTGTATTCAAGGTAGTTACATTTTTATTGAACACGTTTATAGTGCCACCATCGGGGCGCAACAAACCAACAATACATTTTATCAGAACCGACTTGCCACTGCCTGATTTTCCCAGCACTACCAGGTTTTGGCCATTAAAAAGCTTTAACGAAACATCTTTTAATACTTCGTTTGAACCAAATGATTTTTTCAGGTGGTTTATTTCAATAACAGGCTCTTTGCCCGGAATTTTTGATACAGCCTCAACTGTGGTTTCAGTTTGTTCCATCATCATGATGTTAGCATATCAGTAAACTGTACGGCAATCATATCCACAATTATTACCAGGAGTGATGCCAATACTACGGCAGAATTTGCCGCAACACCGACACTTTCAGTTCCACGCCCGGCATTATACCCTTTGTAGGTTCCAACCAATCCGATTACGGCCCCGAAGAAAAATGATTTTATAAAGGCAGGTAAGAAATCCATAAAATTAACGGAAGCAAATGCCTGGTGGAAAAACAGGACAAACGAAACACTGCCTTTTATATTGGCTCCTGCCCAGCTGCCTAATATACCAAATGCATCGGCATACAAAATCAGGAGCGGAATCATAAGCGTTGCTGCCAACACACGAGTTACAACTAAAAATTTCATGGGATTAGTTGAAGATACTTCCATAGCATCAATCTGCTCGGTTACTTTCATTGAACCCAGTTCGGCTCCCATGCCTGAACCGATTTTCCCTGCGCAGATCAATGCGGTTATAACCGGTCCCATTTCCCTGATCAGCGAAACTGCCACCATACCGGGAAGCATACTAACCGCTCCAAAATCAATAAGTACCGGTCTTGATTGAATGGTAAGCACCAGGCCCATGATGGCTCCTGTTACCGAAATCAATGGCAGTGACTTGTAACCGATCTGAAAACACTGGCGAAAGAATTCTTTAAACTCGAAGCCGCGCGAGAATGTTTCTTTTACAATTCGCGTTAAAAACAGTATTACATCGGCAAAATCAGTCAGGAAACCGCCAGCGGCTTCGGTTTTTTTCAGTGTTTTATCACTGAGCTTACTCATGGATTGCACGGTAGCCACCCTAATCTTTGGAATAGCCTTTCGTACGGGACCTGTTTTTTTTATTTTCTCCATGCCTTAGCGTATGATGTTAAAAGCAATTTATTTTCAATCAGATAATTTTTCATTTCCTTTAAATAGAAAATGCCGGACGCAATGTTCCTTACTATTTGAATGTGAACAAAATTACATGCAAACCACAGTGAAAGTGTTACATAACTATTTCAATAATTTACATGATTCACACATGGATTTAAAGTGAATCAGGGGGGCTTTTGATCAAGAAAATCCAAGTATCTGTTTAAGATTATAATACTATATTCAGAAAGGGAAGAGGGGCGGCAAGGCGAAAGCTTAAAACAAATTTTCAATAAGTTCCTGTTTCGAAATTTCTAAATGTTTTGCAACTTCGGCAAATATGGTGTTTAGAGTTCCGATTCGTAATGGATCGTGATTTGGAATAGTAATATGATGTTGCCCGTTGTGCTGGGAGGTAAGCCGAATATGGTTTCCGGTTTGCCCGGTAGGATTGTACCCGTATTTTTAAAGAGCTTTAATTAATTGTGTAGCATTAATGTTGCGTGAGAGCTTCATAAAGCAAATGTTTCCTCATGGGTAATATGCATGTGAATTAAATCAGGCATTTCAGCTTCATCAAAATGGCAACGAACGGCATCACTGATCATAGTTTTTAGCTCTGCAATAGTTCCGCCTTGTGTAATAATAGAATGGTTTACAGCGCGGGCATAATAACCACCGTCCTGTGATTCTTCTACTAAAAAAACTAACTCTTTCATATTGCCCTTATTTAATTCAAAAATACATAAAACTAAGTTTTAAAGTAAATTCTATCCTATCCAGGATCAGAAGGTGACTCATTTGTTCCTTTAACTATTATTACTTCTCAGTCGCTTCACTTACTTTCGCCTCCTCTTTTGCCTTCTTCTTAAAATACCCTTTCAATAAAAAATTACTCTGTGCTGCTTTAAGATCTTCATCCAGCTTCTGAGAGCTGGCTTCAAGATTTTTGATGGTTTGTTTTATCCGTGCACCTGATTCCTCATCGCGCAACAATATACCAACTGAAGTATGAGGATTACTACCTGCTTTTTTGAGATCGGTAATAAAAGCCGTTGCGGTATCTGCAATCTGTTGCAATTGCAGCACGGAAGCTTTCACAGATTTAAAGACTACTGTATCTGTTGTCAATTCATTTGCCAGCGTACCTTTTTTATTCAGGCCCGAACTGAATGTGGCAAGCGAACTCACCAATTCCTGTGCTTTTGCTGATGCCGTCTGAAGCGATGCGGTGGCTGCATTGATGTTTGCATATACGGCATCGTCGGTCAGAAATTTCCCGATAGTACCGTTGCCGGCAGCCAGGTTTTTACTTATAGCCTTAAAATCGGTGGTGATTGACTGTAAGTTCTCATTGTTCTTCTGTAACGTATTGATCATATCTTCCGAAGTAAAAGTCTTTTCCACGCCTAAGATGTCTCCTTCCTGAACCTGGCCCGAACTCATTGTGCCTCCGTAAATAACCAGGATTTTATTCCCGATAAGCCCATCACTGC
>Ga0208789_1001091_pt1 | contig 17502 bp, 13 predicted proteins | sample Methanotroph_Enr_FD_187368 | JGI IMG/M metagenome (GOLD analysis project Ga0208789, IMG submission 187368) | Enriched soil microbial communities from Old Woman Creek wetland in Ohio, USA - Methanotroph_Enrichment_5 (SPAdes) (version 2) | ecosystem: Environmental > Terrestrial > Soil > Wetlands...
CCTCACCGACGAGCGGAAGGGCGTGCTGGCCGTTCCCCTGGCCGCCATCCAGGAGCGGGAATCCAGGTCGGCGGGCCTCGGCCTCATGACCCTCAGCCGGAGCGTCGTCTTCGTCGCCCGGAACGGCAAGGCCGAGGAGCGCGTGCTGGGCACGGGGCTGAGCACCCGGCGGGCCGTGGAGGTCCTCCAGGGGCTGCAGGAGGGCGACCAGGTCATCACCGGTCCCACCAAGCTGCTCTCCGCCCTGGCCAACGGGAAGGCCATCACCGTGAAGGCCGAGGCCGGGGGCGGAGCCCGCCCGTGAAGCTGGGATCCCGCTTCCAGGAGACCTTCCGCTCCGCCCTGGCGAGCCTCTGGGCCCACCGGATGCGGAGTGCCCTCACCACGCTCGGCATCATCATCGGCGTGGCCTCGGTCATCACGGTGGTGGACCTCACCAAGAGCCTGGAAGGACGCATCATGGCGGATGTCCGGCGCGAGGGGAGCCACACCTTCTTCGTCAGCTCCTACGTGCCCCTCCTCAAGCGCACCTCCGCCAAGATCAAGCGGATGCCGGTGGACATGCAGACCATCCGCGAGCTGCGGGAGCTGGCCCCGGAGATCACCGTCGCCAGTCCCCAGACCAACCTCTGGAACCAGCAGATGATGGTGAAGGCCGGCAGCCTGTCCCGCAGGATCACCTACCTCACGGCCATCGACGAGAACGGGCTGGACCTGGCCAACCTGGATCTCGAATGCGGGCGGGGCTTCACGGCCATCGACCGGATCACCCGGGCCAACGTGGCCATCCTGGGGGCCCGGGTGGCCGAGGATCTGGGCTTCACGGAGGCCTCCCTGGGAAGGTCCTTCACCGTCAACGGCCAGACCGCCGAGCTCATCGGCATCCTCAAGAAGCACGGGGACATCCCCTTCATGCCCCAGGAGGAGGACGAGGAGACCGCGGCCATGTGGGGCCCGGACGCCATGTTCTACGTGCCCTTCGGCAGCTTCCGGGAACTGGCCCGCCCCGGCGCCTTCGACAACCCCTTCTGGCGGCTCCAGGTGGACGGGAGGATCCCGGTGAAGGAGGCCGAGGAATCCCTGCGCCTGGCCCTCCGCCGCATCCGCGGCCTGCAGGGCGGGGACGCGGACAACTTCATGCTGGAGAGCAACGGGCGGGCGGTGGAGCAGGTGGAGAAGATCAGCCGCACGCTCATGCTCGCCAGCGGGGCCATGGTGGGCATCAGCCTCCTGGTGGGCGGCATCGGCGTGATGAACATCATGCTGGTCAGCGTCACCGAGCGCACCCGGGAGATCGGCGTCCGCAAGGCCCTGGGTGCCCGCCGGAAGCACATCCTGGTCCAGTTCCTCATCGAGGCCGTGGTGCTCTGCCTCCTGGGCGGCCTCATCGGGCTCGCCCTGGGGCTGGGGTTCGGCACGGTGCTCAGCCAGGTCCTGATGAAGCACCTCGGTGGCGTTCCCCTCTGGTCCATCGCCGCCTCCCTCCTCGTGCCCGCCAGCGTCGGCCTGACCTTCGGCCTCTACCCAGCCGCCAAGGCCAGCAAGCTGGATCCCATCGAGGCGCTCCGCTACGAGTAGCTCGCCTCGGGATACCGCAGCTCCGCCGACAACCCCAGATCGGATGGGGCCCCGCCCCATCGAGCCCTCCGGTACGAGTAAGCTGGAGGTCCGTCTCGACCGGAGTCCGACATGTCCAAGCTCGTGCGCATCGCCAACGGCCAGGGTTTCTGGGGGGACAGCATCGACGCCCCCGTGCGTCTGGTGGAGGCCGGGGGGATTGACTACCTCACCCTCGACTACCTGGCGGAGGTCACGCTCTCGATCATGCAGAAGCAGCGGCGGAAGGATCCGCAGCTGGGCTACGCCACGGATTTCGTGGATCTCATGAAACGGACCCTCCCGCAGCTCAAGGCCAAGGGCATCCGGGTGGTGGCCAACGCCGGGGGGGTGAACCCCGAGGCCTGCCGGACCGCCGTGCTGGAGGTGGCGAAGAAGCTCGGCGTGAAGGGCGTGAAGATCGCCACGGTGACGGGCGACGACGTGCTGGGCCGGCTGTCCGAATTCAAGGCCCAGGGCCTCCTGCTGGGCAACATGGACACCGGCGAGGGGCTCTTCGACGCCCCCCGGGAGATCCTCAGCGCCAACGTCTACCTGCAGACCCAGGCCATGGTGGAGGCCCTGGACACCGGCGCCGACATCGTGCTGACGGGCCGCTGCACCGATCCCGGCCTCACGCTGGCCCCCCTCATCCACGAGTTCAAGTGGGCCGCGGACGACTGGGACCGGCTGGCGGCGGGCACGGTGGCCGGCCACATCCTGGAGTGCGGGGCCCAGAGCACCGGCGGGAACTTCAGCCGCTGGTGGGAGGTGCCCGAGCTCTGGAACGTGGGCTACCCCATCGCGGAGTGCTCCGAGGACGGCACCTTCGTCATCACCAAGCACGCGGGCACGGGCGGCATGGTCACCGTGGACACCGTGAGCGAGCAGCTGGTGTACGAGATGGGCGATCCGAAGAACTACATCACGCCGGACGTGGTCGCGGACTTCACCAGCATCCAGCTGGCGCAGGATGGCCCCGACCGGGTGCGGGTCCATGGCGTGAAGGGCAAGCCCCGCACGCCGTTCCTGAAGGTGAGCGGGGCCTACCTGAAGGGCTACAAGGCCACGGGACAGCTGGTGCTGAGCGGACCCCGGGCCCTGGAGAAGGCCCGCCTCTGCGCCGACATCGTCTGGAAACGGCTGAAGGCCGCGGGCTGCGAGTACGAACACACCGATGCCGAGTTCCTGGGCGCCAGCACCGTCCACGCGGGCATCGCCCCCGCTCCGGCCGAGCCTGCCGAGATCGTCCTCCGCCTCAGCGTGAAGGACGCGGATCGGAAGAAGGTGGAGCGCTTCGGCCGCGAGATCGCCCCCCTCGTCACGGCCGGCCCCGCCGGGGTGACGGGATTCGCGGGAGGCCGTCCCAAGGCCCAGGAGATCGTCGCCTACTGGCCGGCCCTCCTTCCCCGGGAGCTGGTGACCTGGCGGGTGAGCGTCGAGGAGATCTGAGGGAACCCCCCTCCGCCCCGCACCCTCCCTGGGGGATCCTCAACCCCCGGCCCGGAGTCCGGGTCCAACGCCTGCCCCTTGCCGGTTGCAACAGAGATCCCCACCCTGGAACCGTCACCCGGAGTCCCCCATGCGGCGCCCCGCCCTCCTCCTCCTCGGCTCTCTCGGCCTGGCCGCCCTGATGGGCTGCTCGAGTTCGGACAGCACCGGCCCCTCCCACGGCTACCTGGTGAACGGGATCGCGGTGGCCGATGTGGACGGCAACGGACTGCCGGACCTCCTGGGCATGGTGTCCACGAGCGTGGACGGAAGCGCGACCCAGGGCTACATCAGCACGCGGTACCAGATGGCCTCCGGCCAGTTCGCGCTGCCCCCCACCCGGTTCGGCGTGGGCGCGGGCCCGGCGAACTTCGTGCTGGCCGATGTCAACGGCGACGGCCACCCCGACCTGGTCGTGGCCAACGCCGACGACGCCTCCGTGTCCGTGCGGCTGGCGGACGCGGCCCATCCCGGCTCCTTCGTCCCTGCCACGGTCCTGTCCACCCCGGGCCGCACGCCCCTGGACGTGGCCGTGGGCGACCTGACCGGGGATGGCCTGCCGGACCTCGTGGTGGCCGCCAGCGGGGCCAACAGCGTGCTGGTCTTCGTCCAGACCGCCGCCGGCTCCTTCAACCCGCCGCTGGCCATCGCCGTGGGCGGGGATCCCCAGGCCGTGGCCGTGGGCGACCTCAATGGCGACGGCCTGCCGGACATCGCCGCGGCCACCTCGATCAACACGGTCTCCGTGCTGCTCCAGATCGGCCCGGCGAATTTCGCCCCCGCGGTGGACTACGCCACCGGCGTGAACCCCTCGGCCCTCAAGGCCGTGGACCTCAACGGCGACGGGAAGCTGGACCTGCTGACCGCCAACTACGGGGCCGCCACCGGGCCCAACACCCTGGGCCTGAGCGTCCTCCTGCAGGGAGCCACCGCCGGCACCTTCCAGACGCGCGTGGACTACGCCACGGACTATCGCTCCGCGGCCCTGGCCGTGGGGGATCTCGACGGCGATGGCCACCCCGATGTGGTGGTGGCCAACGCGGGCCTGCCCGGCTTCCCCGGCAGCGTCTCCGTCCTGCGGCAGGATCCCGCGACTCCCGGCGCCCTGCTCCCGGCCTCGAACCACCTGGGGCTCTGGGGGCCCCTGGGCGTGGCCATCGCGGACATGGACGGCGACGGGCACCCGGATCTTGTGGTGGCCGACGGCGACATCACCGTGCGCTACCAGTCCGCCACGGCCCCCCTGACCTTCGAGCCCCCCCAGTCCTTCTACAACTGAGCGGCCCGGTACGCAGGAAGGCCCCGCATCCGCGGGGCCTTCGTCCGTTCAACCGAGGCTGACGGAGATCTTCTTGGGCCGCACCTCGGGGCGCTTGGGCACCATGAGGGTCAGCACGCCGTTGCGCAGCTCGGCCACCACCTTCTCCGAATCCACATCCTCGGGAAGGGTGAAGGTCCGGCTGAAGCTGCCGTTGCTCCGCTCCGCCAGGTGCCAGCGTTCGCCGTCCTTGGTGGTCTCGACTTCGCGCTTGCCGGCCACCGTCAGCCGGTTGCTCTCGAGGCTGATCTCCAGATCGGCCTCCAGGATGCCCGGCAGGTCGGCCTTGAGCTGGTAGGCATCCGGGCTCTCCTTCACGTCGAAGCTGGGCATGAAGGCGGCGGCGGGGGCGCCGAGGTCGTAGTCCCGGAGGGGGTCCCAGCGCAGGAAGTCGCGCATGAGGCGGAAGGGTTCCAGGCTCGCGGCCGCGGCGGGCAGGACCTGGGGTTCGCGGGTGCGAAGGATGGTCATGGGGTCCTCCTAGAAAGGGGATTGGAAGGGGATCCAGGCCCAAGTCGATCGGCGACAGGGCATGAATCAATTCACGAATAAAATCTTAGTCTTATACAGTCAGCCGTCAAGCCTCGAATCGCAAGTTTAATGTCAGAATATTTTAGGGAATTTAACCAAGAATCAACTCCGCCATGAGGCTGTCGAGTACACGGGAACACCCCAGGAGCCCCCATGACCTCTGCCCGGTTCCGGTTCCGCTCCCTCTCCAGCAAGGTGCTGGCCCTCAGCCTCCTGCCCGTGGGCCTCTTCCTGCTCTTCTTCGCGTTCTATGTGCTGCCGACCCTGCGCGAGGCGGTCATGTCCGCCAAACAGGACGGCGTCCGGCAGGTGGTGGAAAGCGCCATCAGCCTCCTGGACGAACAGCAGGCGCAGGTGCAGGCCGGCAAGCGCCCCCTGGAAACCGCCCAGGCCCGCGGGAGGGAGATCATCAACCACCTGCGGTACGACAAGACCAACTACCTCTGGATCCAGGCGGCGGGTCCTCGCATCGTGGACCACCCCATGCGGCCCGAGTGGGCCGGCAAGCAGACCGACGATCTCGGAGATCCCGTGCTGGTCAAGCTCTATCGGGACCTGGACCGGACGGCGCAGGATCCGCAGGGCGGCTTCCTCCCCTACGAGTTCACCAAGCCCGGCCAGAAGGGCCTCTTCCCCAAGGTCGGCTACGTCAAGACCTTCGCGCCCTGGGGCTGGACCGTGGGCACGGGCGTCTATGTGGATGACGTGGACCGGGAGGTGCGCACCATCGCCGGGGTGATGCTCCTTGGCCTGCTCGCCATCTCCGCCCTGGTCTTCTTCCTCGCCCGGGGCCTGGCGCGACGGATGGTGCGCCCGCTTAATCATCTGGTGGAGGGCCTGCGCCACAGCGACCTGTCCAGGCAGATTCCGGTCACGGCCCAGGACGAGGTGGGCGAGGCGGCCCAGGCCTTCAACGACTACAACGGCGGCATGCGGAAGACCGTGCTGGATGTCTCCCAGTACGCCTCCCGGGTGGCCTCCGGCAGCACGGAGCTGGCGGCCTCCGCCGAAGAGATGTCCCAGGCCGTGGCCGAGATCGCCCGCGTGAGCGAGGACCTCAAGACCGCCGGGGAGCAGGTCACCGAGGCCATGCGCGGCCTCGGCGTCAACGCCGACCGGGTGGCCACCCGCACCCAGGAGGCGGAGACCCGCAGCCAGGACGTCGTCCAGGAGACAGACCGCAGCGCCGAGGCCGGCCAGGGCACGGCCCGGGGCATGACCGACATCCAGCAGGTGACCGGCCAGATCGTCCAGGCGGTGTCGGTGATCCAGGAGATCGCCCGCCAGACCAACCTGCTCTCCCTCAACGCCGCCATCGAGGCCGCCAAGGCCGGCCAGCAGGGCAAGGGCTTCGCCGTGGTGGCCGAGGAGGTCCGCAAGCTCGCCGAACGCTCCGCCACCGCCGCCCGGGAGATCGAGGCCCTCATCCTCCGCACCCAGGAGGTGGTCTCCGGCGGCGTCCAGAGCGTGGACGCCACCCTCGCCAGCCTCGAGGCCATCCGCGAGCGCATCGGCGGCATGGCGCAGAGCATCACGGACATCGGCGGCCTCTCCCGCCAGCAGGCCGCCACGGGGCAGGAGGTGGCGGCCATGATGGCCCAGACCACCGGCCGCCTGGCCCAGAACGCCTCCGCCACCCACGAGCTCTCCTCCACCGTCCACGAGATCGCCAAGACCTCCGACGAGCTGGCCCGGGTGGCCGAGGGCCTCCGCGCCGTGGTGGAGGGCTTCAAGCTGTAACCCGGCAGGCCCCGGAGGCATGTACTCGGGGGTAGACTCGATCCCCCGGGGACCCTAGATGCGAAAGCCCATCCTCATCCTTGGACTCCTCTCGACCGGCGTCATCGTGGCCTGGTGCGGACACGCCCTGGCGCCGGCCCTGGCCCGGCCCCGGCCCGTGGATCCCCGCGGCCCCCTGTACGAGTGGGAGCAGGTGTCCATCCAGCGGTTCAAGGAGGCCGCCCCCAGCGTCGTGTACATCACCACCACCGAGGAGCGGGCCCGCGACGTCTTCGGCTTCGACGTGGTGGAGACCCCCGCCGGCGCCGGCACGGGCTTCATCTGGGATCCCCAGGGCCACGTGGTCACCAACTTCCACGTGATCCAGGGTGCCGCCCGGGCCTACATCACCCTTTCCGACGGCAGCCAGCACGAGGCCACCTACGTGGGCGGCGCGCCGGACAAGGACCTGGCCGTGCTGCAGATCCTCAAGCCGCCCGCGAAGCTGCGCCCCATCCCCCTCGGCAGCAGCGCGGATCTCCAGGTGGGCCAGGCGGTGCTCGCCATCGGCAACCCCTTCGGCCTGGACGCCACCCTCACCACGGGCATCGTCTCCGCCCTGGGCCGGGAGATCCAGAGCGTGACGCGCCGCCGCATCTCCGGCGTCATCCAGACGGATGCCGCCATCAACCCCGGCAACAGCGGCGGCCCCCTGCTGGACAGCGCGGGCCGGCTCATCGGCGTGAACACGGCCATCCAGAGCCCCAGCGGCGCCAGCGCCGGCATCGGCTTCGCCATGCCCGTGGACATCGTGAACCGGGTGGTGCCCCAGCTCATCGCCCGGGGCCGACTGGAGCGGCCCGACCTGGGCTTCGAGCCCGTCGCCGCCCGCATGGTGGAACGCGCCTTCGGACCCCAGAAGGGCGTGATGGTGGGGAAGGTCTACCGGGGCGGCGCCGCGGCGCAGGCCGGCCTCCGGGGCGTGGGGGCCGAGGGCCGCCGCGTGTTCCCCGGCGACCTCATCCAGGCCGTCAACGGCCGCCCCGTGGCCGACTGGGACGCCCTCCTGGACGCCATCGAGGCCCTGCCCCTGGGCAGCAGTGCCCAGCTCGACATCGAGCGGAACGGCCAGCGCCTCCGCCTGCCGATCCGGGTGGAGGCGGGGCGCTGAGCAGAAGCCCGGAACCTGCAAAGCCTCTACGAATGGCACGAAGGGAAAACAGCGGCGAATCGATTCCTTGGTGCCCTTTCCCGCATTGCTTCGTGCCCTTCGTGGAGATCCTGTGCCTGCGGGTTTCCGCGCAGGCTTCAGCCCTGGATCCACACCGGCTCGAGGCCCAGCAGCTTCGCCACGGCCTCGCGGCCCCGGGGGCCGGGGTCCACGGTGAAGTCGTTCACCCAGGCATTCACGTAGCGGCCCACCATCTCGCGGTCCATGCCGCGGCCGAAGGACTGGCTGTAGTCCACGCTCTCCCAGTGCCGGGCCCGGGCCATCTCCACGCTCTTCCGCATGAGGATGGCGAAGCGCTGCTTCACGTCCGCGGGCAGATCCTTCCGGATGGCGTTGCCACCCATGGGCAGGGGAAGGTCGAAGGCCCGCTTCCACCAGTCGCCCAGGTCCGCCACCAGGTGCAGGCCGGCGTCCTTGTACATGAGCTGGCTCTCGTGGATGAGGAGCCCCGCCTCGAAGCGCCCCGCCGCCACCGCGGGCATGATCTCGTCGAAGGGCACCAGGTGCACCCGGGGCTCGAAACCCAGGGCCGCGCACCACTTCCGCATCGACAGGTAGGCGCTGGTCCGCTTGCCGGGAATGGCCACGAGCACGTCCTTCAGCGCCGCGGGCTGCAGGGGCGCTCGGCTCACCACCAGGGGGCCCGTCCCCTCCTGGATGCTCGATCCCGCCGTCAGCAGGTCGTAGCGGTCCTTCAGGTCCGGGTAGGCCCCGAAGCTGATGGCGGTCACGTCGTACCTCGCCTCGAGCGCCTCGGCGTTCAGGCGCTCGATGTCCTTGCGGATGAACTCGATCTCGAACCCCTCCGGGTCCAGCCATCCCAGCGCCAGGGGCGCCATCATGTAGGCGTCGTCGGAATCCGGGCTGTGGGCGATGGTGAATGTCATGGCAACTCCCTCCTCCAGTTCAGCATGATTTCCTGGGAGCCGGCTTCCCGGGGCGCCGGGACAGCCCCGAACCTGCGCGAAGGGGAAGGACAAGTGGGTTGCCGCCACGAGTTTGATAGGATGCCCCGAGGCCACCAGTGAAGAACGGGCCCCCTCGGCCCGTGGGGGCCCCGAAGGAAGCCATGGGCCGCTTCACGGGTAGACAGAATCCTTCCCCGGCCCTCGAGGCGTGCGATGGGAAACGAGTCGATGGGCCGTTCGGCAAGGCACCCATGGGAGCGCAGGAGATGTTGCAGGGTGAAGGCTCAATCCCCAAGGGGGGCGCGTGACACCAGCCCCCGAGGAGCTTCTCGAGAAGGCCCGCCGTCTGGACCGTGCCGGCGAATGGGATGAGGCGGCCAGGGCCTATGCCGAGTTCCTGGAACAACACCCGGGTGATGCCGGGGCCTGGGCGGATTTCGGGGGGCTTCTCATGGTCTCGGATCGGCGTGACGAGGCCCGGATGGCCTGCCACCGGGCCCTGAGCCTCGACCCGAGGAACCCCGGAGCCCTGGTCAATTTGGGCTGCCTCCAGCTGAGACAGGGGCAGTGGACTGAAGCGGAAGGCCTGTTCCGTCGTGTCCTGGCCATGGATCCCCGGCGCAACGACGCCCGCCTGGCGCTGGCCGACTGCCTCATGAAGGCGAAGGATCCGGAAGCCGCGCGTACGGTTCTGGAACGAGCCATCGCCCAGGATCCCGGCAGCCTGGATGCCCACAAGCTGCTCAGCCGGGCCCTGATCCAGCTCGGAGAGGCCCGTCTGGCCTACCAGGAGATCCAGAGACGGTATACGTTCCTGGGTTCCCCCTCCGGCCCGGAGGCCCAGTGGGAACTCTCCTACCCATCCCTGCTCTCCGGAGAGATGCCCAAGGGCTGGCAATTGTACGAAGCCCGCCTGCGGGTCCCCATCCCCAATGCGCCTCAGGCCCGCCCCGATCATCCCCGGTGGAATGGCGAATCCTTCGTCGGAAAGACACTGCTGCTGGATTACGAACAGGGCCTCGGCGACACCCTGATGTTCGTGCGGTACGCCTCCCGGGTGAAGGCGCTGGGAGGCCGGGTGATCGCATCGGTCCAGCGGCCCGTGGCCGAGGTGGTGGCCACCTGCGACGGCATTGACGAAGTCATCCCATCGGGGGATCCCCTTCCCCCCTTCGACCTTCACCTGCCCCTGCTCTCGCTTCCCTGGGTGTTCAGGACCTCGCTGGAAACCATTCCGGCGCAGATTCCCTACCTGAAGGTTCCGGCCCGGGTTCCCAACCGACAGGACCTGAAGGCGTTGCTGGAGGGTTCCAGGGGAAGAATCCGCATCGGGCTCGCCTGGGTCGGAAATCCTGCCCACCAAAGGGACGCGGAGCGATCCATGCTCCCGGAGACCCTGGCCCCCCTGGCGGCCCTGCCGGAGGTGGCCTGGCATAGCTTCCACTTTGGCGAGAGGGAGGAAGCCCCCTTCCCCGGCGTGACGCGCCTGGCGCCCATGCTCGGTTCGTTCTCGGATACGGCCTTCGCCCTCGCCGCCATGGATCTGGTGATCACCGTCGATACGGCCCTGGCCCATCTGGCGGGCGCCATGGGAGTCCCCACCCTGCTTCTGCTGCACGCCTACCCGGATTGGCGGTGGTTCCTGGGACGCGACGACAGTCCCTGGTACCCCACCCTGCGCCTCTACCGCCAGCCCACACCAGGGGATTGGGAGACCGTGGTCCGGCGGGTGGTTTCGGATCTGACCGCGGGATCCTAGGCCCCGAGGGTGGATGGGCCCTTCCTTTCCAGGCGTCTCCGGCTTCTCCCCGGTCCAAACACCGGGGTGGGTTCAGCCGATCGTCTCGGGGTTCCGCGCCGCCAGCTTCCCCTTCACCCGCTCCACGGCCTTGGCGGCCAGGGCGTAGCGGGGGTTCTCGTCCAGGGCCTTCCGATAGTGATCGAGGGCCTTGTCGAGCTGGCCCTTGGCCTCGAAGACCCGGCCCAGGTTGAAGTGGGGGAAGCAGTAGCTCTCGTAGCGCTGGGCCTTGAGTGCCATGCGCAGCCAGGGGATGGCCTCGTCATGCTCCCCCTGCTCCAGGTAGTAGGCGCCGATGTCGTTGTAAGGGGTGCCGAATTCGGGATCCACGTCGATGGCCCGGTGGCAATCCTCGATGGCCGCCACGAAGTCCTTCTCGAAGGAGCGGGCCCAGCCGCGGAAGGCGTAGGCCTCGGCCGTGGGAAAAATCTCCAGGGACCGCGTGTAGAGGGCGATGGCCTTCTCGATTTCGCCCTTCATGTGGAGCTGGTAGGCCTTGCTCACCCACTCCATGGCCTCCTGGCGCTTGTCCTGGCGTTCCTGCTCGTCGCTCATGGGGCACCCTCGGGGCCCCCAGCATAAGCCTTCCCGGCCGGGCCGTGTCACCCCGACGTGTTCCCGGGGACATGGATCCTCCCGGCCGCCCGGATCCCTCCTATCCTTGAAGGATGGTCAGCGAAACCCCGGGTTCCTATTGCCAGAACTGCCTCACCTGGAACGCCGGGGATCGGGAGACCTGCCGGAAGTGCGGCACTCGGCTCCTCATCCTGGCCGGGGACCAGACCTGGGAGGACGAGCCCGAGGAGGCCGAGGGCGGCGAGGACCTGGAGGAGCACCTCCTGGAGCGCATCACGGCCCTGGAGGAGACCCTTCGCCGGGTGGAGACCTACCTGGAGACCGTCTCCGACCAGCTGGGCAAGCTGGAGCGCAGCGAGGTGATGCTGCGGAACGGCCTCATGGCCCTGGTGCAGGAGATGGAGCAGAACCGCCAGCTGGATGCCCACAGCTTCTCCGAGCGCTGGGAGCACCTGGTGGAGGAGAACCTGCACCTCATCGGGGCCCGGGAGCTGTTCACGCGGTACCGGGCGCGGATCCTGCCCATCGCCCGGCCCAAGTCCATGGCCCAGCTCAAGCGGGCGCTGCTCGAGACCACGGCCCTGCTGGAGGCCGGCAGCCTGCCCGAGGCCGCCCAGCGCCTGGGCCAGGTGCTGCCCCTCGACCCCAAGAACTACGAGCTGATCTTCACCGTGGCGTCGCTCCACGAGGCTGCCCAGAACTTCGAGGAGGCCGAGGTCCTGGCCCGGCGGGCCGTGGGGCTCAGCCCCCGCCACTTCGAGGCCTGGATGCTCCTGGCCAAGCTGCTGCAGGAGCTGCCCGAGCACGCCGACCAGGCCATCGAGGCCCTCCACCAGGCCGCCGAATTGCGCCCGGAGGACCCCGAACCCCGCATGATGCTGGCCGAGCTGCTGCTGGACCAGGAGGATCTCCAGGGGGCCCTGGAGGCGGCCCAGGAGTCCGTGGGGCGCCGCCGGGACGGGGAGACCCTCCTGCTGCTGGGCCAGGTCCACCTGAGCCGGGGCGATGGGGCCCAGGCCGTGCCCATCCTCAAGGAGGCCAGCAGCTTCCTCCCGGGGGACCTGCCCGTGCGGGAGGCCCTGGCCGAGGCCTACCTCCTGCTCGAGGAGCGCTCCAAGGCCTTCGCCATCCTCCAGGAGCTGCTGGGCCAGAACCCGGGGGATCCCCAACTCCTCCTCCTCCTGGACGCCGAGGATCACCTGCAGCTCCGGGAGGCCCGGGACGGCAAGCCCGCCACCCGGGCCCTGCTGGACGAGGCCGAGGCCCTGCTGGACGAGGAGCAGCCCGAGGCCGCCGAGGCTCTGCTCAAGCGGGCCCGCCGGAAGGGCAAGAGCCAGCGCTCCGAATGGCTGGAACTGCGCCTGGCCTTCGGCCGGAACCCCGAGAAGCAGCTGAAGGCCGCCCTGGACTTCGCCTGCTCGGACCGCCACCCCCGGCTCTGCTTCCTGGCCCTGCGCCTGGCCCTGGAGCACCTGATGGAACAGAAGCGGGAGCCCGAGATCACCCGGGCCCTGGACGCCTACCTCACCCGGCACCCCAAGAGCACGGGGGCCTGGGAGGCGGCCCTCATGCGCCAGGCCTATCGGCTCATGAACGCCCAGGCCACGGAGCAGGACCTGATCGAGGTGCGGCGCCTGCACGCCCATCCCCTGCCGGGCATGGAGCCCCGGGCCCGCACCCTCCTGGGCCAGTACCTGCTCGCCCTGAAGCACCACCAGGAGGTGCTGGACCTCCTGGATCCCCTCCTGGAGCGGGAGCCCACCCTCGTCAACCACTTCCAGCTGGGCGCTGCCCTGGCCGGTCTGGGCGAGCGGGAGGAGGCACGGGCCCTGCTCAACGCCGGCCTGGACGCCGACCCCGGCGACCTGAACGACGCTCAGGCCAAGGGCGTCCAGACCCAGATCCGCAATCTGATCAAGGAACTGGAGGAAGCCCCCACCGCGTGACCGGGGTCACCTCCCGCCATATTAAGTTGACAATTTTAGTCGGGATTCCAGAATGGAATGACGTGGGAGCGGACGATGAACTCGACCCTGAATGTGGTCACCAGCCAGGAATACAAGTACGGCTTCGTGACGGACATCGAGGCCGACAGCGTCCCCGCGGGCTTGAACGAGGACGTGATCCGGCTGATCTCCGCCAAGAAGGGCGAACCGGACTGGCTGCTGGAGTGGCGCCTGAAGGCCTATCGCCACTGGCTGACCATGACCGAGCCGGAATGGGCCAAGGTGACCTACCCCAGGCCTGATTTCCAGAAGATCGTCTACTACAGCGCCCCCAAGGCCAGGACCCCCAAGTACGCCTCCATGGACGAGGTGGATCCCGAGCTGAGGCGCACCTTCGAGAAGCTGGGCGTGCCGATCAACGAGCAGGCCGCCCTGGCGGGCGTGGCCGTGGACGTGGTCTTCGATTCCGTGAGCGTGACCACCACGTACAAGGAGAAGCTGGCTGCCGTCGGCATCATCTTCTGCAGCTTCAGCGAGGCCGTGAAGTCCCACCCCGACCTGGTGAGGAAGTACCTCGGCAGCGTGGTCCCCTCCTCCGACAACTTCTATGCGGCCCTCAACAGCGCGGTGTTCACGGACGGCAGCTTCGTGTTCATCCCCAAGGGCGTCGCCTGCCCCATGGATCTGAGCACCTACTTCCGCATCAACAACAAGGACTCGGGCCAGTTCGAGCGCACCCTGATCGTCGCCGAAGAGGGCGCGTCGGTTTCCTACCTTGAAGGATGCACCGCGCCCCAGTTCGACACCAACCAGCTGCATGCCGCCGTGGTGGAGCTGGTGGCCCTGGACCACGCCTCCATCAAATACAGCACCGTGCAGAACTGGTACGCCGGCGACAAGGACGGCGTGGGCGGCATCTTCAACTTCGTCACCAAGCGCGGACTCTGCAAGGGCAAGGGCTCGCGCATCAGCTGGACCCAGGTGGAGACCGGCAGCGCCATCACCTGGAAGTACCCCAGCTGCATCCTGCTCGGCGACGACAGCATCGGAGAGTTCTACTCGGTGGCTCTCACCAACCACAAGCAGCAGGCGGACACCGGCACCAAGATGGTGCACATCGGCCGCAACACGAAGAGCACCATCGTCAGCAAGGGCATCAGCGCCGGGGACAGCTCGAACAGCTACCGCGGCCTGGTGAAGGTGCAGCCGAAGGCCGAGGGCGCCCGGAACTTCAGCCAGTGCGACTCCATGCTCATCGGCCAGACCTGCAGCGCCAGCACCTTCCCCTACATCGAGGTGCAGAACCGAAGCGCCCGGGTGGAGCACGAGGCCACCACCAGCAAGATCGGCGAGGAGCAGCTGCTCTACTTCCAGCAGCGCGGCATCCCCGCCGAGGAGGCCATCAGCATGATCATCAACGGCTTCTGCAAGGACGTCTTCCGCGAGCTCCCCATGGAGTTCGCCGTGGAAGCCACCAAGCTGCTCTCCCTCAAGCTCGAAGGGAGCGTGGGATGAAAAGGATCAACCACGAAGACGGAAAGACCACGAAGAAATTCGCATGGGCTTCGGGTCTTCCTTCGTGGTCTTAGTGGTCTTCGTGGTTAATCGGTCTGTTTTGGAGTTGGAATGCTGAGCATCAAGAACCTCACCGCCTCGATCAACGGCACGCCGGTGCTGAAGGGCATCGACCTGGAGATCAAGGCGGGCGAGATCCACGCCATCATGGGCCCCAACGGCTCCGGCAAGTCCACGCTCGGCAAGGTCCTGGTGGGACATCCCTCGTACGAGGTGACGGGCGGCGAGGTGACCTTCGACGGGAAGAACCTCTTCGACCTCGAACCTGACGTCCGGGCGCGAGCGGGGCTCTTCATGGGCTTCCAGCACCCCATCGAGGTGCCCGGTGTGAGCAACGCCGCCTTCCTGCGCCTGGCCTACAACAAGAAGGCCGAGGCCGAGGGCCGCGACGAGCTGGATCCCCTGGAGTTCGACGACTTCATCCGCGAGAAGATCAAGCTCGTGTCCATGAAGGAGGAGTTTCTCGACCGCAGCCTCAACGAGGGCTTCTCCGGCGGCGAGAAGAAGCGCAACGAGATCCTCCAGATGGCCGTGCTGGAACCTAAGCTCGCCATCCTGGACGAGCTGGACAGCGGCCTAGACATCGACGCCCTGCGCGTGCTGGGCGACGCCGTGAACCGGCTCATGCGGCCCGACCGGGCCCTGCTGGTCATCACCCACTTCCCCCGCATCCTGGAAACCATCCGCCCCCAGTTCGTCCACGTGCTCTCCGGCGGCCGCATCCTCAAGAGCGACGGCCCGGAACTGGCCGTGGAGCTGGAGGAGCGGGGCTACGACTGGGTGCTGGAGGAAGCCGCCGCCGGGGGCCGCCGATGACGCCTGCGGTCGACGCCAGCCTGCTTTCCGAACTGCTGGCCACGGCCCGTCCCGAGGGCTGGGAGCCGGTCCGGGCTGCCGCCGAGGCCCGCCTGGAAGCGCAGGGCCTGCCGGATACTGCCATGGAGGACTGGAAGTACCTGGACCTCTCCCCCTTGCGGGAGCGGTCCTTCCATTCGGCGGAAGCGGCCTCCCCCGCCCCCGCCGCCTCGGACATCCCCGGCCTGGTCCACCCCGAGATGATGGCCACCCGCCAGGTGTTCGTGAATGGCTTCCACGCCCCCCACGCCAGCTGCGCGACCGCGATCCCCCCAGGCGTCCGGTTCTTCCCCATCTCCACCGCCAGCGAGGCCTGCCGCCTCCTGGGCACCCTGGGCGAAGGCGCGCCCGACTTCTTCGAGGACCTGAACACCGCACGGTTCACGGAGGGCGCCGTCATCCTCGTGCCCCAGAACGTCCGCGTGGAGGTCCCGCTCCACCTGCTCTTCCTCAACCGGCCCGCCGGCGACGGGGTTCTGCCCGCCGTGTTCCCGCGCGTGCTGGTGGCCCTGGATCGGGGGGCTGAGCTTGAACTTGTGGAGGAGCACCACGGCGAAGGCGCCTACCTGAGCTGCCCCGTGGTGGAAGTCCGTGTGGCCGAGGGAGCGGTGTTGCGCCACGAGCGCATCCAGCGCGAGAGCCTGGACGCCTTCCACTTCGGCGCCCTGCGGGCGGAGGTGGCCCGGGGCGGCCAGTACCACTCCCGCACCCTGAGCTTCGGCGGCCGCCTCTCCCGGCAGCGGCCGCGCGTCCGCCTGGCGGAGGGCGCCGAAGCCACCCTCGACGGGCTGGCCCTCATCGGGGACAGCCAGGTGGCGGACACCCACAGTTTCCTGCACCACGCCGAGCCCCACGGCACCAGCCGGCAGCTCCACAAGTGCGTGGTGGATGGCCAGGCCCGTGCCATCTTCAACGGGCAGATCCGCGTGGCCCCCGGGGCCCAGGTGACGGACGCCCAGCAGCAGAGCCGCAACCTGTTGCTCTCCGAGAAGGCCCGGGTGGACACCAAGCCCCAGCTGGAGATCTACGCCGATGACGTGAAGTGCAGCCACGGCGCCGCCGTGGGCCAGCTGGACCCCGACGAGCTGTTCTACCTCCAGAGCCGCGGCCTGGATCCGGAGGATGCCCGCAACCTCCTCACCTACGGCTTCGCCGCCGATCTGTTGGCCCGCATCCCCGTGGCCAGCCTCCGCCGGGCCCTGCGCCACCTGGTCCTGGCCCGCACGCAGGCGGCCTCCCTGGGAGACCTGGCATGACGACGACTCTCCAGCCCCTCGACGTCCAGGCCATCCGCAGGGACTTCCCCCTGCTCTCGCGGATCCTGCACGGCAAGCCCGTGGTCTACCTCGACAGCGCGGTCAGCGGCCAGATGCCCCTGCCCGTCATCGAGCGCATGTCCCGCTACGAGCGCGAGGAGCACACCAACGTCCACCGGGGCGTGAGCACCCTCAGCCAGGAGGCCACCGACCGCTACGAAGAGGCCCGGGAGAAGGTGCGCGGCTTCCTGGGGGCCGCCTCCACCCGCGAGATCGTCTGGACCCGGGGCACCACCGAGGCCCTGAACCTGGTGGCCCAGAGCTTCGGCCGCATGGTGGTGAAGGAAGGCGACGAGATCCTGCTCTCCGCCATGGAGCACCACGCCAACATCGTGCCCTGGCAGATGCTGGCCCAGGAGAAGGGCGCCACGATCAAGGTCATCCCCATGAACGATGCCGGGGAGCTGATGCTGGACAGCCTCGATGACCTCCTCACCGGGCGCACGAAGCTCCTCGGCCTGGTCCACGTCAGCAACGTGCTCGGCACCGTGAACCCCGTGAAGGAGATCATCGCCCGGGCCCATGCCAAGGGCGTTCCCGTGGTGGTGGACGGCGCCCAGGCCGTGCCCCACCTCGCCGTGGACGTGCGGGACCTCGACGCGGACTTCTACGCTTTCAGCGGCCACAAGCTCTCCGGCCCCA
>Ga0208789_1001093_pt1 | contig 17437 bp, 12 predicted proteins | sample Methanotroph_Enr_FD_187368 | JGI IMG/M metagenome (GOLD analysis project Ga0208789, IMG submission 187368) | Enriched soil microbial communities from Old Woman Creek wetland in Ohio, USA - Methanotroph_Enrichment_5 (SPAdes) (version 2) | ecosystem: Environmental > Terrestrial > Soil > Wetlands...
AAAGACAGGGATATGCGGGAATCGTTTTTTAACTTCGTATATCAGAGTGTAATCGGCCCGGCCGCGATAGTGCTGCGTGACCGTTCGGCCATGGATTATGAGTGCATCGATCTTTTCGGCGGCCGCGGTTTCGATAATCTTCCAGAAATCTTCGCGGGAGGCATCAGTTTCATCATAGCCTATGCGGAGTTTCATAGTTACAGGGCAAGAGACGGTCTCTCTGACACGGCGATATATCTCGATAACAGTGTTGGGGTCGTTCATCATCGAACCGCCCCGACCTCGGCGGAGGACTTTTGGAGCTGGGCAGGCGAAATTAAGGTCAATGAGGTCATAGCCTACTTCAGCAAGTGCTTTTGCGGCAATTGCCATGCTAGCCGGGTCTGTGCCGACTATCTGGCCTCCTAGTGGATGCTCACCTTCCCTGGGGATAAAACCTAATTTTCGGCGGACAACAGGGTGGGCTGCAGAGGTGTCTATCATAACGCCGCCAAACGTAAGCGGTGCGCCAAAACGCCTGGCAAGTGAGCGCATGACAAAATCGCTGTAACCGGCGATGGCAGCCTGGAAGAAAGGCATATTTAATTGAATTTTCCCGATGTTTACAGCCATAGTGAAACAAACCTAAGAGTATATTGCTTGAAACTTATTCGAGCCACGAAGGGCCGATGGTGACGTCGACTTTGAGGGGAACGTCGAGTTTGATCGCATTTATCATTTCGTCGCGGATCCACTGCGAGTGGAACTCGGCACAGTCTTTGGGGAGTTCAAAGACTAGTTCGTCATGTACCTGCAGGATCATTTTGATGGGCAGGTTTTCACGATCTATGCGGCGCTGAATATTGAGCATGGCGACCTTAATGAGGTCGGCGGCGGAGCCTTGCATTGTTGTATTTACGGCCATTCGCTCGGCGAGGGCGCGTTTTGCTCCGTTCTTGGAATCGAGATCATAAATGCGGCGACGGCGATTTAGTATAGTTTGGGCATAGCCGAGGCGTTTTGCAGTCGCTATTATGTTATCCATGAGCATACGGATGGAGCCGTAGCGGGCGTAGTAGTCTTCGATAAATTTTTTCGCCTGGGCCTGCGGGATGCCAATCGTGCGTGACAGGCCAAAAGGCGACTGCCCGTAGATGATGCCGAAATTTACGGCTTTGCAGGCGGACCGCTGCTCGGATGTTACCTCTTCAATTGGAATGTTGAATATCTGCGAGGCGACGAATTTATGAATGTCCTGATCCTTAGCAAATGCAGTGCCCAGAGCGGGGTCTTTTGAAAAATGTGCCAGGAGCCGAAGTTCGATCTGCGAATAGTCGGCGGACAAAATACAGTAACCGGGCGAGGCTGGGATGAAGGCACCCCGGATCTTGCGGCCAAGCTCCGTGCGAATGGGAATGTTCTGGAGGTTCGGGTCTGAGCTTGAGAGTCGGCCGGTGGCGGTTACATTCTGGTTAAATGAGGCGTGCAGGCGGTTTGTACGGGGGTTTATCATTACGCCGAGCTTATCGAGATAAGTGTTCTTAAGCTTGCTTAGCTGGCGATATTGGCTGATTAGATCAATGATCGGATGGACGCCGGAGAGAGTTTCGAGCACGTCGGCATCTGTAGATCGCGTTACTTTGCCGCTGCGGACGGAGGCAAGGCCGAGCTTGTCGAAAAGTATATCGCCGAGCTGCTTGGGCGAATCAATATTGAACTTTTCGCCGGCGACTTCGTGGATGCGGGCTGTAAGTTCAGACAACTGCGATTCTATCTGCAAGGACATTTTGCCCAGCAACGCGGTGTCAAGTGAAACGCCATTTGCTTCCATTTTGTGAAGAACACAGACGAGGGGCATTTCGATTTCATCGAAGAGATGCTTGAGATCGGGCTGGTGCTCGAATCGCTTTGCGAAATACTCATATAGCTGAAAGGTAACGTCGGCATCTTCGGCCGAGTATTCGCAGGCGGCTTCGGTATGGGCATTATCAAAGGTCATCTGCTTGATGCCTTTGCCGATCAGATCGGAAATCGGGATGGGTGAATAATGGAGGAAGTCGCGGGCAAGTGAATCCATCGAGTGGCTCATTCGTGAGGCATCGAGGACATACGAGGCGACCATTGTATCAAATGCAATGCAGGCCAGGGGCATGCCTGCACACGCGAGTATATGCATGTCATATTTTATATTCTGGCCAATCTTGCGAACAGATGGATCGGCAAAGATCGGGGCAAGCTTTTGGCGGAGAAGGTTTATGTCGATGCATTTTGAGCCAAGCGGGCCGCAAATGGGAATATAATAAGCTTTATGGGCCTGCCAGCAGAAGCTGATGCCTACGAGTTGCGCACGGAGCGGGTTTAGTCCCGTGGTCTCGGTGTCAATGGCGAAGGTTTTCTGATTCTTAAGCTGGAGGTAGAATTCGTCAAATTTTTCGGGGGTATCGACAAGGATGTATTCGTGAGGCACGGTTTTGGCAGTTGTGTAGTCGAACTGTACAGGCTCGGCGGAGGCGACGGAAGCTGGTTGTGAATCAAATAATCCGCCCTGCTGCTGCACAGAGGCAGGCTGGGCAGGTGCTGGCACTTCACCAAGCTGGGGAAGGAGGCGGACAAAGCCAAGATCGGTGAATAGGTGGCGGAGCTTGGGAACGTTAAAAGATTTTACGGCGAAGGCGTCGTAGTCGTTCGCCACAGGGACGCTCGTATCGATGGTGACGAGCTGACGGCTGACAGCCAGAGAATCCTTTGATGCACGAAGGTTTTCACCACGTTTGCCGGGAATTTCTTCGGCGTGGGCAAGGAGATTTTCCAGCGAGCCGTATTTCTGTATCCAGCCCAGGGCAGTTTCGGGACCGACGAGCGGAACACCTGGCACATTATCTACTTTGTCTCCCATAAGAGAGAGCACGTCTATGAATTGCTCGGGTCCCACGCCCTTGGTTTCAAGCATTTTGGACTTGTCAAAAACAGTCGCGGAACTGATATCGTACATACTCACACGATCGCAAAGGAGTTGGAGCATGTCCTTGTCTTTGGAGCAGATGAATACGTCGAAGCCGTCGGCGGCTGCCTTCCTTGCAACAGTACCGATAACATCGTCAGCTTCGTAGCCTTCGACGCGAAGAATAGGGATATTCATGGCCGCGACGATTTCATTTATTCGGGCGATCTGCGGGCCAAGGTCATCGGGCATAGGCGGACGATGTGCCTTGTATTCCTTGTAAAGCTCTGTGCGGAAGGACGAACGTGAGTCCATGGCCATGACAACCATATCGGGATTAGTTTTAAGCAGGCTAAGGACTGTTGTAGTAAAAATGTATGTTGCTTTTGTGGGCTCGCCAGTCGGGCTCGTGAGGCGGGCCTTCATAGGTGCATAATACGCAGCGTAGATGTGTGCGTGGCCGTCAATGATATAGAGTTTTTTCGACATAGATTACTTTACGCCGGCAAGGGCAGGTTTGTTGGCCTGGGCAAGTTCATCTTTCGGGCGGGTTTTCCACCGGCGATGGAGCCACCAGTACTGGGTGGGATCGAGACGGATGCCGTCTTCGATAGCCTTGTTGAATTCCTGTGTTACCCAGCGCAGGGCGTCTGGTTTGGCGGCCCATTCTTCGGGCATAATGATGCGGGTACAATGAGCTTCGAAGAAAAAATCATTGCCTACCCGGCGGGTCACGCCGACAACAATGGGCATATTGTATGTTAAAGCCAGCAGCCCAATACTTTTGTAGGTACTTGCTTTTCGTCCAAAGAAATCGACGAAGACGCCTTTTTTGCCGGCATCCTGGTCGGCAATAAAGCCCAGCGTATAGCCATCGCCGGCGATTTCTTCCATTAAATCTGATGCGCCTTTTTTATCAATGATCTTTTGACCTGAATGCTGGCGTACACCCATGAGATAATTGTTTATGTATTTATTATCAAGCGGACGTGCGATAGAGTAAATCTTGAGACCGAAGGCGGCCATTAGGTAGCCAAGAAGTTCGAAATTGCCGTAATGGGCAGTGACTAGCAGCAGGCCGCGACCGTCGAGCATCATCTGCTTTGGCTTATCAATATTGATGAATCGGGCGATCTGTGACCATTTGTAGGTCTTGGCAATTCGAGGGGTAAAAAGTACGTCGATCATGAGCATTGCGAGTTGCTCAAAACTTCGACGGCCGACAGATATATGCCATTCGTTTGATTTTTCAGGGAAGGCCGCTCGGAGATTATCAAGGGCACGCTGACGTCCCCTGCCGTAATGGTTCCAAAGAAGCCGGCCTAATAAACAGGCGGTCTGGAGGTTACGTTGTATAGAGAACATGGACAAAAAAACAATTACAATCCGCAGGCCGGCATAGAGGAGCCAGTCGCCCAGGAAATTTCTTTTCTTATCCTTGTGCTTTCCCATAGAAAGGAGTAATTACCCGATTATTATCGGCAATGCAATACTGTGTTTTAAACTAAAGAAAAAGGGCGGCCCAAAGACCGCCCTTACTCTCACCGTCCACCAATTTATCGAAGCTTACGCCTCGATCTTGTCGATTGTAACCTGCAGGTATTTTTGCCTGTGGCCAATACGCTTTTTGCTGTTTTTCCGCTTGCGGAAGGTCATGGGATAGAGTTTCGGGCCTTTTACGACTGAATCGCCTGCGGTTGTTTCAAATTTCGCAATGACCTTTGCTCCCTGAATGTAGGGGGTGCCGATCTTGATCGTAGCGCCATCTGAAACAAATAGGACTTTATCAATTTCCAGAACCTGCGCTTCAGAAGTAACTTCTTCAAGTTCGATCTGAATGGTATCGCCCTGGCTGACTTTATACTGCTTTGAACCCGCTTCAATAATAGCGAACATTGTGAACTCCTGTTATCGATTTACAATAAGCCATGTATTTTACGCATGGCAAGCGGGCGTGTAAAGCCCAAATTTTGTGAAATTTTACATGGATCAGGGATAATTAACAATATCTACGTCAAAAAGCTTGCAAACATACCAGATGTTGTAGAAAATACTATTTTTGGAGTACAAAATGAAACTGGCAATGATAGAGGATGAAGTCATTTCATACGAGCAACTGCCTGCCTCGTACTGTGACCGGGGACTTTATTTCGGGGATGGAGTCTACGAAGTAATAAGAAGCTATGATGGTCAATTGTTTGCTTTTGAAGAGCACATGCAGCGATTCGGCCAAAGCTTGGCTGCGATAGGCATAAACAATGTCGATCTGGCCGATATACGCAAACGGATCCGCAGCGCGTTTGAAAAATCCGGAATAGCCAATGCCAAGATTTACTGGCATATTACGCGGGGACATGGCCCAAGGGATCATGTAGGCGGGCCGGACCTCAAACCCTGCTTTTTTATGACGATAACGGAACTTAATGACAACGCGGCAGCCCAGGTTAAGGCCAGGGGTATGAAAGTTTCGACGTTTCCGGACTGGAGATGGCGCAGATGCGACATAAAGTCGCTTAACCTGCTCGCCAATGTTCTGGCCGCGAGGGATGCAAATTCCAAAAGCTGCGACGAAGCTATTCTGTACAATGAACAAGGCTATGTAACCGAGGGATCTTCGTCGGCATTTTTTGCTATATTCGACAATAAGCTCCAAACCACCCCGCTTTCGGAAAATATCCTGCCTTCAATAACGCGTATTTTTGTACTGGAGTGCGCAAAGGCTATCGGGTTGGAGTTGGTTCAGAAACCCTACACGATCCAGGAGGCCCGCGGGGCATCCGAGATGTTCATTGCGGTAACTACCAGGGATATTGTGGGTGTAGTACAATTTGATGACGCGATCATAGGCGATGGCAAAGTAGGCTCATGGACCGGCAAACTGGCCCAGCAATTCAAGGCAAATCGCAGCAAGTATTGCAGTTAATGTCAATCCCAATTGACATTGGGCTTTTGAGCCTTAAAATATGTGTTTATTTTAATCCGGCCTGCTATGGGCCAATCGCGATATTATTTTTATTTCATAAACGTCAGGAGTTTTTAGCATGACACCGACAGGACAACCCATTGATACGCATATTCATATGGACCATGAGCCGGAGTTGAATAAATATTTCAAAGCGTGCATAAAGGCCAAGTCGTCAGATTTGCATCTGAAGGTCGGTCAGGTGCCCCGGATGCGAGTTTACGGATCACTCAAGCCGACAACAGGGGAAAACCTTAGCGAAGAAAAGATGGAGCAGCTTGTTTTTGAGATCATGAGTGCGGCTCAGAAAGACTTTTTTTTAAAGAATGGGGCCATAGATTTCGCTCACGAGGTTACGGAGGTAGACCGATTCCGTATCAACGTGTTCCGTCAACGAGGCATGATAAGCCTTGCAGCCAGGCGTATCACGTCGGTGATTCCGCCTTTTGAGCACCTTCATCTTCCACCTATTATCGAAAAAATTTCAATGAGCCACGAAGGGCTTGTTCTTGTGACTGGGCCGACAGGCTCAGGAAAGACTACCACGATTGCATCGATGGTGGACTACATAAACGCCAACAGGTCCTGCCATATAGTAACTATTGAAGACCCTATCGAATATTTGTACTCAGATAAAAAAGCGCTGGTTTCACAGCGAGAAATTGGTATAGACGTGCCAGACTTCAATGATGCGCTGCGATCGCTTATGAGGCAGGATCCGGATGTGGTGCTCGTTGGCGAAATGCGTGACCGGGAGACTATCCAGGCTGCAATGCGTGCGGCAGAAACCGGGCACCTTGTGTTCGGAACGCTGCACTCATCGAACGCTGCCCAGACAGTCCAGCGAATACTTGACCTGTTCCCGCAGGAAGAACGCGATCTCGCAAGGCAGACCTTCGCGCTTACAATTCGCGGCATCGTAAGTCAGATGCTATTGCCTTCAATAAAAGAGGGCTTTACCCGCATGCCGGCCGTTGAAATTCTGATCGCAAACCCCATCGTCAAAAAACTTATCGGCGAAACACGAGAGGCAGATCTCCCTTCCGTAATGCGTTCGTGCGCAAACGAAGGAATGCAGGATTTCACTGAAAGCCTCAGCAATCTTGTTAAAAAAGAATACGTTGATATCAAGGCGGCATTCGAATACGCACCGAACAAAGAAGAGCTTAAAATGGCTCTCAAGGGGATGCGTTCGACTGCGAGTGGTATACTTTAAGAATAACTTTGGAGCAAATTATGCCCGGTTTACTTTTGGAAGTGGTATTTGGAAATTATATTTCACCTGTAAAGCTTGCGATCTTTACGGCACTGTTTATCGCATGGCTTCCGGCACTGGACTGGATGAACAGGGATTCAAAATCGATCCTGCACAAAAAACAGCCTAGTTGGCTTGGCATCGTCCTTGGGGCCGGGATAATTGGGCTGATACTATGGATAGTCATACCGCTGTTCTGGGCAGGAGCGGCAGTATTCATATTTTTGGCTGGCGTTTCGTTTGTGCTGTATATAATGAAACGTGACGCGCTGGTAGCTGATTACGATAAGATATTCTCGACAGCAACATTTTCGAAGCTTTTCGCGCAAAAAGACAAAACAGCGGCAGAACTTGCCAAAGGGCTTACCTACATAACCGCCAACAAAAACGAAGTTCCGATCCCGCTGCCCAAGACAGCAGAATTTCATGGTATGAAAGTAGCTAACCTTCTTTTTGAAGATGCTATGTGGAGACGGACCAACGAGATCATCTTTATGCCCACGGGGCAAAACAGCTATAATGTGACCTATCGTATTGACGGCGTGATTTACAAACAGCCTGCTCGCACAAAGGAAGAAATCGATCATCTCATACATTTTCTCAAGCAGCTCGCAGATCTGGATGCAGCCGAAAAACGTAAGCCGCAGAAAGGCAATTTTACGATTCGCAGGGGCAAGGATTCTGTGCAGTGGGAAGTGAATACAGCAGGATCGACAGCGGGCGAACAGGTCAGACTGGGGCAAATTGAGGTACAGAACGTGCGTAAGCTTGACGAAATTGGGCTTGCACCCGAACAGCTTGAGCAGCTTTCAAAAGTTCGCGAAACCGCTGGTAAGATATTCATCATCTCAGGCCCAAAGAAAAGTGGCGTAAGCACGACGTTTTACGCGTTCTTGAAAAACCATGATCCGTTCCTAAACAGTATCGTGACACTTGAAAGACGGCCAAGTGCTGATATACACAATGTTTCCCAGAACACGTTCACACTCTCAGATACCGGCACTACAACCTTTGGTAGAAGGGTCCAGAGCCTCACACGCACAGCACCAGATGTACTCGGTGTTGCGGACGTGGATGATACGCAAACAGCAGCAATACTTTGCAACGCAGCAAAAACAGGCGTGCATATCTACATAACCATTGAAGCTGACGGCGCGCTGCAGGCGTTAGGCAAGTGGATGAAGCTTGTAAATGATCAGAACCTTGTGGCCGATACATTAGGCGGTGTAACGAACCAGCGCCTTATACGAAAGCTATGCACCGAATGCCGGCAGGCATACGAACCAAATAAGGACCTGCTCAAAAAATTCAATATCCCAGCCGAAAAAGTAAAGACTCTTTATCGTCCAGGTGAGGCCGCGGTTGACCGCAAGGGCAAGCCGCTACCTTGCCAGAAATGCCAGTCGACGGGATTTGTGGGCAGAGTAGCTGCATTTGAATCGATAGTAATAAACGATGAGCTTGCTGCCGGAATCAAGACTGCCAAAACTCTTCAGGAGATCGCAAGCCTGTTCAGGCGGGCTAGAATGCTGTTTCTTCAGGAACAGGCACTTCGCAAAGTTGTCGACGGCACGACCGCGATCAATGAACTCATTCGTGAATTCCAGCCGCCGCAAACCCAGGCAAAAACAGAAACCCCTGCTAGCGGCGCAGCGAAAGCTTAAAAGGAGAATCCAATGCTCAGTGCGGTAGTTGTACTTATATTTGTGGCCGGTTTTGGTATTCAGCAGTATTTAAAAGGCGGGGTGGCCAAGGCGGCGTTAATGTTTGTATCTGCGATAATCGCGGTGGCGATATCGTTCAATTTTTATGAACTGGTGGGCTCATTCGGTAAGGGCTTTCTCGGCGACAAGGCCTATGCTGCGGCATTTGCTCTGCTATTCATGTTCAGCATGATACTCTTGAGTGCAGTATTAAAACGGCTGATCAAGGAAACAATTGATATGGGCTTCTGGCCCGACCGGATCGGTGGGTTTGTGTTCGGGGCCATTACCGGCCTGATCTGCGCGGGAATGTTCCTGATCCTTTTGGGGCTTATTCCTTTCGGAGTTACAAAATATGTCTACGCCAGGTTCGAAGAGCCCTTCTCGAATCCGCCAAGGGCAAATAAGGCTCTGCTCAATGCGGATGGATTTGTGTCGGGACTGTTTGCATATATGAGCAAAGCAGGTTTTGCAGGCGCTAGCAATTTTGCCGTAGTCAACGCCGATTTCACCGACAAGCTTTTTTTGAACCAATATTTCGCCACAATTGAAAATCCCTCTAGTATACATGCTCTTCAAGGGGTTATAACAGCAGAGCCAACTGCTGTCACAAAAGCTCCTGAAAAATTACGCACATACGTCGGCGATGATGGCAAAACACAGCTTTTCGAGAGCGTCTCCGGCAAAATATTGTATATAGTCACCGCGAAAATCAATAGCAGTTCGCTTGAGATATCAGAACAAACCAGCGCCACAGGCATAGGCCTGGGGCAGGTGCGACTTGTGACAGTTCCCAAAGGAACAACTGCAGGCACGCCCGGAGTGTCAGGCGAGGCTGTTTATCCAATCGGAATAATTGACAGCAAGGGATTCCTCAAACAAACCAAATTAGATGATGTGATCCCAATTGAGGAAATGGAAATCAGTACAGGGGCCAAATTAGCGTTTTATGTGCCAGTAGACCGGGATCCTGCGGTGATTGAGATTAAGATCAACGGCGGCGATACGGTCAGGCCTCCCGTCGCTGCGATACTCAAACAGTAATCGACAGGCTGTCACGGACAGCCTTTTGGGCAATCTCCAGGCTCTTTAGACCATCCTTAAGCGAGGCACTTACCTGGTGCGAAGGATCTTCTATTGCTTTTATAAGATCGTCAAGCACGGCGCGCACACAATCACAATATATCTGCGATTTAGGTTGATCTAGTTTGAATTTCGCGTGAAGCAGGCTAGTGGCGGTATAATCTATCCCGCCGCTTGAGATTACATGCCCCCCAGCGGACTTACGAATAACGCCCGGACCCCAGCCCGCGGGTCTGGATTCATCTATGGCTTTTTCGATTGAAATTTCATTAAGCAGTTCATATCCAGGCAACGACTCTATTATTCCGCGTGTGTCAGGATTGGCAAGTACCTCGATAGTACCCCTCAATGGTATCCAGCCTACAAGGTCGATTGTTGCCAGATCATAAGCAAACCTCATCGTGGTTATCTCAAAAAAGCCAGGCCGGGCGAATGAATGATAATGTGTAGCGAATAAGCCGTCCTCATAAAGGACATTTGCAATAACCTGATCCTGCTGTTTGGCATTTCGCATGTGACCAAAACCACTTACGCGTATTGCGGGGGCATCCGTGAAAAGGTGCACAAGGTCTATGAAGTGGACAGCGTGTTCGATCAGAATGCCGCCGCCTAGCTTTTGATCCCAGAACCAGTGGTCAGGCGGGAGTTGCTCATCCTGGGCGTAATTTTCTAAATCTATGCGTCTGAGTTTGCCAAACACGCCGCTGCCGGAAATATCCGCAAGTTTCTTTATCAAAGGATTAAAACGCATAATATAATCTATGCAGGCGGGAGTATTTCTTCTCTCCTGCTCAGCGATTATCTTACTCGCGTCCAATACAGTGGTGGCAAGAGGTTTTTCAATAATTACTGCCTTTTGGGCTTCCATAGCGGCAGTTGCTATCATCTCATGGGTGTACGGCACGGTAGCTATCGCGACGATCTCAACTTCTGGATTGTGGATAAGATTCCGCCATTCACTGTACACATGAATATTATCAAGGCCCGAATATCGCGAAGCAACCTTGTCGGACACAGCAATTACTTTCACATTGTCCATTTGAGACCAGCAATGGTGCAGAAACCGACCAAAACCCCCGTACCCGATTATGCCAAGATTATGGACAGCCATTGATCCCCCCTGCTGCCTGAAAAAATCCGGCGAACCGCTGGCTTTATTTTCGCCGGGTCGCTGAAATAGCCGAAGTTACCGTTATAATCGCCGCGAAAACGAGAATGACCAATGTAAACCAGTTGGCCCAGGCGGACTCCGGAAAATGGGCCATCTTGACTATTATTGTACCAACTGCAAAAGACTGTACAAACATTTTGAGTTTTCCGGCAGGTTTTGCGGCAAAATTTATTCCGCGTGATTCCGCTATCTGCCTGATAATAGTCATGGCGACCTCACGGGATGTAATTATACCCGCAACTCCCCACTGAATGACCAATAATGCATACCCTGTAAGTTTAAATAGTAACGGCTGCCCTATTATGGCGAAGCATATAAAAGCCCCGCATATAAGTACTTTATCAACCAGCGGATCAAGCATTCGCCCCAATTTGCTGGAAGCGTTATATTTTCTGGCGATCTTCCCATCAATTATATCTGTCAATGCCGCGATAATAAAAAGCACAAAAGACCAGTCCAGGTATCGCGCGGATTTTGCAGGCTCGGCAGACTCGAAAGCAGGATAATTAAGTATCATTGCCAAAAAGACCAGCGATAATGCCAGCCTTATAAAAGTAAGTATATTAGGTACAAATCTAATCATTGCAGTAGTTTATCGGCGTTTTTTAATTATTCAACGCCTATTTTGCAGTGAGAAAGTTTTTTCAATACGCCCCTGACTCGTGCAAATTATACCAGAAGTGCTGTTATGTAAAATAGGCCGCGACGACCATTGTCACGGCCTATGTAAGTCCCTCGCCTTTTTTCGTAAAAGCCTGCTTTTAAAGCATCATATTACTGTCTTCATCGCCATCATGGCTCAAGTGGGTCAAATTACCATAGAACATTTTCCTGGTCTTTGGATTGTATGCTATAATATCGACTTCATGTTTGCTTTCGTCACGAACTGTCGAAAGTTCCTTATGTTTGGTCCACCATCCATGTTGCTGCATATTACGCGCAAATGCCGTTTCAACTGCATCCATAAGTACGCTCCTTTCAAAAATAGTATGGATTTAACAAGTGCGCCACCAAAAGCTTTTACTTCCGCATACCTCCTTTCTAAGACATAAAAAAAGCCCAACGCAAAGAACAAATCTCTGCATTGGGCTTAAAATTTATTTTATCTACGGTCATAGGCTTTAGCACCTGACAATAGAAACCTTGACTTACACTAGTATAGTTATTTTACGCAGCGAATGTCAATGTCGTGCTGGAAAAAGAAACGCAAATTCGCAAATATTAGATATGCGCCGGCAATTTCAATGCAACTTTCATTATCATACGGAATATCAGAGATCAATTTTTAAGTACAATTTGGATATATCCAATCTCTTATTGGGCTTAGCTATATCTGCGATCGATCTGATTCTGCTTTGCACCCTATATTTTATGATGCGACGAACTGTTTCTGGGCCAAATCCTGGTACACGGAGCAATTCCCATTTGGAAGCTTTGTTGATATCCACCGGGAAAAATTGCGGGTTTGCATCAGCCCAGGCCTTCTTGGGGTCATTATCCATGCTGAAATTGCCGCCGGCATCAAAAATGAAATCAGCCTGGGAAAAACCGTATTTTCGAAGTAGAAAGTCTGCTTGGTATAGGCGGTGTTCCCGTGTGAATATCTGCTCAGATGCTTCAGCGGGCATTTCGATCGAATTATCGCCAAGTTCCTTCTGATAAGCACTGAAATAAACCCTATGCAGATGGAGTCGCTGATACAGCGCCTCGGTGTAATGGATGAGATGGCGGTCCGTTTCACCAGCCGGACCGACTATGAACTGTGTTGTAAGTGATTTTTTTTCGTATTTGGATCCCGGGCCAGTCAGGGCGGCAAGTTTTTTGAGAGGACGAATTATATCAGCGTCGAAATCTTTTTTCTCCGACAGCCTGGAAAAAAAATCGCGTCCAGGCGCTTCAATATTGATGGACAAAGCCGAAGCGATTTTCACCGCCTCTTCAATAGCGTTGTCGCTAGCGCCGGGAATGACCTTTAAATGCATATAACCATGGAAACCATGTCTGCGTCTGATAAGATCAGCTGTTTCGATCAGCCGTGCCATGGAAGAATCTGGATTTCCCGTTACGCCAGAGGTTAAAAAAGCCCCAAAAACCATACGCGAATCATAGAAATCTATAAATGCGCGGGCGGTTTCTTCAGGCGTGAGACTGCATCGCTGGATATTGGAATTTGCGCGCAGCGGACAATATTTGCAGTCATTTACACAAGAGTTAGAAACCAGGGTTCTAAAAAGTGAGCCGCTTTGACCGTTTGACAGCGTAACAGGGTATATCCACCTGCCATCGGCCCCACGTTTCCTGTGTTCATTTTTTTGTGAACCGCATGCACAGGCAAGATCGTACTGGGCATCCGCGGAGAGGATCTTGAGTTTTTCGAGCGTGCCGGGTTTTGAAACTACTGAAACCATGCTGAAAAGTAATTAAAGCACCACGGCGAGCAAAAGCAATATGAATCTGGGTAATTTATATGGCTGCAGATGCTCTTGAATTCCGGGCATATTGTCGACATTAAAGATTACTGTTTTTCTGGGTGCAAAATGCGTTGGCGCGGGTGGGGCGCGGGTGGAGCGTGATTGGTGCCAGGGGGGATCGCGGGGGTAAAAAGGGCAAAAGTGAGGTGCTGCGGCGAGCTTTTTAGGGCGATTTAAACAAGATTAAACAATTCTGGTTATTTTTGCAAACTTTTGGATTTTTTGTCGCAAATCGGGTTGAAAGCGGGAGGGAGTTGTGCATGGGCAAAATTTCCGCATGGGGCTAGGTACTTGGCCATACCACAAAACAATTCAACTTGAATAAGTGATGGCGGAGATATACAATGCTAAAAATTCGGCTTTTGGCCATTTGAGGAGGAACAGGCATGTTTAGGTATTTTTGTTTTGCAGCACTTTCTGTTGTGATTTTCTCAGGCGGGCAGGTTTTGGCAGCGTATTGTTCTGCTTCGGTTTCCGTCTGTGATGAGTATATTTGCCAAGTGCAGGTCGGGACCATTAACAACACCACGGGCTATAATAATTATAGTGATTACACTTCGATGTCTACGACCATGCAACCGGGAGCGGGTTACCAGATAACGGTAGTTTCGGCAATAAACGGCACTCTCTATGCGGGCTACCCAGGGGATCAATTGGGTATATGGGTCGATTGGAATGGTGACCAGGATTTTTACGATTCAGGAGAAACGATTTGTGCAATAGCAGGTGACAGCTATTTTCAAACGTGGATAACGCCGCCTGCAGGGACTTCGGCAGGTAATAAACGGATGCGTGTGAGACTGACATATACCGGTACACTGAGTCCTTGCGGCAGCTCAAATTATGGCGAGGTGGAGGACTATACTATTGTCATACCCTCAGCCAACAACGGTAAAATAAGCGGGTATAAGTTCCATGACAGTAACGGCAATGCCAAATGGGACACTTCCGAATCGGGGCTTTCGGGCTGGGAAATATTCCTTGATACAAACGGAAACAAGGTTTGGAATAGTTCGGAGCCCAAGACGACTACCAACAGCAGCGGATATTATGAGTTCACGGGTCTTGCTGCGGGAAGTTATACAATAACAGAGGTGCAGCAATCAGGATGGTACCAGACATTTCCCGGCGATGAGGGAAGATACACCGAATCCCTCGGCGCAGGGGGAAATTTGACCAACAAAAATTTCGGCAATAAGCAAATAAGCGGCACTTTGATAGTAATCCCCGCAACAGCGGATACATACGCCAGCAGCGCCAACCCTACGACAAATTATGGGAGTGAAACCGGTTTTTCAGTCGGCAAAAGCTCTACTACGGTTACACGTGCTTATTTGAAATTTAATTTATCGGCGATTCCAGCGGGGCAGATAATCAGGAGCGCAAGGCTTCGGCTTGAGAATTCATACAGGAGCAATCCGGGACCTGAGCTTATGGTTTATCGTTTATCGGATAACTGGCAGGAAAGCAGCGTTACATGGAACAGCAAGCCCTTGGCACTCGTGGGAGTCACGCCGGGTACAAACAGCCAGCTTGTTGACAGCGGTCTGACGGTGTGGGATGTGCAGGGGGATGTGGACAATGATTATATCAGCGACAGCAACTTCAGCGCAGGCATTATGAGCATTGACGAAAACGTAATTACGAGTGCCAGCTACTGGAGCAAGGACTTGGGCTGGGCCCCGACGGCCCCGAAACTGGAGGTGGAATACGGTCCGTTCCTCGGGGGCGGTACCGGCACAGAAACTGACCCGTACCAGGTATGGACGGGCGAACAGATGAACACCATCGGGCTTTATAAAAATCGCTGGGCAAAAAGCTATAAGCTGATGGCGGATATTTCGCTTTCGGCTTACAGCAGCAATTACAATGTGATAGGCCGGCCTGCAAACACTTCTGCCGGAACTGTTTCGTTCACAGGAGTTTTCGACGGGGATTTTCATAATATAAGCGGATTTTCTCCTTACAGCAGCTGTGATTACTTCGGGATATTCGGTTATATTAGTGAACCAGCTCTTATCAAAAATCTTAAACTCATATCACCCGTGATATCTGATCCGTACCAGAATAACAGCTATGTCGGTACGCTGGCAGGGTATATGAACAGCGGTAATATATACGGGTGCTCGGTCGTGGACGGGAGCGTCCAGGGGAAAAGTTATATCGGCGGCATGGTCGGTACCATTGCAGGTTTTGTATCGGCGAGCAGTTCATCTGCCAATGCTTCGGGAGCAGATAATGTTGGCGGGTTTACCGGGGCCGCGGGCACTGTGTACGGAATGAGCGGCATAACGGATTGTTATGCGCGCGGCAATGTGTCGGGCAGTACTAATGCGGGCGGATTCGCAGGGGGCTGTTCGGACAGCATATTAGTGAATTGTTACAGCACGGGGACAGTAAGCGGCGGAAGCAATAAAGGTGGATTTTGCGGTTATTACGAGAGCATGTACTTTGCCGTAAATGTGACGGGATGTTTTTGGGATATGACTTCAAGCGGCATATCCACAAGCGCGCTTGGGACGGGGAAGGTGACTTCTGCCATGCAGAACATCAACACGTTTTTACAGGCAGGATGGGATTTTGCCAATGAAACTGCCAACGGCGGCACCAACAATTGGGTAATGCCCGCGACCGGAGGATATCCCGTGTTGTGGTATGAGCCTGCGACAGCGCCGGCTCTTCCCAGTTTTGCTGGGGGCAGCGGCACGACAGCCAGTCCGTACATAATAGCTACAAAGGATCAGTTAAACTGCATCGGTTCAAATCAAAGATTGCTGGATAAGCATTTCAGGCTGAGCAACGATATAGAAATGTCTGGTGATCAGCTGAAAATGATTGCCGAAAGGCCTTACCAGTTCTCCGGGACTTTTGACGGCATGGGCCATGTGATCAGAGACGTTTTAATCAAGCCCGTATTTAATGCTTCAAGTGTGGGGTTTGTAGGGAATCTCAGGGGCAGTGGGGCGGCTGTACGCAATTTAACGCTAACGGATGCCAATGTTTGGGCTGATTGTGGTGTATGCGTAGGCGCGATCGTCGGCAAGAATTATAGCGGTACTGTTGAAAACTGTCACAGCATCAATGGCCAAGTTTGGGGATTGACTTCTGTTGGCGGTCTTGTGGGGCAAAATTATTGGTACGGGGTGGTGAGAAATTGCTCTGCGAGCGGCAGTGTAAAAGAGAATACAGTTTTGAACATACTTTTTTCCGGAGTTGGAGGCCTGGTAGGCGAAAATTGCTACTGGTCACGTATTGAAAACAGTTATGCCAAATGCCAAGTTAACGGTGATGATTGCTTAGGTGGCATGGCAGGGTCCAACATTGTGGGCAGCAGCATAGAAAATTGCTACTCTGGCGGCAGTGTTACGGGAACGGCCAGTATGATCGGCGGTTTGGTTGGAAGGAATTTGGCTACGTCTATTTTTAAAAACAGCTATTCGGCGACCGAGGTTACGGTACCGGTGGGTGTTGACGCGGGCGCGATGTTCGGATCGACAGCTTCCAATTGTATTTACACAGCATGTTTCTGGGACAACCAGGTATGCACGCTGCCCGGCATTGCAGGTAGTTCAAATGCTAACGTAATCGGTAAGAGTACCGCCGAAATGAAAACGTTGAGCACGTTTACCGGGGCTGGATGGGACATGGTAAATACGTGGTCCATTTGCAGCGGGACAAACTATCCCAAGCTTAAACTTCAGCTGCAAGGGGCGGATATGACTTGTCCGGACGGCGTAGACTTTAAAGATTTTGCGGTGCTCGCCGGTGAATGGATGCAGCAGGGATGCGGTGTTACACACGTGTGTAATGCGGACCTGGATGAATCGGGAGCGGTGAATTTTTATGATTTGATCAAATTTGCCGATTGGTGG